>OFLY01000757.1_pt1 | contig 23675 bp, 20 predicted proteins | sample 1541161 | NCBI WGS metagenome assembly OFLY01 (sample SAMN04209247, study PRJEB22552) | human gut metagenome | biome: gut; material: feces | host: Homo sapiens | place: USA: Oklahoma | reverse complement strand
ACCAGTTCGAAGACGGTCAGGCCCTGTTCCTGCGCTGCTCCGCGTGGCGCGACATGGCCGAACATTGCGCGCAGAGTCTGTCCAAGGGCATGCGCGTCATCGCGCAAGGCCGTCTGCAGCAGCGTTCCTACCAAGCGCAGGACGGTTCCCAGCGAACCGTCATCGAGATGCAGGTCGACGAAATCGGCCCGTCCCTGCGCTACGCTACCGCCCAGGTGACCCGTCAAAGCTCGTCCGGCAACGGAGGCTTCAGCGGCAATCGCGGCGGCTACAACAACGCCAACAACAACGGCGGTTTCGGCGGCAACAACGGCGGATATCAGGGCGGCTCCAGCTATGCTGGCGGCGCCGGATATCAGGGTGGAGCCTCCGCTCCGGTCAACGCCGCTCCCGCACAGTCCGCTCCGGCCTCGGACCCGTGGTCAAGCTCGGATAACTCCGGCTCGTCCTTCGGTTCCTTCGGCGCGTCCCAGTCCTTCGGAGGTTCCTCCGAATTCGGCGGCGACAGCGACGAACCGGAATTCTGACGGACCGAACCCCGTCCGCAATATAGGCGAACAGCGAAACAAGCAGCTTAATCGCAGTATTTCCAGATTTTAAGGAGAACATCAAGATGTCACGCAAGAGGCCGCAGCCGCCGGTCAAGCCGTTTAAGAAGAAGCCGAATCCACTGAAGGCCGCCAAGGTCACCGAGATCGATTACAAGGACGTCGCCCTGCTGCGTAAGTTCATCTCCGATCGCGGCAAGATTCGTTCCCGTCGTATCACCGGTGTCACCGTGCAGGAGCAGCGCGAGATCTCCAAGGCTATCAAGAACGCCCGCGAGATGGCCCTGCTGCCGTACGCCACGTCCGGCCGCTGATCTTAGAGAGGTTTGAACAATGGCTGAAACTAAGGTTATTCTCACCAAGTCCGTCAACCACCTGGGTCACCCGGGTGACGTCGTGGCCGTCAAGTCCGGCTACGCCCGCAACTACCTGTTCCCGCAGGGCCTGGCCTTCGCTTGGTCCAAGGGTGCCGCCGCCCAGATCGAGGCCATGAAGCGCGCTCGTCTGGCCAAGGCCGTCGCCACCCGCGAAGAGGCTGTTGCCGCCAAGGAAATCATCGAGGGCTCCACCGTCGAAATCGCTGCCAAGGTCTCCGAGTCCGGCAAGCTGTTCGGCGGCATCTCCGCAGAGAAGATCGCCATCGCGCTCTCCTCCAAGGTTGAGGTCAACCCGAAGAACATCACCGTTGAGCCGATCAAGACCACCGGTGACTTCCCGGCAACCGTCGCCCTGCACCCGGAAATCACCGCCAACTTCTTCGTGAAGGTCGTCGCTGAGTGATTTCGCCCCATTCACCGCTCGACGTCCTTACGGACCGGCGGTGAATGACTTCAGGCTGAAACACGTCTGAGCTTAAGCATCGAAAATCCCCCGTACCGATTGGTGCGGGGGATTTTCCTATATCCGCTCTTTAGCCGGCATCAGTCCTCATCGTCAATCGTGACGCTGAGCTTGCCATCCCTGATGCTGAAGCTGCCGTTGACGGTGAAGTGGGTGCTGTCGTCCTGAGACTCCCACGAATCGTCGAAATTCTTCTCTTCATACGTGCACTTCGCCTTGCCCTGCCGGGTGGAGAACGTGCCGTAATCGAGATCGATGTCGGACAGCTTCGGATAGACGCTGATGGACCATGCGAAGTTGCGGTAGTAGTCCTCGTCGTACAGGTCGAAGCCGAACGGGCAGCCTTCCGGCGCGTAGTCGGTGGACTTCGCGCATTCGTCCAGCTTGGCGTTCACGGCCTTGCTCAAGTCCTCCTTAAGCTTGGCCGTAGGCATGATCTTGAGATCGGCGGCATCGGAGTCCGCGTTCGTGCGCACCATGGTGATGCCGCTGGTGACATACCCCGACTTGCCGATCGACACCTTGTACGAACCCGGGTAGACGCGCAGCGTCCACGTGCCGCTGTCCGACTTCTCCGCATTCTTCGCGGTCACGTCAACACCGTTGACGGACAACGATTCCACGGCATTGGGCACCGACACGGTGATGGTCTTGAGCAGTGGGCTCGAGATCTTCCAATTCGGGAACAGCAGGAACTTCGACCCGTCCTTGTTGATGGTGAGCGAATCGTTGACGTTCTTGCCGTTCAGCGAATACGTCACGTTGACCTTGGCCACGCCTTCGACGGTTTTGACACTATCGATATGCGGGTTGGCGATCGTGGCGTTGTCGGCCTTCGCTACGGTGTCGGACAGCAGCTTGAGCTGGTCCTTGTCCACCTGCGGATCGGCGATGTCATTGGCCTTGTCATACTTGCCGTCGGCAATCGCCGTCAGATAGCTTTGCGCCACGGATTTCGCGCTGAAGACGGTCGAGTTGAGCACACCGTAGACAATGCCCAACACAATCAGGGCACCAATTACGATGCCGCTGATAAGGATCGTCTTCTTAGTTTTTGGGTCGAGCGGCTGACCTGCCCCCGGAGCTGCGACCGGCATAGAAGCCGCGCCTGCTGGCGATTGCGGCAGCGGCACCGCACCCGTTGCCGTGTTGCCCGTTGTCGTATTGGGCATGGACGTCGGGGCGACCGGTTGTGGAACGGCCTGTGAAACAGGCGTTGCGGTAGGAGCGGTGGGCGCGGGCATCGGCGCAGCCGGCGTCGCGGGCTGGGGGACTGATGCGGCCGGAGCTGCCGGAGTAGTTGGATTGGCCGGCTGTGCGGCAGCCGAAGCCGTCGGCATGGTCGCTGTTGCGGTCGTGCCGCTCGCCGTGGCAGAGGTCTTCTTCATGCCGTAGGACGGATCGCAGGACTTGACGTAATCGACCACGTTCTGCGGGGTCTGCTGCACGGTGCCACCGACGATGATCCGCCACATGCCCGGCAGGGACGCCACCAGCGTCGGACCGAACGTCATCGCGGCCACCTCGATCAGGAACGCCCAGATGCCGGCGACGAGGAAATACCACATCGGGGTCGTCATCGACATGCTGGACGAGGCGTATCCCGCCGCGAAATAAGTGAACAGGAACTCCGCGGCCAGCCAGAACACCATCGCGGCCACCGGAGCCTTCCATGTATGCTGCCAGCCCGCGTAATACGGGTCGTACATATTGCGCGCGGTCTCACGCAGCGCGATATAGAACGTGGCAAGCAGGAACAGCACGAAGCAGATCCACAGAATCCAGCCATACTGGCTGAGGGAGGACACGTTGAACAACGTGATCGTATGGACGCTGTAGCTGGACGTCGAGAAGGCGATGCCGCCGAACGAGGACAGCGAAATCAGCATAAGCGGCAGAGCCGGGAACAGCAGCGGAACCAGCAGCAGACCGCCTGCGCCGAGATGGTTCGCGGCGGACATGGCGATCGTCGCCACCAGGCCAAGCACCAGGAACAGCACGCCGTAGATCGCAAACGATTCGACCAGCGTGCGCACGAAGCCACGAGCGCGGTGCGCCCAACGCCAAGCGGCGGAGAAGACGTTACCCGAATCGCCCGCATACTGTGCCAACGCGTAGCCGGCCAGCGCACCGGCCGCCGACAGCAGGAACGCCATGCAGAACGTGCGGAAGGACACGCCGGAAAGCGACGCGGAAGCGGAATAGTCGCTGTAGGAACCACCCACCGTCACCGGGAAGATGGCGGCGAAGACCAGCAGCACCAGGCCGGACAGCACGCCGACGATCAGCGAGCTGATGACGCCCGTCCACTTGAAACGAAGCGCGAACCTGCGTGCCAGCATATATGCGCCGAACGCGGCGCCGATCGCCAATGCCACGCCGGGCAGTCCGACCGGCAGCGTCACGCTGACGTGCGAGGCGTCAATGCCGAGATTGCTCAGCGAGAAGCCCTGGGAGCTGGTTTTGAGATTCAGCGAACCGCCAACGCCGAGCGTCATCACGGTGAAGAGAATCTGGAAGAAATTCGGGCCGGAGCCGGACACACCGTTGTTGCCCAGGAAGGAGGCGGTGTCGGAAAAGCCCGGAATGCCGGCAAGCCCGTTGCTGGCCGCGGCATTGCCCATGAAGAAGACGATCGATGCGAGCAGCGCGAACACCACGCTCGCGCCGAGACCGATGCCGAGGCTGGCGCCCATGGTCTTCATGGACTGCGGTGTGGTCAGCGCGGTGATGGTGGGATCGGCCGCCGGACGGGCGATTTGCTGGGTCGGCTGGCTTGGCTGCGGCGCTGCTGCCGGCTGCGGGGCCGGGGATGGCGCATACTGGAACTGCTGCGTCGGCGCGGCCTGTGGTGCCACCGTTTGCGTTGCCTGCGCCTGAGCGGTCGGCTGTGCTTGCGCCGCCGGTTGCGGTGTGGTGGGCTGCGGGACGGTGGTTTGCGGAGCTGCCGGTGCGGCGCTATTGGGCAGTGGGACGGCAGCGGTCGGCATCTGCGGGGCCGGTGCCATGTGCGGCGCGGAAGACAGCATGGTGCCGTCATCGGATTCCGGCGCGGCCGGCGCTTGCGGTGCCGCCGCGGTCGTTTGGATGAGCGGTGAGCCGCACGAGGCGCAGAATTTAGCGCCTTCGATGGTCGGCTGACCGCAATTTGGGCATGCCATAGGTAAGCCTTTCTCCTTCTTGATGCGCGTCATATACTCCTGTGACGCGCCATGGTCCTTATTATAAAGGGCCTCTGGCGCGTCGACGGGCTCGACGATGATGCGTGCTATTCGGCTCGCCGCGGTGGAAATGTGTGATGGAAAAGTTCGTGCCGTTGACTGTCGGAGTGGTTGCATTGCGGCAGAATGTGAAGAAAATGTGATTACTTGGATTCTAGGGCGCCATCGCGCCGCATTTTTCGTCGTATGACGCGATGTGCACCATAGATGGCGATTTGCTGAAAACGTTGGAAAATAGCGGTTTTATGATTGCGACACGCCGAAGGTTGCGTTCTTTCCGATTCTGAGTATATTTACTCCATGTGCTCAGCGAGAACAAAAACCTCGCCAAGACCAACGCCCCTTTAGCTCAGTTGGTTAGAGCAGCTGACTCTTAATCAGCGTGTCCAGGGTTCGAATCCCTGAGGGGGCACAGACAAGACCCAAGCCAATGGCTTGGGTCTTTTTCGTATTTCGGACATGTGTCCACCCAAAGCCGCGTTACTTCCTCCGTACGGAGTAAAGTAGTGCGCTGTTGTCCGCCCAGAGCGGAATCGCAATTCATCTCGAATCGCACGAATCGTAAGAATCGTTAGAGAAGAAGCAATAGAGGAAACTGCAGTGGAATACACACTCTTCACCAAGCTTGCCGCGGAATTCGTCGGCACCGCCGTGCTGATGGTCTTCGGCAACGGCGCTGTCGCCAACGCGGAACTGAAAAACACCAAGGGCTACCATGCCGGCTGGCTGAACATCGCCATGGGCTACGGCTTCGGCGTCATGTTCCCGGTCCTGATGTTCGGCGGCGTCTCCGGCGCCCACATCAACCCGGCCATGACCCTCGCGCAGGCCGTCAACGGCATGTTCCCGTGGAACGAGGTCCTGCCGTACATCATCGCCCAGCTGCTCGGCGCAGTGGCGGGCCAGCTCATCGTGTACGTCACCTACCTGCCGCACTACAAGGACACCGACGATGCCGAAGCCATCCTCGGCACCTTCTGCACCACCGACGCGCACAACGACCGCGTGAACTACTTCCTCAACGAGTTCTTCGGCACCTTCATGCTGGTGCTCGGCGCCCTGTGCTGCCTGTCCCTGCCGTGGGGCAAGGCGAACCCGGCCGCCGCATCCATCGTCGTCGGCTTCATCGTGTGGGGCCTCGTGACCTCCATGGGCGGCCCGACCGGCCCTGGTCTGAACCCTGCCCGCGACCTCATGCCGCGCCTCCTGCACGCCATCCTGCCGATTCCGAACAAGGGCGATTCCCGCTGGGGCGAGGCCTGGATTCCGGTCGTGGCCCCGATCGCAGGCGCGATCGTCGGCGCGTTCCTGTTCAAGGTGCTGTTCGCCTGAGCATTACTTTGACGATTGCCGGCATTCGTCTGGCATGCTGGTAAGGCCCGTGATTCCCTCCGGAATCGCGGGCCTTACGCATAGGTGGTATGCATGGCGGTCGGCGGCTTCGGCATGTTGACTGAGACTGGTACTGTTGCCGAAGAGAGAAACATCACCATATCGGGAGGCTGGATTGAAGCGGATTCGTCGTATCATACGTGCGCTCGATCCGAAAGCCGACGCCACAATGGGCCAACGGGAACGGCTTGAGGCGTTTCGCATCCGCAGGGCCGCCGCGCTGGTGCTCGTGCTGTTCCTGCTGATCGCATCGATGACGTCCTGCAGCGTGCACGCACTGCTGGTCCGCATGACGCCGAACACGCAGACGACGGCACAAGCCACGCATTCGACGTCGGCCAAGAAGCCAGCCAAGAAAACAGCCAAAACCAATCAGCATAAGACGGCCAAAAAAACCAAACCGGAAACCAAACAATCGCAGGAAGAGCAGGCCGTCGCCAAAGCGGTGAGCGCGCAATCGGCGGCACTGAGCGACGACGAGAAAACCGCGATTCTGAACAAAGCGCAGGAAACCGCGCAAAACAGCGGCAAACCGGTAACGCAATACCATTACTGCATCGCAACCAAAGGAAACGTCGGTTCGGCCGACGAATTCGGCAACGCGGCGTTCCGCATCCTCAACGACGAACACGGATGGCCACGCGCCGGAGCCATATTCGACCAATCCACGGACGGCAACTGCGATTTCAATCTCGTGCTGTCCCAAGCGTCGGAAATGACGTCGTTCTCGCCATCATGCTCGGTGGAATACAGCTGCAGGGTCGACAACAACGTGATCGTCAACGACGACCGTTGGAACGGTGGCACGCAACAATGGCTCGCCGCCGGCGGCAACCTGGCGCGATACCGCACGATGGTGATCAACCATGAGGTCGGACACCGGCTGGGGCACATTGACAACGAAACGACCTGCGCCGGCGAAGGCCAGTTGGCGCCGCTGATGCAGGAGCAATCCATGCATTTGGACGGCTGCAAGGTCAACGAATATCCGCTTGACTCGGATCAAGTAAGTCCCCTGTGGGGGGCGAAAAGCAATAGCAGTCGGTGGGGCTTGTAAGAATAGAAAATTCTGAAATTTGTACAAAAATAGTGAAAATAAATAAGACTTTTTTAAGCCGATACGGTATAATAAACCATAGCATAAAAATCCGGAGGGGAAATGAACGAGGATGGATGTGGTACACATGTTATATGAACAGGTGCGGAAATTTTTCTGAGGGGTATAAATGAATATATCTATATTTTATGTCCAGCGGAAAATGTGATATCCGGAAAGACGGTTCAATTCTGAGGTATTCAGATGAAAAGGGAGGAGATGGCTATGGAGAAAGTGTTTGAGGCGATCAACGGAGTGTTCAGCTTTATCGGTCCACTGTCTGATTTTCTGTGGGAGTTCCCCACGAATTTTGACTGGTACAGCAGTATTCCGATTCTGGGAAATATATCCTTTGCGATCATACTACTTCTTGGGTCCGGGATTTTTTTCAGTTTCAGGATCGGTTTTATGCAGGTGACTTACTTTAAAAAAGGAATCCGAACCATGACGGAGAAACGTGTTGTGGAAACAGGAATTTCGCCGCTTGCATCGTTTTTCCTGAGTTCAGCTATGCGTGTAGGACCGGGAAATATCCTGGGCGTAACAGGTGCTATTGCAGTGGGTGGACCGGGGGCCCTGTTCTGGATGTGGATATCTGCGTTTTTCGGGATGGCAGTTGCATACATGGAGGGTGTCCTTGCTCAGATTTTCAAGGAGAAGAAGGACGATGAGTTCGTAGGAGGTCTTCCTTTTTATGGGAGAAAGCTTCTTGGAAATAAGGTATGGATCGGTGTTTTTCTTTCGGTATTGTATATTCTGTATGCGCTTTGCTGTCTGCCGGCACAGGGCTTTAACGTTGTTTCATCAGTAGGACGCATGGCAGAGATCGTAACCGGAAAAACCATTCCAAGCGGATCAGCCTTCTATTATATAGTAGGTACGCTGATCGTAATCCTCACAGCAGCTATCGCATTTGGCGGAATCAAAAAAGTATCCAGATGGACAGATATGATGGTGCCGGTGATGGCAGTGCTCTATATGGTAGTAGTGTTACTTCTTATCATATTGAATTTTACCCGTATTCCGTATTTCTTCGGAAATGTGTTTGCAGGAGCCTTTAAGCCGGATGCATTTTTTGGAGGTGTTTTTGGAACAGTTCTTGCACAGGGCGTAAAACGAGGCCTGATGTCCAATGAGGCTGGTCAGGGAACGATCACCATGTCAGCGGCAGCAGCTGACGCAAAGCATCCATGTGAGCAGGGAGTCATCGCTTCTCTGGGAGTTTTTCTTGATACCATTGTGATCTGCACACTTACCGGATTTGTGGTAGTTATGGCACATTGCTGGACAGGAGCAGATGCGGAAGCCTGGCAGGCATTGGATAAACTTCCTAAATATACGGAATCTATTGCTGTTCTCACACCAGGAACAGCGATGAACGGAATTGTTACTTTCCTTGTAACCTTATGTTTCTGCCTGTTTGCATTTACCTGTCTGCTTGGAATGATCAGCTTTTCGGAAATCGCAGCCAACCGTATCCGCAAGGATAAGATCTGTATTAATTTTGTACGCTGTATCGGTCTTTTTGTTGCCGCATTTGGTATCCTCTGTAATATCGCAGGACTGGAGCTTGGAAATCTCTGGGCATTTTCTGATCTTGGAAATATTCTGATCGTATTTTTCAACGTACCGATCGTTTATGTCGGTGCGAAATATGTTTTCCGGGCGACCAGACATTATAAGAAGAATGACGGTACACCGTTTACATCGGAGGTAATTGGAAGAAATGACTGCGCTTACTGGGATGAGCAGGCAAAAAAAGCAGTGAAAAATTTTTCCGGAAAATAAAAATTCCGGCGGGAGATAAAATTAGCATTGTAAAAGTGCATGTACTCATTTATAATGAGTAACAGATTCTAAAGATGTTATAAATAACAGGAGGAAAGCCTTGAAAAGAGAATTAGTTATTGTCATTGATTTTGGCGGTCAGTACAATCAGCTGGTTGCAAGACGTGTCAGAGAATGCAATGTATATTGCGAAATTTATTCTTACAAGACAGATCTTGAGAAAATTAAAGCGATGAATCCTAAGGGAATCATCCTTACCGGCGGACCAAACAGCTGCTATGAGGCAGATTCACCGACTTACCAGAAGGAATTATTTGAGCTTGGTATTCCGGTACTTGGACTTTGCTATGGAGCACAGCTTATGATGCATGTCCTTGGCGGAAAAGTTGAGAAGGCAGATGTCAGCGAATACGGTAAGACAGAGCTTCTCATCGATAAGAAAGATTCCAGGATCTTCAAAAATGTATCCGACAAAACAATCTGCTGGATGAGCCATACAGACTATATTTCCCAGACTGCACCGGGATTTGAGATCGCTGCACATACTGCAGACTGTCCGGTAGCAACTGCACAGAATGAAGAGAAGAAACTGTATGCGATCCAGTTCCATCCGGAAGTACTGCACACAGTAGAAGGAAAGACAATGCTGTCCAACTTCGTACTTGGTGTCTGCGAATGTGCCGGAGACTGGAAGATGGATGCCTTTGTTGAACATACGATCAAAGAGATTCGCGAGAAAGTCGGTGATGGAAAAGTTCTCCTTGCCCTGTCAGGTGGTGTAGATTCCTCCGTGGCAGCAGGACTTCTTTCCAGAGCGATTGGCAAGCAGCTTACCTGCGTATTTGTAGATCATGGCCTTCTTCGTAAGGATGAAGGTGATGAGGTTGAAGGTGTATTCGGACCGAATGGTCAGTTTGACCTGAACTTTATCCGCGTGAATGCACAGCAGAGATATTACGACAAGCTTGCTGGTGTTACAGAGCCTGAAGCGAAGCGTAAGATCATCGGTGAGGAATTTATCCGTATCTTCGAGGAGGAAGCCAAGAAGATCGGTGCTGTGGATTTCCTTGCACAGGGAACCATTTATCCGGACGTTGTAGAGAGCGGTCTCGGCGGAGAATCCGCAGTGATCAAATCCCATCACAACGTAGGAGGCCTTCCGGATTTCGTTGATTTCAAAGAAATCATTGAGCCGCTTCGTGACCTGTTCAAAGATGAGGTCCGTAAAGCCGGCCTTGAGCTTGGAATTCCGGAAAGACTGGTATTCCGTCAGCCATTCCCGGGCCCGGGACTTGGAATCCGTATCATCGGTGAAGTCACCGAGGAAAAAGTACGCATCGTACAGGATGCAGACTACATCTACCGTGAAGAAGTCGACAATGCAGCCGCCGACTACAAAAAAGAACACGGAGAAGATCCGTCCTGGATGCCGAACCAGTACTTTGCAGCCCTTACAAATATGCGAAGCGTAGGTGTAATGGGAGACTTCAGAACATACGATTATGCAGTGGCGCTTCGCGCCGTTAAGACCATTGACTTCATGACTGCTGAGTCTGCTGAGATTCCTTATGCAGTACTTAATAAGGTGATGAACCGTATTATTAATGAAGTTAAGGGCGTAAACCGCGTATTCTATGATCTTACTAGTAAGCCGCCTGGAACGATTGAATTCGAATAACCTTTTGTGAAAAATAAGCCATTATTTACAACCGTTCCAAACAAAAAAGTTAAGTTTTGGCAACAATTTGGCAACACAATCTAACGCAAAAGTGTTAAGCAAAAAATAATGTATATTACAATATGAAAGAAGACCTAACTGATTTTCTTTTCCAAACTGGAGAGGAATTTCGGTGAGGTCTTCTTTTTATCTATCCGTCACTTGTATGGTCTGTTGCCATTGGAAAAGGAATTAAAGCAGACCACTTTTTTTCATTTCTTCTGATAGTGCATCCTGGAGTTCTGTATCCAAATCAGCAGAAATGGCATTTCTTACAAAGCCGGTTGTCGGTTCAATATTAGGGTAGTTATATCTCCAATTGTCATACTCATCCTGTGAGAGTTCACCCTGTTTTAACTTGGAATATTGGGTAAGCTAGGCGAAGAGCATAGGTGTTATCTGGTCATAAGCCTGATGATCCTCGTCTAGAGTTATACATGGTGTTAAAAGAGCTTAATGTGAAAATGTATAGTTCGGAATTGTATGATAATTATATGAACGTTGTGGATGCGACGGATAAGAAGCTTGTTGAGGAACAGAATGTGAATTATTACAACAATGAAAAACATTGGAATAGGAGTGGGTAAGAAGAATTATTGAAAAGATGGACAGGTATTTTATTGACTAACAATATCTGTCCTTTACGCTTTACATATATTTGATAAATTGAAAAAATCAATTTCAAATTGAAGTAAACTAGATTTGATGATATAATGAAAAAAGAAATGATAAATAGTTGTAATGATACGAAAGGGATAATAATGGCAATCAGATACAACAAATTATGGAAGAAATTAATAGATGAAAATATGATGAAAGTTGACCTTAGAGATCAGGCAGGAATTACAACAAATGCACTGGCGAAACTAGGGAAGAATGAACATGTAAGTACACAAGTTTTGGAAAAAGTATGTAAAGTATTGCATTGTGAGATACAGGATATCATGGAATTTGTTCCAGACGAGGAAAGGGAAGAAAAGTAATATGGCTAAGAAGAAAACAACTGAAAAGGCATTGAACATAGATAATATTTTATTTAATTGTAGAGATTATTTACGTGCGGCACGTAATTCCGGCTCATTCTTTGAAAAAAGAGATATGATGCTTACGCTAGTGTTCTTGAGGTTTATCGGCGAAAAGTATGAGGATGGAATTGAAAATCTAAAACAGACACTTAAAGAGCAGGGATTAGATCCGGAAGATGAGAACATTAGAGCAGCATTCTTTGATGATGCTACTTTTGCAGATGGTACATATAATTTACCACCAGAAGCAAGATGGTCGACTATTATCAGTACACCGGCACCACAGCTTAATGTTGCACTAGATACAGCTTTGCAAAGGCTTGAGGAAGAAGATCCACAGTTGAAAGGCTGTTTTGTTAAAGGAACATTTACAGCACGCAATTTAGCAGCTAATGATATAAAGAAAATTGTTGATGAAGTGAACAAAATCAGTCATAAGACATTTGGAGAGGAAAAAGACCTTATTGGTCGTGTATACGAATACTTTCTTAAGGAGTTCGCAGTAAATGCTACAAAGGAGGAAGGAGAATTTTATACACCTCATGACGTAGTTCAACTTATTGCAATGATGATTGAGCCTTATGATGGCACCTTATATGATCCTTGCTGTGGTTCAGGAGGAATGTTTATTCAGAGTGCTGAACTTGTAAAGTCAAAGCAGGGAAACTTAAATGGTATCAATGTATATGGTCAGGAAAAAGAACCGGCTACATATCGCCTTGCGAAAATGAATTTGGCTTTGCGTGGAATAAGCCATAATCTAGGAGAAGAAGCAGATTCATCATTTACACATGATTTACACAAGGGATTGCACTTTAACTATATTATGGCAAATCCACCTTTTAATCTGAAAGGCTGGTATAATGATAATTTGAAAAATGACGGTCGTTGGTCTGACTATCAAACACCACCTGACAGTAACGCAAATTATGCCTGGATTTTGCATATACTTTCACATTTGAAGAAAACTGATGGAGTAGCGGGATTCCTTCTTGCGAATGGTGCATTGAATGATAGCGACACATTGGAAATACGTAAGGAACTGATTCAGAATGATAAAATTGAGGCTATCGTTGTTCTGCCAAGAGAATTGTTTATTACTACAGATATCAGTGTTACTCTGTGGATTCTTAATCAGAATAAAAAAGGCGGAAAATACCATGGAAGAAATCTCCGAAACCGCGAGCATGAGATACTCTTTATGGATTTACGCCAATGGACAGAAAATGCTGTTAAGGGTGAGAGCAAAAAGAAAGTTCGGTTGGATACAGAACAAATTGAGAAGGCAGCAGATATTTATCACACATGGCAATGTGAGGGAACTGATGGAGCAGCCTATGAGATGCCAGAACTTTACCGTAGTGTGTGCATTAATGAAATTGAAAGTAAAGGTTGGGCACTTACACCAAGCAAATATATTGAGTTTATTGACCATGATTTAGATATTGATTATGAAAAGGAAATGACTCGTATTCAATTTGAGATGAAAGATATATTGAAGCAGGAAAAGAAATCCCAGCAAATGCTGGAAGAGGCATTTAGGGGGATTGGTTATGGAATTGACTAAGTATAAAATTGGAGAATTGATAGAATTAACAAATGAAAAAAATGCCAATGGATTATATGGTGAAGATGATGCAATAGGTGTAAACATCGATAAAATTATTATGCCAATGAGAGGAAATTTGGAGAAGAAAGATTTTTCAAATTTCCATTTAGTTCCACCAAGGCACTTTGCATACAATCCAAGAGGAAGTAGAAAACTCGGTATTGGTTTTAATGATACTGAAAAAACATTTATTATCACTTTTAATGACAATGTTTTTAGAATTAAGGAAACAGCAAAGAAAAAAATATTGGACACATATTTATTCATGTATTTATGTAGAAAAGAATGGGACAGATACGCAGAGTTTATTTCATGGGGAAGTTCCACTGAGGTTTTTGATTGGAATATATTTTGTGAAGAAGAAATTTTTCTTCCACCAATTCAAATCCAACAAAAATATGTAGATGTTTATAATGCTATGCTTGAAAATCAGAAAAGCTATGAGCATGGATTGGATGATTTAAAACTATCATTCGAAGCACTGTTGGATGAATATAAACATAAAGTAGAAAAGATGCCTATAGGTTCTCTTCTTAAAGAGGTAGACAACAGAAATATGAATGGTTTAATAAAAAATGTTCAAGGAATAAACATTACTAAGCAATTTATGCCGTCTGTTGCAAATACAAATGGTGTAGATCTTTCAAAATACAAAGTGGTAAATAAAGGACAATTTGTTTTTTCGGGAATGCAGACAGGTAGAGATAAATGCATTCGTATAGCTCTTTTTGATAAGGTTGAACCGATAATTATCTCACCAGCATACGCAGTATTAGAAATAATTGATGCTGATGTTCTTGCAGAGTATGTGATGATGTGGTTTTTGCGTAAAGAAGTTGATCGTCTTGGTTGGTTTATGAGTGATGGAAGTATAAGAACAAATTTAGATATGGATTGCTTTTATGAAATAGAAATCCCCGTTCCGGATATAAATGTTCAGAAATCAATTGTTGAAATATATAATGCTTACAATGTGCGAAGAGATATTAATGAAAAACTCAAAGAACAGATAAAAGATATTTGCCCAATACTAATTAAAGGTTCTATAGAAGAGGCGAGAAAAGCAAAGGAGGCATAAGCCTATGGCTAGATTAAAAGAGTACAATGGTCATTATTGTGAATCAGAATACGAATATGCCTTTATTGGCTTTTTAGAAGCAGAGGGATGGAAATATACTTCTGGAAATAAGCTTTCTCGTGTTACCAAAAGAGATGTGTTGATAGAGGATGATTTCAAGAAATTTATAGCAGATGGAAATCTTGATTTGACAGAAGATGAAGTGACACAGATTTATGATACTGTTCGTCTTGTGGGTGCAGAGAGTGATTTTGCAACATTGCATAAGGTGTACAACTGGTTGGTGGATGGTATCCAATTTACTCCGAAAGATGGTATTGCAAGAATGATACCGCTGATTAACTTTGAAAAGGATGGTGTTAAGAATATCTTTCGGGTGGTGAATCAGTTTACAGTAGAATATACAAATAATGGTCAAAAAGAGAACCGCAGACCGGATGTAATTCTTTTTGTGAATGGTATGCCATTATGTATTATGGAATTGAAGAACCCTGCTGATGCAAATGCGACTATTTATGATGCTTGGGAGCAGATTAATATTCGTTATTGGAGAGATATACCTCATTTGTTGCATTACTGTCCTTTAGCTTGTATTTCTGATGGAGTTAAAACCAGATTAGGAACAGTTCGCACACCATATGAACATTTTTATGCCTGGAGACGTGTTAATGATGGAGATGCTGTATCAACACTTCCATTTGCTGAAACAGAAACTATGATTAAGGGTGTTTATTCTCCTGAGCGTTTTTTGGAAATCTTTAGAGATTACATTTATTTTCAGGATAGTATTTATGATAGTGATGAAGTGGAAATTGTATGCCGTTATCCACAGTTTTTTGCTGCGAGGCTTCTGAAGCAAAGTATTGTAAATTCTGTTGTTACGAGGAGTGGTAAAGGTGGTACATATTTTGGAGCAACCGGATGTGGAAAAACATATACGATGGCTTTTCTTGCGCGTCAGCTTGCACTTCGTTGTACTGATATTCCGGAAATCGGTTCACCAACAATTATATTAATTGTTGACAGAGATGAACTGCAAAAACAAGGTTCAAAGCTTTTTACAAAGAGTAAAGAGTTTCTTAATCTGGGAGAAGTATCTGTTGTAAAAAACAGAACACAATTAAGGCAGGAGCTTGGTGCAAGACAAAGTGGTGGTTTTTATATTTGTACCATTCAGAAATTCTGCGATAGGGAAGATGATAAAATCGGACTTATCAATGATAGGCAGAATATTATATGTTTTTCAGACGAGGCTCACAGAACTCAGCTTGAACATTCTAAGAAAATTCAATTTAGTAAAGATGCCGATGAAAACATGAAAGCTATGGTTTCAAAACCATATGCAAAAGTATTGAAGGAAGCATTTCCACATGCTACTTTCGTTGGTTTTACCGGAACGCCTATTGCGGAAACTTATCAGACCTTTGGTGATGAAATTGATCGATATACAATGGATCAGGCAGTTGCAGATGGACTTACTGTTTCCATTAAGTATCATCCGCGTATTGCAAAGGTATTGCTTGATAATAAAAAAGTAAAAGAAATTGAGAATTATTATAAAAAATGTGCAGATGATGGTGCAACATATGAGGATATCGAAGCAAGTAAGAAAGCAATGAGCTCCATGGAAATAATTCTTGGTGAGCCTTCCAGACTTGAGCGTCTTGCTACAGATATCCACAACCATTATGTTGCGTCTTGCGCAGGTGATCCGGATAGAATACAAAAAGCAATGGTTGTATGTTCTAATAGAAAGATTGCTTATGCATTATTACAGAAGTTTAAGGATAAATACCCGGAATGGTTTGAGGAAAAGAAATCACTGGATGGGGTTTCTGTAACAGAAGAGGAACTGAAAGAATTGAAACCGATGCCATTTATGGCAATGGTATCTAGTGTCGGCAGTAATGATGAAAAAGATATGTATGATTATCTTGGCGGAGTTAAAAATGATAAGCGTTCAGAAGAATTGGATGCTGCTTTTAAACAGGAAAAATCAAATTTCAGTATTGTCATTGTTGTAGATATGTGGATTACGGGCTTTGATGTTCCTTGCCTTACATATTTATATAATGATAAACCTCTCAAAAAGCATTTGCTGATACAGACAATAAGCCGTGTAAACAGAAAATATCCGGGGAAAGAATATGGTATGGTTATCGATTATATTGGTATTCGCGACAATATGCGTGAAGCTATGAAGGTATATGGAGGAGATACATCTGTTGCACCGACATCCGATGATGTTGAGCAGGCTACATCAGTATTTAGAGAAGAACTAGAAGTGTTGAAAAACATGTTCACAGGTTATGATTTATCACCATTTTTAAATCTGGAATGTGATCCGATAGAACGATATAGATTTCTTGCAAAAGCAGCAGAATATGTATTTGTATCAACAGAAGAATTACAGTCGGAAGGAAATAAAGGTGTTCAGAAAGTTTCTTTCAAAACCTACTTTTTAAAAACAGTAAAACGAATGAGGGAAGCTTTTGATATTTGTCAGCCTTCCGGTTATCTTGGGGAAGAAGAATCTGCACTTGCACAATGCTTTATGGCTATAGCAGGTTTTGTTCGTAAGATGAGCGGAACAAGTGAAGTAGACACTGATACGATGAATCGTGCAGTTTCAAAGATGGTTGAAGAAGCATTAAAATATAATCAGGTGGAAAGTGTTCTTGAAAGCGGAGAGGAAGAAGATATTTTTTCTCCGGAATATTTTGAAAAATTATCTGATGTCAAAATGCCGGCAACTAAATTGGAACTTCTTGTGAAAATGCTCCGTAAACAAATTAAGGAATATGGAAAAGTTAATCAGTTAGCTGCAAAATCATTTCAGGAAATGTTGGAAAAGACGATTGCAGAATATCATGAAAGACGTAAACATCTTACTGCTGAAGAAGTTGGTGAAGCACAGGAACAGGCATCAGAGGATATCATTAAGATTGCAACGGAACAGGCTTTAGCTATTCTTCGTCAGATGAACGAAAATAGGGAGAGTTTTCGAAAAATTGGCTTAACATTTGAGGAAAAAGCATTTTATGATATTTTGATTTCTCTGCGTGACCAATATAACTTTGAGTATGGAACAGATAAAGAAGTGGATGGTGTTATAGTCAATGATAAATGTAAAGCTTTAGCAAAGAAAATAAAAGATATTATTGATACAAAATCTTCATTTGCTGATTGGCTCAATAACCAAAATGTAAGAAATGGATTGAAATTGGAAATCAAAATATGCTTGGTGAAGAATGGTTATCCGCCACAGTATAGTCCGGAAGTATTTAACAAAGTTATGGAACAGGTGGAAAATTTTGAGGAGTATTCTGTAACAGAAGGTATAGGAAGTGAAGCAACTACTTCTGGAAAGATTTATGAGTATGAGCCAGAGTATAAAGTGATGATGGTTGCGGAAGATTCGGTTGAGTACGGAAAAGAATAGATGAAGTATTATTTCTAGGGAGGAGTTAGATTGGATTACATAGATATTATCGAAAAGAGTATATATAATATTGATTCAAAAATCTGTGGAATAATTGATGATTATAGAGTATTGCAAGAACCCCAAAAGGTTGCAGATTATGTAATTCAATTTCTTCGCACTTATTTAGAACATATTGCAGCTCGTATATATGCTTATGAAAATCCTAATGAACAAGTACCAATTAGGGGAAAAGATAAATGGTATACCCAATATATGAAACAACTTAAAGAAAGTAATGAATACGGGTACATATGGAGAATGCATCATTCACTTCAGATTTCGACATCTCATTATGTACCTGCGGAGGATGGAGCTATTCGATTAATGGATGGATATTTACCACAATTATATCATCTAAGAGATCAGATGAGAGATAAGTTTGGGTTGTTGTTGCTGAGTAATTTTGAAGATTATCCGCAGGAAAAAAGTTGTGAATTAGATTCATACTATGAAAAAATATATATTGCATTAAAGGCTATAGATTTAGAAGATAGCAAGGAACATACCAATGATAGATATTACATTACACGAAAAAAATATCGTACGGTAAATGGAAAAGGTTTTTTTTGAATACACATTGTCATATGCACAGGAAGAGATAACTAAATTTGATAGGTTTGTTGCATATTCATTCAATGATATTCCAGATAATTATTCTATCCAATGTGATTTTTACCAATCAAATATAGATTTTAATGGAGTTGGGATAGATATAAAGTGTTTAATAGCATGGAATGTAGCTATACGTCCATGTGAATTGGAGAAGTTAGCTAGAATATGTGGATATGATATTGTTGTAAAATCGGATAATCTATATTATAAGGCATTAATGAAATTTTTAAGTAGAACAGGAATGAATTTATTGGATATTCTTTTGGCAGATAATGAGGAATATGAAATATACATTCAGCAAATTGAGCTTAGTAAGAAAATTGAATTGAAGAATACTTTTGATAAAATAAGAGAGATTATCATTAAAGAAAAACCAGGCAGTAATATTTTAAGGTACATCACAGCTTATTTGAAAAATGATGTTATTAGAGACCAGTTGGCAGATCGTACCAATAATCTTCTATCGTATTTGTATTTGAAGAATGAGGCAATTCCGTTTGATGAAATGCCTTATGCATCAAGTTTATGCGGACATAATTTATCAAAATTAAGGTTGCATAAATGTTTAGAAATATATGATTGTGAATGCCAATATGTTTCTTCAATGGTGAATAAAGAGGCTTATGACAGTAATATATTATATGTAATTGTGGATCATGATAAGTTAGATTATTATCAGTATGAAGTGGGTATTTTTAACAATAACTTATATAATAGTAAGAAGCAACAACTTAGGAAAATAGATACTTTTGCAAATCATTTGTATGTTAAAAATTATTATGAAACAACTAAATCTGTTATAGAAAAGTTGCAGAAATATACATTGGAAAGAATCGATGTATATTCTGATATGATTGATAAACAAGCAGACTTTATGCAAGAAATAGATGATGATAATAAACGAAAAATAGTAGCTAATATATATATGAATTCTAAATTAGGAATGATTTATGGTGCTGCTGGAACTGGCAAAACAAGAGTTGCAGAATATATTGCAAAAATATTCGAAGATAAAAATATCCTTTTGCTTGCTAATACAAATGCTGCGAAAAATAATTTGGAAAGAAGAATAAAATCCTCTTGTGATTGTTATACAGTGTATGATTATTTAAAGAATGGATATAGTTGGAAAAAGTATGATTTGGTTATTTTAGACGAGTGCAGTACAGTGTGTAATGAAGATGTTTTGAATTTGTTTGAGAAGTGTAATGCGGAAGCATATTTGCTAATTGGCGACATATATCAGATTGAAGCGATAAAGTTTGGAAACTGGTTTAACTTTGCGAGATATTTTGTTGATAAAAAATCTGTTTATGAGTTAGTAACTCCATATAGAGCAAAAGATAAATCGATTCTACTTGATATGTGGACTTGCGTGAGAAATTTTGATGAAAATATGTTTGAAAGACTGTTAGCAAATGGATTTATATCAACTTTGAATGAGTCGATTTTTGAAAGAGATGATGATGAAATTGTTTTATGTTTAGGATATGATGGACTATATGGAGTTAATAATATAAATAGATATATGCAGAAAATCAATCCATCTAAGCCGATTGAGTGGGGAAACTGGACATATAAGGTCGGAGATAAAGTTCTGTTCAATGAAAGTAGAAGATTTGGAAATGTTCTATATAATAATTTAAAAGGTAGCATACTATCAATTGATAAAAAAACGGATGAAATCGTATTTCAAATATTGGTTGATAAGATTATTTCTGAAAGAGATGTTCTTTTTTCGGATATCAAACTCATTGATTGCGATTGTGAAGGAAAGTCTATTGTTGAATTTAGTGTAAAAAGACGAGTAGAACGAGATTCGGACTCAGATTATTCTGAACAGATTGTACCATTTCAGATTGCTTATGCAGTATCTATACATAAAGCTCAGGGTTTAGAATATAAATCTGTAAAGGTGGTAATCACAGAGGATATTGATGAAAAAATATCCCACAATATTTTTTATACAGCGATCACTAGAACAACAGATAAACTTAAAATTTACATGAGTAAGGAAACGCAGAAGAAACTTGCGGAAAAATTTGTGAAGAGTAATGTAGGATTAAAACAGGCACAATTATTTGCAGGACAGGCTGGATTGAAATTGAAAAATAAATTGTCCTCGTAGTTGAGAATATGTAAATAATCAAGAATGAAATCGGTTTAAAGGAGTGACTCTGAATGATAGATATATATACAGATAAAAAAGATTCAAAAGATTGGATACTTCAAAACGATTTGTATTTCAATTTAAATACAAGTAATGAAGAAATGTCCCAATATGAAATAAATCTCATTCAGCAAGTAGATAAGGCGAAGCTGACACCAGATAAGCACATTGAAACAAAATATGGCTTAGGTACAATCCGTAATTTGTCATCCGGATGTAAGACATTACTTAATATTGTAAAGCATCCGGATAAAGTGGTGAGTGTAGAGGAATGTGGTCCGAATGTGCTTAATATCATTTTTACTATGGATAATATAAAGATTTATATGTCCAGACCAACACTTTTTGATATTCCGGATGATGTGCAAATCAGATTCAATGATTCTGATATAGTGACCGGAGGGAGAGGTTATAATGCATGGTGGAGTAAGGAATATGAAAGGAGAGAAGCAGATGATTTATAAGAATATTACATTTAAAGCAGATCCATTTTCATACAATCTAGAATTTGACGATAGAATAACTCTTGTTGGCGGAGATAGCGGTACTGGTAAAACTGTGCTTTATGAAATGTTAGAAGATTTACGATTAACTGATGAATACAAAGCTATAAAATTGTTTAATTACAAATCAGATAATTTCTCAGAATCGATTGAACAGTGCAGAGATAGTTTTATTGTAGTCGATAATGCAGATAATTTGATTAATGATGAAGTCAGACGTTTTATTAATTTTGAACCGTCGAATCAATATATGCTTTTCCTACGAAATTGCGACGGACTAAATGTATCTGATAAGAGTTTTAAGGTGTTGAAGTTTGACAATAATAGAATAACACTGGAAGAGGAGTTGTGATATGAAATATTTATGGACGGAAGATACCGGCGCAGGACTTCACTTCTGGGAATTGGTTAATCAACTTTTCTTTGATGATGCATTTGTAATCGAAAGCAAGGGAAGCAATCAAGGCTTATTGGATGCGTTGTCAGATATTGACATGAAAGAGGACGATAAGTATTATATTGCATTTGATTATGTGGTTGATAATCAGGATATTCGTAACAAGTATCGTATATTGAAATCAATAGCAGATAAGGCAGAAGGGAAGATTATCATTCTGAATATGATTTGTTTTGAATACCTGATTCTTGCTTTTGATAAGCTGGTGGCATGGACAGGCACTGGAAAGACAGATAAAATCAAGATCCGTGAAGAGGTTTTATCAGCAATTGAGGATCATAGAATCAACTTGTCAAAGATTGATGATGTGAAGACATTACAGTACTTGGCAGGTTTTAAGAGATACTCTACAGAGCGTGTGATGAAATCATTGGTGGGTGAATTTACACAAAACGAGAAGTGGTCCGTTAAGGGGGCGCTTATGGGCGAGTGTTGGTATAAGGATTGCTGTGTGTCGGAACATCCAGATAATCGGAGGTGTGGTAAGCCGAAGATTGAGGATGGGAATGAGAAGATGAGGATGTTGATACAGTCGGAGGAAGTACATCGCATATTAGAGTTCATGTAAATTGGTTATTTCTGAGTAATATTAAATTCTTTGAAATAACTATGAAGGAAAAGTGGCGGAGGCGGATTATTGAAGGAGAAGGATATATTGAAGAGGCTTGTTAAGAATGATGCCTTGTTCAGAAATATACACGTAATAACACAAAATTATGATATTATTCCAAAGGACAAAAATCACATGGGAGCTTATATTGAATTCCAAGATTTGAATGAGTTACGTGAAGATTTTTTGGAGGAACTGATAGATTCGATTGTTGACTGGATATATAGCTCCGACAAGTTTGCAGAGTTGAAACAAAAAGCAATGGATAAAGGAAAATCAGATGCTGCAGCAACTCAGGAGGTTGGTAGAAAAGCAAGGCAGAAGTTTAGAGCTGACCATAATACTGATGAATTGTTAATCCAGGGGCAGTTCGGAGAATTATTATTATTTCATTTTATACAAAGATTTATGCAGGCAACACCTTTATTGAGAAAAATGAAGATAGCTACATCTTCAGAACATGAAAGATTTGGTGCGGATGCAATTCATTATAAAATTCAGGATGCAAAAAATATTATAATCCTTGGAGAAGCAAAAACATATAGTAGTAATTACAAATTTGCCACAGCATTTTCTGATGCATTAAATAGTATTATTAATACATATAAAGAGCACAGGAGAGAGTTAAATCTTTATGTGCATGAGGACTTTTTGGATAATGAGATGAATCAGGTTGCAGAAGATTACTTGAATAATACACTTGAAAATGTTGAGGTTCATTTAGTTAGCATAATTACCTATAATGAAAATAAAAAATTGGAATTTGATACGGAGACAGGGATTAAAAATCAAATAGAGACGATAATTGCAGAAAGATATCATTTGTTTGATAATAATAAAATTGATATTGAGAATAATCCTATACTGAGGCGGATAACATATATTGTTTTTCCTGTATGGGATTTGAAAGGTATGGTTGAAGAATTCCAAAAGATGATATGATTCAAAATGAGGTACATGATTTATGGAAGAGAAAATGAAGCAAGTTCTTTATAAATGGCTTGAAATTGATCTGGTTAATATTGCTAAAAAAATGGGACTGTCAAACAAAAGTTGCGATGTAAATTTAGAGTTACTTATGGATACAATTCGTTGTCTTGATTATGAATCTATTGTAGTTAAAAAACCATCGGTTAATTATATTATTACTGTTATCGGTTTAATGTGGGAGCATGTTGATCATACTAAATTTGATTTAAGAAAATTCGTTATTAAAATCTTATCACGTATCGGATATCCTACTTCTGCAATAATATGTGATAAAGATTTCGATAAAGAGAACGGAACTTTTTCAGGATTAGATAGTTGGATAGATGAGGTTGCTCTGACAATTAATCAAACGAAAAATGAGATTATGGTTGCTAACCAAAAATATCTTCTTACAGATTATCAAAAACAGATATGGGATAGTATGGATAACGATAAGGTATTGGGAATATCGGCACCGACATCAGCGGGGAAATCTTTTGTTATTCTTTTGAAACTTGTAGATAGGTTGATAAATGATAATATAGATATTGTATAT
>OFLY01000740.1_pt1 | contig 24111 bp, 20 predicted proteins | sample 1541161 | NCBI WGS metagenome assembly OFLY01 (sample SAMN04209247, study PRJEB22552) | human gut metagenome | biome: gut; material: feces | host: Homo sapiens | place: USA: Oklahoma | reverse complement strand
ACGCTGTAGATGAAGTTCTTCTGAAAGTGCTGTCCGCAAGGAAAAAGAAACTTAAAATCAAATAATTTTAAGCAATTATGCCGTCTGTTTTTTAACCGAAACAGGCGGCTTTTTTTGTTGTCAAAAATTTTTTGAAATTTTTTCGGAAAAGCAGCGATTTTGGGTGTCCAAAATGAAGCCTTTTGTGCAATGAGTGAAGGGGTTAATTCCTGATGATGAAAACGGAAGCCTTTTCAATTGTTCTTTGACAATTGAATACACAGGTCGTTAAGACTTTAATTCTGATGATAGCCACTTTAGCAGGTACGCCGAAACTTCTGAAAATTTCAGAACAGCGAGAACTCCTGCTATGAGTATCGGATTGCAACCGATATGGCGATGACGGTCAGAAAGATAATGATACTTCTCTACGGAGCTGGCGGAGTACCCGGCAGAGGTTAGATTCCTATGATACAGATAAGCAGTCTGTTCCTTAACGACTTCCCGAAAGCGATATGCTTGGCAAGGGATATTGAGAATAAATATTGCCACGACCGTTTAGGAAATGAAACGGTCAAGTACATAGTCATATTTTATTGGCTATGAATAAATTGAAAGGAGGACGCAAGGGGTGTCAAACTGCAAAACGATTGCCATATGCAATCAAAAAGGCGGAGTCGGAAAGACAACGACAACGGTTAATCTTGGTGTTGGTCTTGCAATGCAGGGTAAGAAAGTGTTGCTCATAGACGCAGACCCACAGGGAGATTTAACTACTTGTCTCGGTTGGAGAGATACAGACAACTTGGGTATCACGCTTGCAACGAAACTTACAGATGTGATTAGTGAAACGATGAATGACCCGACAGACGGTATTCTGCACCACGAGGAAGGTGTTGAACTTTTACCGGCGAACCTTGAACTTTCGGCGATGGAATATAACCTGATGAACGCTATGAGCAGAGAAACCACTTTGAGGAATTATTTGAGTCAGGTCAAAGACAGATACGATTTTGTCTTGATTGACTGTATGCCTTCTCTGAGTATGGTAACACTCAATGCTCTATCTGCGGCAGACAGCGTGATTATTCCGGTGCAGGCACAGTATTTGCCGGCTAAAGGTATGACCCAGCTTGTGCAGACCATTTCAAAAGTCAAGAAGTATATCAATCAGGATATTAAGATAGACGGTATGCTTCTTACTTTGGTGGATAACCGCACAAACCTCGCCAAAAGTACGGTGGAAGCGTTGCGGGAGAATTTCGGAAATCAGATTAAGCTGTATCGCACATCTATTCCGATTGCTGTAAAAGCCGCAGAAACTTCTTCCAAAGGGAAGAGCATTTTTGCATATGAGCCAAACAGTACGGTGTCTAAGGCATACACCGAATTTACGAAGGAGGTGTTAGCCGATGGCAGGAAGAAAGAGCGACTTCACTCTCACGAGGCTCGATGACCTTTTTACAACGCAGGCACAGAGAGAGGAAGAAAGACTTTCTAAAATCCGAGATATTCCATTAGAGCTGATTGACGATTTCCCAGACCACCCGTTCAAGGTCAGGGACGATGAAGATATGCAGCAGCTTGTCGAGAGTATCAAGGAACGTGGAGTAATTACTCCGGCAACGGTAAGGCAGAAAGAGGACGGAAGATATGAACTCGTATCCGGTCACAGACGAAAACGAGCAAGCGAACTTGCCGGTTTTGAAACGCTAAGATGTGAGGTTGTTGACCTTAATCGAGATGAAGCCACAATTCTAATGGTGGAAAGTAATTTCCAAAGGTCGCAGATACTTCCCTCTGAAAAAGCCTTTGCCTACAAAATGCGATTGGACGCAATGAAAAGACAAGCAGGCAGACCAGCAAAAAATTATTCCCCAGTGGGGAACAATTATGAATTTGCTAAATCAAGTGATGAACTTGCCGACAAAACAGGCGAAAGTAAAAATCAAATTTACCGTTATGTCCGCCTTACAAACCTTGTTCCCGAACTGCTTGAATTTGTTGATGAGGGGCGAATTAAAATGCGACCGGCGGTTGAATTGTCGTATCTTGACGAAGATTGTCAGCGTGATGTGGTTGACGAGATTGATATGAACGACGCAACTCCCTCTCACGACCAGACTATCCGTATGCGAAAGTTTTTCGATGAGGGCAAACTGACAACCGAAGCTATCCAAGCCATTATGTCGGAGGAAAAGCCAAACCAGAAAGAGAAGATTGTGCTAAGGGGCGACAGAGTGCGACAACTCATCCCGAAAAATATCCCAATCAGCCAAACGGAGGACTTTGTGTGCAAGGCATTGGAGCATTACAACAAGTATCTCAGGCAACGGGCAGACCGTGACAGCAGATAGCCGATTTTGTTACTCCCCCTTCTCACACTCTACCCCCTAATACCTACTGTTTACTTGCTGAAAAGATATATTCTATCTCACTTGAATATACCTATCTCTCATAACTTATAGCTGTCTAATAAAGGGTTCGCACATTTGAAGTGTAAACAAAGTGTCTGATATGATAAAAAGTTTGGATATTCGCACCTTTGCTGTTTTTTGTCTGATTGATTACGATTAAGGCGAAAGGAGCGATAGCTTATGAGAAGGAAATGGATGGTTTGTATGATTGCCTGCTTGATGATTTTGTTTGCCGGATGTAACGGTAACATAGCCAAAGAAACCGCACGAAATGACACGGATAAAAGGATTTCTTCTACGGCTGGTAATACCGAAACAACGAACGGAACAGAAAAAGCAGAGGATACAAGTGTTGTTCCCGAAACGGAGCAACCAGTATCAAGTGAAGCAACAACAGAGCCGAGTCAGCAGGAAAAGTCGGATGTTTCTTCTACGGCAGGTAGTAGGGCGGAAACTGCAAAAAGCTATGAATCCGTTCAGATAACGAAAAAGCCTGACAGTATTCAAGAACAGGAGCAGCCACAGCAACAACCGAAGCCAGAGCCGGAAACACCGCCAGTTAAGGGAGAAGTGAAACCCACAAAACCAAAACCGACGGAAGAAACGAAGCCGAGCTTTGATGTTAATCCTTATTTGAGTTACGCCAAGAGTTATGCTCAAGGTATCGGTTTGGAGTTGGACAGTACCGCAACGGATTGTTGGGATAATCCGATAACCGCCAATGCCAAACGCACAGGCATTAAGGACGATATTCAAAGCAGGCTGAACAGATACAAAAAAGTGGAAGGATTTACCGCAGTATGGGTATGGGCAGAAAAGGTATCCGATACGGAATATGAAATCTATATCGGCTACTGCTAAAAAACAAAATAAAATACAGTATCGGACGCACTGAGATAATCGGTGCGTTCTTTCATTTTAAGGAGGAAACTTAGATGGTAAAGACGAAAATCAAGAGAGCCGTATCGTTTGTTATGGCGACGGTTCTCAGTCTCAGTGCTTTTATGAGTATTGGGACAAGCACAGCGTTTGCTGCAAGCGGAGAAAAGACCAAAGTGTATATGGTTGATTTTCCTCGTGACGGCGACGCAAATTACGACGGTGTGTGGGGACACAGTAACCTTACTTTGAAGAACGGTTGGCATACCGGCAGTTCTACCCACACTAACTTAAAGGCAATCGGTTCATATTCCGGTAATATTGCCTATTGTATCGAGCCGGGTGTTTCACTCAGCTCCGGTCAGAGTATGAACAAGTACGATGAAAATTATTTTAACAATATCACAGCAAACGGAGTTATCTCCGGCGATGAAATCAGACTCTTTATCGGTCGTATCTTGCAGTACGGCTATCGAGGAACGATTTCAACAAGCTGGAGGTCGCAGAACGAAAGTGCGGCAAACAGTATTGCTCACGCTTATGCAACACAGCTTCTTATTTGGGAAACAGTCGTAGGAGAGCGTGACGCAAACTTTAATCACAAAGCAGCCAGTGGTTGCAGCAATGTGAAAGATGTTATCAATGCCAAACATCCGCTTCGCAGTAAGATTATGAATTACTACAACAGTATGGTCAGCAGTGTGCAGAATCATACAGTTGTGCCGAGCTTCTGTACTAAATCAAGCGGTTCAGCGAAAGTAAATGAACTTGAATGGAATGGAAGCAAATATGTTGCGACTCTTACAGACTCAAACGGTGTACTCTCCAATTATGATTTCAAGGCGAGTATCAGTGGTGTAACATTTTCCACAAGCGGAAACAAACTTACGGTGTCAATGGATAAAGCACCGAGTAAGGAATTTACCATTACCGCAAGTAAGAAAAACGGTGTCCGCAGAGGTGTCGTCGTATGGTCTGAGGGAAAGCACGGTCAAAATTCAAGTGTGCAGGATGTTGTTACTTACGCACAGGAAGTCAGCGACCCTGTAAGCGGATATGTAAAGATGAAAGTCAGCTACGGTTCTTGTCAGATTGTGAAAACATCTGAGGACGGAAAGGTTGACGGTATCAATTTCACTATTTCAGGCAACGGAGTAAATCAGACAGTTACCACAGCAAACGGTGGTAAGTTCCAGATTGACAACCTTATGCCGGGCGTATATACGGTAACAGAGCAATCTATCGACAAATATGTACCGCAAGAGGTTCACAGAGTAACCGTTGTTGCCGGTCAGGTAGCAACAGTAAACTTCAATAATGTTCTCAAAAGAGGTAATCTTCAGGTTATTAAATCATCGGAAGATAATCTTGTTGAGGGTGTGAAATTCCACCTTTACGGTACTTCCCTTGCAGGTATTGCCGTTGATGAATATGCGGTTACTGACAAAAATGGTGTAGCAACATTCAAAGATGTGCTTATCAGCGGAAGCACACCATATACGCTCGAAGAAGTGGATACAGAAATCCGTTATGTCGTTCCTGAAAAGCAGACTACACCGATTAAATGGAACGAGGTTACAAATCGAGACTTTACCAATATTCTTAAAAAGTTCAGCGTTACAGTAACAAAGAGTGACCGAGAAGAAGGCACTGCTCAGGGCGACGCAAAACTCTCCGGTGCTGTTTACGGAATTTATAAAGGTGACACACTTGTGGATAAGTATGTGACAGACAGCGAGGGGCAGTTCACAACAAAGGAATATGTCTGCGACAGCGATTGGACAATCAGAGAAATTACACCGAGCGAGGGTTATCTCCTTGATAAGACAATCCACAAGGTAGGTGCAGAGCCAAAACTCTTTACGATTGAACACAATCTTGTGGCAAATGACGTGACAGAGCAGGTTATGAAAGGCAATATCGCTATCATCAAACATACCGATGATGGGGAAACCAAGATTGAGACACCGGAAAACGGTGCTGAATTTGAAGTGTATCTGAAATCTTCCGGCTCATTTGAAAAAGCCGACAAAGATGAAAGAGATACTATTGTTTGCGATGAAAACGGATTTGCTCAGACAAAGGATATGCCGTATGGTGTATATACCGTTCATCAGACCAAAGGTTGGGAAGGTCGTGAGTTTATGAAAGACTTTGATGTTTTCATTTCTCAGGACGGACAGACCTACCGTTATCTCATCAACAATGCCAACTTTGAGTCATATATCAAGGTCGTAAAGGTTGATGCAGAAACAGGCAAGACAATTCCGTATGCAGGTGCAGGCTTCCAGATTTATGACCCTGACGGCAACAAGGTAAGTATGACATTTACTTATCCGACACCGACAACCATCGACACATTCTATACTGATGCAGACGGTCAGCTTGTTACACCTGAAAAACTGGACTATGGCAAGGGATATTCTCTTGTTGAGGTTCAGGCTCCGTATGGATATGTACTCGACAGCACACCCGTTTCCTTTGATGTAACAGAAGAAAATTCCACACAGGAAGCTGGCATCACATTGATTAAGGTGGATAAGCCGAATATGGCACAGAAAGGTACGATTTCCGTTGAGAAAACCGGCGAAGTGTTCTTTGGTGTCAATGTATCCGGCGAGGAAGATGAAGATGTAATTTATCAGCCGGTGTATAAGGTCAAAGGACTTGCAGGTGCGGTTTATGAAATCACTGCCGACGAAGATATTATCACACCGGACGGTACACTCCGTTACCACAAGGGCGATGTAGTAGATACCGTAACGACCGATGAGGACGGAACAGCCAAGAGTAAGGAACTCTATCTTGGTAAATATACTGTTGTTGAAACCAAAGCACCAAACGGTATGGTTATCAATAAAGAAAAACATTCAGTAGAACTCACTTATGCCGGACAGGATGTAGCGGTAACAGAAACCGCAACCAGCTTCGTAAACGAGCGACAGAAAGTGAAGATTTCTTTTGAAAAGGTGCTTGAACAGAATGAAACCTTTGGTATCGGCAAGAACGATGAAATCAAAAACATCAGCTTCGGTCTTTACGCAAAAGAAGATGTTGTATCTTCGAGCGGTACAGTTATTCCGGCTGACGGTTTGATTGAGATTATCACACTTGATGAAAACGGAACAACGACTGCAAATACAGACCTTCCGTTTGGCAGTTACTATATCAAGGAAATTGCTACGGACGAACATTATATCCTCTCCGACACACAGTACCCGTTCACATTCGAGTATGCTGGTCAGGATACCGAAACGGTTGAAATCAAGGTAAATGACGGTAAGCCGATTGAGAACAAACTCATTTACGGCTCTGTATCTGGTAAGAAGATTGACGAGAACGGAGAAGCACTGGGCGGTGCTTTAATCGGCATTTTCAAAGCAGATGAAACCGAGTATACAAAAGAACACGCTATTATGACTGCCACATCTGAAAAGGACGGCAGTTTTTCTTTTGCCAAAGTTCCTTATGGAAAATGGATTGTAAGAGAGATTGAAGCTCCTGAAGGCTTTGTGCTTGATGATACTTCTTACGAAGTAAACATCGGGGAGAATGAGCAGGTCATCGAAGTGGAAATTACCGACGAGTATATTCACGGTAATATTGAACTTACCAAAGTGGACGCTGATTATCCGGATAACAAACTGACAGGTGCAACTTTTGAAGTGTATAAGGATGTTAATGGCGACGGTAAACTGGACGATGGCGATGAACTTATCGGAAATCTTGAAGAAACCGCAACCGGTATCTATGAGATGAAAGAACTTCTCTACGGTAAATATCTTGTACGAGAAACCAAAGCACCGGAGGGATTTGTGCTTGATAAGGGCGTTTACTCCGTATTCATTGAAAAAGATGAAACCACCTACAAGGTAGAAAACAAAGCGGGAGTCGGCTTTATCAACGAAGCGATGAAAGGCAACCTGAAAATCAAAAAGACATCTTCCGACGGTAAGGTGGAAGGATTTACTTTCAGAGTGACAGGTGTAAACGGTTATGACAGCACCTTTACAACCGATAAGAATGGCGAAATCTCCGTAGAGGGACTTCGTATCGGCGAATACACAGTGTCTGAGGTCAGCGACAATGTATCTGCCGGATATATTTTACCTGCCGATAAGAAAGTGACCATAAAGGTCGGCGAAACGGTAGAAATCGAGATGCATAACGAACTTCGTGACACACCGAAAACCGGTGATGACAGAAAGACCAGTCTTTGGGTAGCACTTGCAGGTGCTTCTGCACTCGGTATTGTTGCAACGGTTGTTGCTTCCAAGAGAAAGAAGAAAAAGGAGGGCAATGAATAATGGACGCAAAGACAATCGTAGCAGTTGTTTTGGTCGCCTTTATTATCGGCGGCTTTATCTTCTTACAGATTAAAAACAGAAAGAAATAAGAAACAAAATGGTGGGCGGAGCGTAAAAAACTCCGTCCATTTACTTTATGGAGGTGCTTTATGAATAAGCAGAGAACGGTTGACAGCAAGGTGCTTGCAATCCTCAGAGAATGCCCTGAAACAAGGTATGACGATATGCAGCTTATCCTCTGCTATTACAACCGATACAGTTATTTGAAAGTCGGCGACTTATCTCTTGAGGATATAGTCAACAACTACAAAGGCTACGGTTTACCGTGCTTTGAAACTATCCGCAGGTCAAGACAGAGGGTGCAGTCTTTGTTCCCGGAACTTTCCAGACAGTGCAGTGGCTGCGACAGCAGTATTCGTGTAGTCATAGAAATTGAATAAGGAGGACGGAAAGATGAGCAAACCGACATTTCAACAGAAAACAAAGCTAATGGCGAAATTGTTTGATTCCGGCTGTAATACAGAAAAGAAACTACAACAGCTTGATATGGAGAGTATTTTGAAGATTCCGGGTATCACGATACCGGATATGGCACTCATCATCGAACTTCAGAAAGAAACCAAAGCCAACAAGTTGTTCTCGTATTTGGGAGGTGGAACGGATGAGCAGTCAGGAACATAAAGAAAACAGTATCCGCTTTATTGACAGTGGATACAACGAAAAATTTCGTGTAAATGACGGAGAGAAAATCCTGATTCACACAAGAAACGGAACAACACTGGAGCGTGAGTGTAAGTATATCGACGATTATCACACACAAATAGGCTCGGATGTTTTTCATATCTGTGAATTTGCAGAGGTGTGTGAAAGAAACGGTCATACCGTTGAACCAGCTGGAAAGGGAAAGGCGAAACCGGCAAAGAGCAAAGAAAAAGAACGATAAGGAGGTGCAAAAGCAGTGTCAAGAAAATATGAACTCATATCCGAACTCTATGACAGAACTTGCAAGACGGTTGTTTCCAATCCGCAGAACTGGCAGAATTTCTTGCAGTCTGCGTGCAGGAACTATAAGCTGCGATATGATGAGCAGTTGCTTATCTATGCACAGCGACCGGACGCTACGGCGGTTCTTGAAATCGAGCGTTGGAACAGGAATTTTGGACGATGGGTAAATAAAGGTGCAAGAGGCATTGCGGTATTTGCCGATGAAAATAGAGCAAGACAAAGACTTACCCACTACTTCGATATTTCCGATACTCACGAGAGCAGATATTCCCGTCCTGTTCCGCTTTGGGATATGAGGGACGAATACACAGACGATGTTATTGAAACGCTTGAAAGCACATTCGGAGAACTGGATAACAAAGTCACTTTGGGTGAAGCAGTTATGAGTGCCGCACAAAATGCCGCCGAAGATAATTTGCCGGATTATCTTAATGACCTCATCTATGCTTCCGAGGACAGTTTCCTTGAAGGACTTGACGAAACGATGATTGCAAGTCTGTATAAAAAAGTTGTAACAAACAGCGTGGCATATATGATGATGACAAGACTTGGAATTGATACCGGCGAATATTTTGAAGCCGATGATTTTCGAGATGTTACCAATTTCAATACGCAGGATACTATGAATGCTCTGGGATTTGCCACAAGCGATATTGCAGAGATGGGACTTTCGGAAATCTCAAAAACAGTGATGGCACTGAACCGTCAAAATCGCATAATTGAAGCAAACAGGCAACCGGAATACAATAAAGACATCAAAGACGAAAGGAGCAGCGATTATGAACGAGATAACATACACGATGGTCGGGGATTACAATCTTCCGAACCTGACTCTGCCCGAACAGCCGAAGGTCATTCAGGGCAAATGGTCGCAGATGAGGAGAACTTATCTGAAAGAACACCACAAGGTTCAGTATTACAATCTCCTGACGAAAGGGATACTGAGCAGTCATCTGTTGGAAGTCCAGCAGAGGGCGACCGAGTTGGAGGAGACGCTTATCAGGCAGATGGCACAGCAAGAGGGACTGACGGAGAAGATGAAAGCGGACGATATGATGAATTGGATTCGCTTGATGAACAACATCAGGAACTCGGCACAGGAAGTCGTGAAAGCACAGGTAATATTCGTTTAGAGTATTATGACAGAAGTAACGAGGACAAGAGCCTGCCGTTTTTCGGCAGAGATGATACTATAAGAGAAATACTCGGTACTACACCGCATTTGTTGGCTTCTCTCGAAGATATTAAAGACTTCTATGAGAGAAATACCGATAGCGATACCCGTACCGAATATATCAAGAGCATCTTCAATAACGACTATACGGAACTCACATTAGAGGATGGCAGAACCGTAGGTTACAAGACATTTCAAAATGTTTTGCACCTTTGGGAAGGTCATTATGACAGCAGAACTGCACAGAGTTTCTATAACTGGAGCGTGATTGCACAGCACTTTGAAGCAATGCGTCTTTTGGGAGAATTAAATGATAGAATGAAACCACTACCGTCGGCAGACGGACAGATGAGCTTCATATTAGACGGTCAGGCAGAGGAAAACAAAACCTCTGCCTTTACTTTTTCTCAGGAGATTATCGACGCAGTTTTGACTCGTGGAAGCGGTATTTACGAAGGTAAAATGCGTATCTATGAGCAGTTTCAAAAGAGTTTATCTTCAAAAGAAAATGCAGACTTTCTCAAAAACGAATACGGTTGGGGAGGTTCATATCCTGTCATTATCGGTGCAGGTATTGATGAAAATCACGATGGGAAAGGCATAACTCTTTCAAGAGGATTTGGAAACGATGCACCGAAACTCACTCTTAAATGGACACAGGTGGAAAAGCGTATCGGGGAGCTTATCCGTGCAGACAGATACTTAAATCCAAAGGAAAAGGAGCAGTATCCGCAGTGGCTTGAGAAGCAGGAAGCAAGACGGGCAGAAATCGAGGAGCAGAAAAGAAATCGGGAAATTCTTTCTACTGCACCACCGGAAGAAGCTGAGCATGAAAATGATGAAGATATTATCGGCAAGGAAATTGTGATTGATGACCGCCGATTTGTTATTGAAAGCGTCGGTAAAATCAGTGGCGATGTTTCTATGCGTGATGTCACTTTTGAGGACAGCGTAGGCTTACCGATTAACCGTGTGGAGAAGATTGATTATGTCCGCAGTCTGCTTGCAGTGCAAACACAGGAACAGCAATTACCTGATACCCGATATGAATATCATATTGGAGACACGGTATATATCGGTGCTTCGGAGTATGAAATTTTATCTTTTGATGATGAGCGAGTAATGCTTTATGATACCGAAATGCCACTGTTTAACAAGGAGTTTGAGCGTGCTGAATTTGACCGTAAGGTGCAGGAAAACCCGCTTAATGACCACTTGAGAGTAACGGTATTACCAGCAGCAGAAAAAGTCGATATAGGCGAAAATATTGCTCGAAATGATACCGAAAACGAACACAAAACAGGCTATGAAGATGCGTTTTATATTAACCGAGAACAAGAAAGCGTTACTTGGATGTACTTTAATCCGGACAGTAATGCCGGCGGTCAGTATGTTACAAATACGCTTTCTTTTGATGAAATCAGAAAAGCGGCACAAGACAATAAGTCGGCAGATGAGTTCTTTGATTACCTCGGCAGTATCGCAAATCAAACTCTTGCCGATGTAGGTACAGAATGGTTTGAAGAAGCAGATAATGCTTTTAGACAGACACCGGATTTAACAGAGTGTACGACTGATACAATGGAAGCTCTTATCGAAAATGCCGAAAGAAGTGATATGGTAGTAACCAATATCGGCAATGTTCCAATTGAGGATTACAGAGAAATCATTGCAAATCAGAATGGCTTCGACAGCTACGATGAGATGTATAACGAGAGCGTTCGTATCGGTAACGGGTATGATAAAGAGTCTGAACCGATAAAACCGCAGTGGGAGAATAAAAAGAGCAAGGTCAAGAGTTTTGATTTGCACCCGGATATTCCGATGGCAGAGAGAAATACTTTTGATTTGCGTTCCAATCCGGTAGAACCGGCAGGCAAGAAAGAACGCTTCCGCAGAAATATGGAAGCGATAAAAGTTCTGAAAGAGTGTGAGTTTGAAAATAGATTTGCCACACCGGAAGAACAGATTATTTTGTCGAAATATGTCGGCTGGGGAGGTTTGTCCGAAGCCTTTGACGAGAACAATTCTGCTTGGGCAGATGAATTTGTTGAGTTATATACAGCACTGTCTTCCGATGAATATGCCGCCGCAAGAGAAAGCACATTAACCGCCTTTTATACTCCACCCGAAGTTATCGACGCTATATACAAGGCAATGGAGCAGATGGGCTTTCGTGAAGGCAATCTGTTAGAACCGTCCTGCGGTATCGGTAATTTTATCGGTATGCTGCCGAATTCAATGGAAAACACTAAGATTTACGGTGTGGAACTTGATAAGATTTCGGCAGGGATTGCTCAGCAACTTTATCAGAAATCATCCATAGCAGCACAGGGATTTGAAGAAGTCAATGTGCCGGACAGCTTCTTTGACGGCGTTGTGGGGAATGTTCCGTTTGGCGATTTCAAGGTGCTTGATAAGAGGTACGATAAGTATAACTTCCTTATTCACGATTATTTCTTTGCCAAGTCTTTGGATAAATTAAGACCCGGTGGTGTGATGGCACTTGTTACAAGTAAAGGTACGATGGATAAAACCAATTCGTCGGTCAGAAAATATATCTCACAAAGAGCCGACCTGTTGGGAGCAATCAGACTTCCAAATGATACTTTCAAAGGCAATGCCGGTACAGAGGTTGTATCAGATATTTTGTTCCTGCAAAAGCGTGACAGGCTCATAGATATAGAGCCTAATTGGGTACAACTTGGCACAACCGATGATGGTATCACGATGAACTCGTACTTTGTGGAACATTCCGAAATGATACTGGGCGAGATGAAAACAGTAAGTGGACGCTTTGGAGAAGAAGTAACCTGTGTACCGTTTAAAAATGCCGATTTATCCGAATTGTTATCGGAAGCGGTAGCAAATATCCACGGAGAAATCAACGATTACGAAGTAACCGACGAGTTGGAGGAAGAAGATAATTCTATCCCTGCCGACCCTACGGTAAGGAATTTTTCTTACACAGTGGTGGACGATAAAATCTATTTCCGTGAGAATTCTCGTATGACTCCGGTGGAGGTGTCGGCAACCGCCGAGAACAGAATCAAGGGTATGATTGCGGTTCGTGACAGCGTTCGCAATCTGATTGAACTTCAAACCGATGACTATCCGGACGAAGAAATCAAAGCCGAGCAGTCAAAACTCAACAGTCTTTATGACGGTTATACCAAAAAATACGGACTGATTAACAGCCGAGCGAATATCTCCGCTTTCAGTGACGACAGTTCCTTTGCCCTGCTTTCGGCTCTTGAAGTCATTAACGAAAACGGAGAACTGGAACGCAAGGCAGATATGTTCTTCAAGCGTACAATTAAGCCGCATAAGCCGGTAGAAAAGGTGGATACTGCCAGCGAAGCACTTGCTGTTTCTATGGGAGAAAAAGCCGGAATTGATATGGAGTATATGTCAAAACTCACAGGTAAAAATGAAGAAACACTCTATCAGGATTTGAAAGGTGTTATCTTCTTAAATCCGCTTCACGGGTACGGGAATGTAACCGAGGTAAAGTATTTGATGGCAGATGAATATCTCTCTGGTAATGTCAGGGAGAAACTTATCACAGCAAAAAAATCTGCCGAGGTGTATCCTGAAGATTACAAAATCAATGTGGAAGCATTGGAAAAGGTTCAGCCGATAGACCTGACTGCAAGTGAGATTTCCGTAAGGCTCGGTGCTACTTGGCTGCCGCAGGAGATAATCCAGCAGTTTATGTTTGAGTTTCTTGATACACCGAGATATGCACAGTGGAATATAAAAGTTCACTTCTCTCCCTATACGGGCGAGTGGAATATCGAGGGTAAATCCTATGACCGTTCCAATGTCAAAGCATATAGCACATACGGCACAGGTCGTATCAATGCCTACAAGATAATTGAGGAAACGCTGAACCTGAAAGATGTCCGTATCTTTGACTATATCGAAGATGATGAGGGCAGGAAAAAGGCTGTCCTTAATAAAAAGGAGACGGCAATCGCACAGGCAAAGCAGGAACTTATCAAGCAAGGTTTTCAGGATTGGATATGGGCAGACCCTGACCGCAGAGAAAAGCTGACGAAGATGTATAACGAAAAATTCAACAGCATAAGACCTCGTGAGTATGACGGAAGTCACATCACATTTAGTGGTATGAATCCGGAAATCACATTAAGGGAACACCAGAGAAATGCTGTAGCTCACATTCTTTACGGTGGAAATACCTTGCTTGCACACGCAGTCGGGGCAGGCAAGACGTTCGAGATGGTAGCGGCATCGCAGGAGTCGAAAAGACTCGGACTATGTAATAAATCGCTGTTTGTTGTACCGAATCATCTGACGGAACAGTGGGCGGCGGAATACTTGCAACTTTATCCGTCGGCAAATATACTGGTTGCAACGAAGAAAGATTTTGAAACAAAGAACCGTAAAAAGTTCTGTGGCAGAATTGCAACAGGAGATTATGACGCAGTTATCATCGGGCATTCTCAATTTGAGAAAATTCCGATGTCCATTGAAAGGCAGAGGGCAATTCTTGAACAGCAGTTGAATGAATTGACGGAAGGAATTGCAGAACTAAAGCGTAATCGAGGGGAAAACTTCTCTGTCAAACAGCTTGAAAAATCAAGAAAATCCGTCAAGCAAAAGCTACAAAAACTCAACGACCAAAGCAGAAAGGATGATGTTGTAACCTTTGAAGAATTAGGTGTGGACAGGCTTTTTATTGACGAAAGCCATTACTACAAGAACCTTTATCTTTACACAAAAATGCGTAATGTAGGAGGTATCGCACAGACGGAAGCACAGAAATCTTCCGACCTCTTTATGAAGTGCCGATACCTTGATGAGATTACCGGCGGGCGAGGAACTGTATTTGCGACAGGTACGCCTATCTCAAACAGTATGGTAGAACTTTACACCATTCAGCGATACTTGCAATATAATACCCTTGTAAAAAACGGATTACAGCACTTCGACGCTTGGGCTTCCACATTTGGAGAAACGGTAACAGCAATAGAACTTACGCCGGAAGGAACGGGTTACAGAGCGAAAACACGCTTTGCTAAATTCTATAATCTGCCCGAACTTATGGCGATGTTCAAAGAGGTTGCAGACATTAAAACAGCCGATATGCTTAATCTTCCTGTACCGGAAGCAGGGTATCATAATGTGTCGGTTGAACCGTCCGAAATGCAGAAAGAAATGGTTGCCTCCCTTGCAGAGCGAGCCGAGAAAGTTCGTGGCGGAGGTGTAGATTCAAGCGTAGATAATATGCTTAAAATCACAAACGATGGAAGAAAACTTGCACTTGACCAGCGTATGCTAAATGCTATGCTGCCGGACTTCGAGAACAGCAAAATCAATGCCTGCGTTGATAATGTGTACCGCATATGGGAAGAAAACAAAGATAAAAAGTCAGCACAATTAGTGTTCTGCGACTTATCGACACCAAAGAATGACGGAACATTTTCTGTCTACAATGACATCAGAAAGAAGCTCATAGAGCGAGGTGTTCCCGAAAGCGAAGTCCGATTTATCCACGAAGCAGAAACCGATGTGAAAAAGAAGGAACTGTTTCAGAAAGTTCGTAAAGGAGAGGTCAGAGTGCTAATGGGTTCAACACAAAAGATGGGTGCCGGTACGAATGTTCAGGACAGGCTTATCGCACTTCACGATGTTGATTGTCCTTGGAGACCGGCAGACTTGGAGCAACGCAGTGGTAGAATTATCCGTCAGGGCAATTCAAATCCAAAGGTGGAAATCTATCGTTATGTTACAAAGCAGACCTTTGACGCATATTTGTATCAGCTTGTTGAGGGTAAGCAGAAGTTTGCAAGTCAGATTATGACGAGCAAATCTCCTGTTAGGAGTGCAGAAGATATTGATGAAACCGCACTGTCTTATGCCGAGATTAAAATGCTTGCAACAGGCAATCCATATATCAAGGAAAAGATGGATTTGGACATTCAGGTACAGAAATTGAAGCTTTTAAAATCCAATTTCTTATCCGAAAAGTACAGCCTTGAGGACAAGATAATTAAATATTATCCGCAGCGTATCACTTCTCTTGAAAACCGAATTAACGGTTTGACGGCAGATGTGGAAACTGCAAAACAACACCCGAAACCAACAGATGACCGCTTTGTCGGGATGGAGGTTAAGGGTATTTTTTATTCCGAAAAAGCAGAAGCCGGCAAAGCAATCATTGCAGCCTGCAAGGAGATGACAAGTCCTGCACCTGTTCCTCTGGGCAGGTATAGAGGATTTGAAACAGAACTTTCTTTTGATACGACGGAGCGTTCTTATTGCGTAACGGTCAAAGGAGAAACCGGCAAACAGGTATCGCTTGGCGATGATGTTTTCGGTAATATCACTCGTATTGATAATGTGGTTGAGCATTTTGCAGACGACCTTGAAAAAGCAAAGGACAGTCTTGCTGATACGAAAAATCAGTTTGAAACCGCACAAAAAGAAGTCCAAAAACCGTTTGTGCAGGAAGAAGAATTGAAGTCAAAACTTGCCCGTTTGGACGAATTGAATATCCTGCTCAATATGGATAAAAAGGAAAATGAAATTGTGGGCGGCGAGCCTGATGAGGGCGAATCGACCGAGAAGCGAAAGGAGAAGTCGTATGAAAGATAAGAAAGAAATGTGAGGTGGTCAGTATGCCATATATAGCACCGGAAGTCATAACCGAAGCAAAGAGAATGGATTTGCTGACCTATCTTCGCACCTATGAACCGGGCGAACTTGTCCGTTATAGTGGTAACACTTACTGTACCAGAGAACACGACAGTTTGAAGATTTCAAACGGGAAATGGATGTGGTGGTCGAGAGGTATCGGCGGCAAATCTGCCCTTGACTATCTTATCAAAGTCAAAGGACTTGATTTTGTAGAAGCGGTTGAAACCATTATGGGACAGTGTGCTGTTTCTGCTCCGGTCTATGAAAAAGAAAGCCGGAGTTATGAAAATCAGCCGCTTCTTTTACCGCAAAAAAGTCCGAGTAACGATGTGGTTACGCAGTATCTTTTCAGTCGAGGGATTGATTATGAAATCATAAATTACTGTCTTGATAAGGAACTTATCATTGAATCACTGCCATATCACAATGTTGTTTTTATCGGTTATGACGAGAAAAAAGAAGCAAAGTATGCCGCATTTCGGGCAACAAACAGCAGTCGTATTATGGGCGATTGCACCGGTAGCAAGAAGCAGTTTTCTTTCAGGCTGACAAATGAAGAAAGCACAGAGGTACACCTATTTGAATGTGCTATCGACCTGCTATCTTATGCCACATTAGCGAAGATGGCGGGCAGGGATTGGCACAAATTAAACCTTGTTTCTCTCTCCGGCGTGTATTCGCCTAACAGAGAAACAGAGAAATCCAAAGTGCCGGTTACACTTAAAAATCTGCTTGAAAAGAATAAGAACATTAACCGTATCGTGCTTCATTTTGACAATGATATTGCCGGAAGAAAGGCGGCAAATGCACTGAAAATAAAATTAAAAGACAGATACGAAGTCGTTGACGATCCGCCCAAGTGCGGGAAAGATGTCAACGACTTTTTGTGTATCAAATTAGGAATTTCCAAGAAAAATGAAAGGAGTTTTGAGAGATGAGCGAAAAAATAAATGTACTTCTCATTGAACCGGGTAAGTATCCGAAACAGATTGAGATTGAGGATACGCTGGAAGCAATGCAGGAAACCGTAGGCGGGTATATTGAGGAATATATGCCTTTTGACGATGAGATTGCAATCGTATGTAACGAGGAAGGGAAGATGAACGGTGCTGAGTTAAACCGTGCAATTTACTCCGATGATAAAGAAATCCTCGACATTATTGCAGGAAAATTCTTTATCGCATACGCACCGATTGAGTCGGAGAGTTTTCTCAGTATGCCAAAGGATTTGATGAAAAAGTATGAGGATAAGTTCCGGTATCCAGAGCGTTTTTATCAGACGGACAAGGGCATTGAAGCGAAAGCATATAAGCCAATTTCAAAAGATATGGAGCGATAAAAAGACAGACGATGGGGCAACCCGGAGAGTCTGTATATTCTTAGCGAGCAGTGTATTTGGATAGCACACTACCAAATACCTCGTTAGGGGTTGCCCCTAATACCCCCAAGAGAAAGGAGAACACTATGCGTGAGATAGCATTGGTAGCCGTCGGTGTAATTGCCGGCGGCTTTATAGGAGTTACTTTTATGTGTCTGTTTCAGATAAATAAGGACAGACATTATATCATCACAAGAAAGGATGGCACAGAAAATGAGGAAAAGAAACATTCAGAAGATTGTTAGGTTCAGTAGAGACGAAGCACAGGATTTGCAGAAGAAGGCAAAAAAAGCTTGCCTGAGTGAAGCGGGACTTATCCGTTTGCTTCTTCGAGGATATGAGCCGAGGGAAAAGCCGGATGAAAGATTTTATGATGTGATGCGTGAGCTTTCTTCTATCGGCAACAACATCAATCAACTTACAGTTAAAGCAAACGCTCTTGGCTTTGTTGACGCACCGCAGCTTAAAAAGGAAGCGGAGCGTTGGCATAAGTTTCAGGCAGATATTGAGCGTACTTATTTAAGACCCGATAAGAGTGAAATGAAATGGCAGTAAGCAAGTTGTGGGCAGTCAATTCAAGGCTTGGTCAGGTTATTGATTATGCCGCTAATCCTGAAAAGACAGCGGCAGATATTTATACCGAGGAACAATATCAGGCACTTGCAGATGTTCTCTCCTATGCAAAGGACGAAGAAAAAACCGAACGAGAATATTTCGTGGAAGGTATCAACTGTAATCCGACCACTGCCCGTGACCAATTTGTTTCAGTCAAGCAGGCATATGGGAAAGAGGACGGCATACAAGCCTATCACGGATATTTGAGTTTTAAGGAACAAAATATCACACCGGAGCTTGCACAGAAAATTGGAATGGAGTTTGCAAACGAAGTGTGGGGGAAAAGATTTCAAGTTGTTGTTACAACGCACCTGAACACCAAACACCTGCATTGCCACTATGTAATTAACTCTGTTTCATTCAAAGACGGCAAGCGATGTCAAGATACCTCGTGGTTTAAGTTCAGAAAAGTTGCCGACCGTATTTGTGAGAAATATGGATTATATTACAATCCGAATCCGAATCGCAGTAAGCAATCCTCTTACTACTATAAGCAGGAACAGGCGGGAATGCCGACCAGATATTCTATGGTGCGAGAAGCCATAGATGAAGCGATTGCCCACAGCACAAATATCAGAAGTCTTGACTACGCACTTACGCAGATGGGATATGAGCATTGTCTAAGCGAGAGCCGGAAGTATTGGACGATTGTACCGAAAGGGTACACGAAACCCATACGACTTAAAAATCTCGGAGAAGATTATACCGAGGAAGCAATCAGGCGTAGGCTTATGGAAAATCAGAGAGTACGCATAGTTCCGTTTGCAAAGCAGACGGTGGTTATCAGGCAGTATCGATTGCCTACAAGAGAAAATAAAATCAAAAAAGTGGGCGGACTGTATGGCTTGTATCTGCATTACTGTTACAGGCTCGGTTATCTGTCAAAATATAAAAAACAGAATACAGCAAGGCTTCACTATCTTTTGAAAGAGGATTTATTGAAGCTGGATAAAATCACAGCAGAGACAAGGCTGCTCGGACGAGAAAATATTTCTACGGACGAGCAGCTTTTCTCATATAAAGAGTCGCTGAAAGGTCAAATTAAAACTTTGAATGACGACAGAACGCACCTGCGAAAAAAAGCAAGAACAAAGATGAGTGACGATGAGCTGTCTAAGGTCAAAGAACAGATTTCGACGGTAAGCGACAAAATTCGGGAACTGAACAAAGAGGTTCGACTCTGTAACGACATTGCCGAGAGGTCAAAGGTTATGGAGCAGAACCTTGAAACAATCAGAGCCGAAGAAGAAAAACAACAGCGAAAGGAGCAAAAGCGAAATGACAAATTCAGGTGACGCAGCCGAACAGGTCGTCAGGTTATCCCTTGAAGGCTTTGAAGTTGCTGCAAGACTTACCGGTTCAGCCGCAAAGAATATCGCAATTCTTCTTGCTTCCGTATTAAAACAGGAAGCAACGCAGGCGAACAAGACCAGAGGAAAAGCCCGTCTTACCAATATGATTAAATCGGGCAAAGAATTGAAAGTGTTTTCTATTCCGAATAAGGACTTGAAGAAATTCACCGAACAGGCAAAACGCTACGGTGTTCTCTATTGTGTTCTTCGAGATAAGAATACAAGGGGAGATAATGTCCCGATTGATATTATCGCACGTGCGGAGGACGCTTCTAAAATTCAGAGAATCGTTGAGAGATTTGAACTCGGTAAGGTGGATAAGGCGGCAATCGTAACAGAATCGCAGAAGGCGGTTGAAAAACGAGAAGCCGTGGAAAAAGATAAGCCGACAAAATCCAAGAATGAAATCATCACGGAGGAAGCTGTACGAAAACCACTTCAGAAAGAGGAAAACGCACAGTCAAACCCCACAACCGCCAAAACGGACAAAAACCCTCCGTCAAGGCAAAACTCAGAGCCGGAAGATATGCAAACTGATAAGGGTATTGCTGTTGACAGACAGAAGAAGCCATCGGTTAAAGAGAAACTTGACCGCTATAAGGCTCAGGCAAAACAGCAAAAAGAAGCAGAACGCAAAGAGCCGGAAACAGATAAGGCAAAGCATCCTTCTGTACCGAAGCAGACGGTACACCAACAGCCAAAAACAAAATCCAAGAAACCGAAAGAGAGGTAATTACAATGACAGAAAATTTTACTCCTGCAAAAGCAGGCACTCAGCGACCGAGACTTTCCAAAGAGGAATATGCTGAGAAGAAACGAGCCGAGAAAGACGCTGTGTATCAACTTGCGGATGAAGCGGCGAAAGAGATTGTATCTTCGCCGGAGAAATTCAAAGCGTTCCTTGATACACAGTGCCGACTTGACAGATATTCGGCAGTCAACGCACTTCTGATTTACAAGCAGTATCCGCAGGCGGTACAGCTTAAAGATTTTGATGACTGGAGCAAAGACAACATTAAAATTACAAAAGGTGCTAAGAGCATATCCATTCTTGAACCGGTGGAATATGCAAAGCGTGACGGAACAACAGGCATTTCCTACAATGTGAAGAAAGTGTTTGATGTGGCACAGACCAATGGGAAACGACCGCCGGCACCGACAGCTAATCGTGACCCGAAAGCACTGATTACCACAATGCTTGATTCCTCGCCTGTGAATGTGGAAGCGACAAACGACCTGCCCTATCCGAATATGGCAGCGTTTTACAACAATGAGGAGCAAACCTTGTATGTAAAACGTGATGTCGGAGACAGCGTAGCGGTTGCTCAGTGCGTAGCACAGGAACTTGGACACGCACAGCTTTCCATCAACAGCGACAGTTACAGTCGTTCCGATATGGGCTTTCAGGCGGTATGTATCGGATATATGCTTTGCAAAAAGTACGGTATTGATACACAAAATTTTGCCATCAACCGTATTCCGGATAAGTTGGCAAACAAAGAGCCGAAGGACATTCGTTTTGAACTATCCAAGACGAGAAATGCGATGACAGATATTCATTCCCGTGTGTCCGATGAACTGTATAAGAAAAAGCAGGCACGCTCAAAAGATTATGAAAGATAAGAGGTACTGATATGGCAAAAGAAGAACTTTACCATATAGCGTTGGATGATTATGAACACGGTATCGTTATCCGTTCTCTTAATGATGAGAAAACAGATTTAATGAACGAGGGGAAATCAACCGATGCTGTGGACGACCTGATTATCAAGGTCGGGACTGCCCCAAAGAAAAAATTCAAGGTTATCGAAAAGGAACGCTCCGGCGATGCGAGATAACGAAAGACAGTCTGCGATTATTCTTTCTGTCATCGGTATTGTTCCGGTTGTGTGGTTGGCACTTCTCATAGCTCCGTCAGTTAAAGGCGGATTGCCGGAGATATTGCCGAGCCTGATGAATGTATTTAACAATCCGTTTCATATAGAAGTTTGTGAGGACAGTGTGAAAACTGTCCTCATTTCGCTTTTGTGCTATGGAATGGGTATCGGGATATATTTCTCCACACAGAGAAACTACCGCAGGCGGGAGGAACACGGTTCTGCAAAATGGGGCAATGCAAGAGCCGTGGATAAGAAGTACAGACAGTCTCCGTATTCCGATAACAAGCTGATGACGCAGAATGTCCGTATCGGATTGAATGCGAAAAAGCACAGACGAAATCTGAATACGCTGGTATGCGGCGGTTCCGGTGCAGGTAAAACAAGATTTTACTGTAAGCCCAACCTTATGCAGTGCAATACCTCTTTTGTAATCCTTGACCCGAAAGGCGAAATCTTGAGGGATACGGGAAAACTTCTTGAGAAAAAAGGATATGAGGTCAGAGTTCTTGACCTTATCTCTATGGAAAAGAGCCACTGTTACAATCCGTTTGTGTATCTTCAGAATGACAACGATGTGCAGAAACTTGTAACTAACTTATTCAAAAGCACCACACCAAAGGGCAGTCAGTCCCAAGACCCGTTTTGGGACACTTCAGCTTCTATGCTCCTTTTGGCGTTGGTGTTTTATTTACGCTATGAAGCACCGGAGGAAGAACAGAACTTTGCAATGGTTATGGAAATGCTTAGAGCCGGTTCGATTGAGGATGAGGAAGATACAAGACCATCTCCTCTCGATGAATTATTTGCAGAGCTTGAGATGAACAATCCCGACCATATTGCTCTCAAGTATTACCGTTCCTATCATTCCGGTTCGGCAAAGACACTGAAATCCATTCAGATAACGCTTGCCGCAAGGCTTGAGAAATTCAATCTTGAAAGTCTTGCTTCTTTAACTTCGGCAGACGAGTTAGACCTGCCCTCTATGGGCGAGAAAAAAGTCGCCTTGTTTGCCATGATACCCGATAACGACTCCAGTTTCAATTTTCTGGTGTCGATTTTATATACCCAACTGTTTCAGCAGTTATTCTATGCCGCCGACCATATCCACGGAGGTTCGCTTCCCGTTCCCGTCCATTTTCTGATGGACGAATTTGCCAATGTTTCATTGCCGGATGACTTTGACAAGATACTTTCGGTAATGCGTTCCAGAGGTGTGTCAGTCAGTATCATATTACAGAACTTGGCACAGCTTAAAGCCTTGTTTGAAAAGCAATGGGAAAGTATCGTGGGCAACTGCGATGAATTTCTGTATCTTGGCGGCAACGAGCAAAGTACACACAAATATGTGTCGGAACTGCTCGGCAAAGAAACTATCGACACGAACACTTACGGTAAGAGTTCCGGTCGAAGCGGTAACTACTCCACCAACTATCAGATAAGCGGTCGAGAACTTCTCACACCGGATGAAGTACGTATGCTGGATAACCAATATGCGATTTTATTTATCCGAGGGGAGCGACCGATTATGGATTTTAAGTATGACATCTTGAAGCACCCGAATATGGCACTGACCACAGACGGAAAAGAGAAACCATACAAGCACGGAGAAGTAACGATACCGCACTCATCTATTTCCGTTCTTGCCATTGACCCTGATGAGGTTGAGGAAAGCAATTACGGGGAAACCACTTATGAACTTCTGTCCGATGAGGATTTTGAAGTAGATAACAATTTTTAATCACAGGAGGAAATGACAATGAGATTTTTTAAGAGAAACACAGAAAACAAAGCAACCTCTAAACTGCCTATGACCGGAAAGGTTAAGAAAGGCTACCGTGCATATTGTGTGGCGGTACTGGCAATGACCATTGTACTCGGCACAGGTGTAACTGCATTTGCGGCAAACGACCCTATCACGGTAGTAAACAATCTGTCCGATTTCATTTTCGGACTTATCCGTGCAATTGGACTTATCCTGCTCGGCTTCGGTATCGTGCAGGTCGGACTTTCTTTGAAGTCCCACGACCCGTCCCAGAGAGCAAACGGTTTTCTTACTCTTGCCGGAGGTATCATCATTACTTTCGCAAAAGAAATCCTTACTCTTATCACAGGCTAAGAAGCAACAGTTATCACGGGGCATACTCGCCAAAACGGGTATGCCCCCATTTTTACAAGGAGGTGCGAATGAATGAGCGATAACTGGGTAGTTCAAAACCTCGAAAACGCTCTTGAAACTTGGAACGATAAATTAAGCGAGATATGGCAGCTTTTAACCACAACACCGCAGGATTTCAAAGGCGGAAGCATATGGAATGTGATGGTAACAATTAACGGAGCAGTTCAGGCAATCGGGCTTGCACTATTAGTGCTGTTCTTTGTGGTAGGCGTTGTCCGTACCTGTGGCAGCTTTACCGATGTGAACTTCTGTTAGAGAACATATACAACTGAATACGGATTTATCT
>OFLY01000727.1_pt1 | contig 24391 bp, 17 predicted proteins | sample 1541161 | NCBI WGS metagenome assembly OFLY01 (sample SAMN04209247, study PRJEB22552) | human gut metagenome | biome: gut; material: feces | host: Homo sapiens | place: USA: Oklahoma | reverse complement strand
CTGCCGTCTGTGGTATAGTGGATGACTGTCCCTTCCGGCGCTTTCATGGTGACAAAAATGTGATTGATCTTTCCATTGGGTGCCACCTGTCTGCTGCTCTTGAAAGTGGGAGGCGCAATTTCTCCCATTCCTTCCCGCAACGGTTTGCTCCGCAAAGCGTCAATAACCGCATATTTCACCGCATCGCTGGACAGGGTCGCACCGCTGATGGCATCCACCTTTTCTTCCTCCTTATCTGAAGGCGTGGTGCGTGCCTTCAGCACTTCCTCCCAGGTCTTTCCCTTCAGTTTTTTCAGCATGCCCTCTGCACCCATGACATCACCGCCCAGCCAGAAAGATTCGTCAATATAACCAGGAATCTCCGTGCCGTTATCTTCCAGCAGGGCGATCCTGCCATTTACCGTAGTCACTCGTACCTTTACCGTATAAGGCTTGCCTTCATTGCCCTTGCATTCCGCCTGTCCTTCATATACCTTTGTACCTGCCCCCAAAGGCGGGATTTTCACAAAAGTCAGAGGGATTTCCGCCACCTTTGACCACTTCCCGTCTTTCTGGGCTGCCAGCTTCAAAGAAATGGTTTCGTCGGCATCAGTCCCATTCCCCTTCAAGGACAGGGTCGGCTGACTCAGTTTTTTTTTAATTCATTTTCCCCTTTTGGGTCACTGCCGTCTGTGGTATAGAAAACATCTGCGCCTTCCGGTGCGGAAATATTCAGCAGGGCGTTTTCTGTTGCCGCAAACAATAAATTGGTACGCAAATCTGCCGCTGTTACTTTTGGTTCGCTGACTTCGCCGGACTTGGAAGAAAGCGCTTCTTTCACAGCACCTTTGATAGCTTCACTGGAAACGGTAGCACTTGCAATGGCATCAATGCTATCAATATCTTTTGCTGTTTTGCCTTTGAATTTCTCAAACATCGCCGCCGCTTTCTGCCAGAAGGAATCATTGCCGCCTGCTTCTGTTCCGTTATCTGTGACAGATACGATTTCTTTTGTCTTTTTGTTATAAGTCACAGTCACTTTGGCATCGTATCCAAAGCTGCCTACTTTCGCACTGCCTTCCCCAGTGGCATTGGGGTCTTCTGTGGGGCCTTCCGTTGTTTTCTGGAAGGAGAAATACATCTTCAGATAACCGCCTTCTCCGTAATATTCCTGATAGTGGGGGAAGTCAATTTCCAAAGCTTCTTTATAATAATCCTGTCCTACTTTGTAGACTTCGTCTTTGATAATCTCATTTTCTCTGTTATATACTTTGACTTTGAATGTAGCCACATTCCAAGTTTTGTATGTATCCGGCAGTTCAATGCCTGTCTTTGTGACACAGCCTTTGTCTTTTTTCCATTCCCGATCTTCTACGGTGATGGTCTTGAGCAATGTGTCCTTGGCGCTGTCATAAAGTTCCACTTTCGCAGGAATCTGGGAAGCGTAATCTTTCACTTCCACCTGGAATGTCTGCTGGTGATCTTCCACAGAAATGGTGATGGTCTGTTTGCCCGCTTCTTTCGCTGTAAAGCGGTGACCATTTTCCACAGATGCGGCAAAACCTCTGTTGCGGCATTCCGCCCATCCGTTCAGACGCTGGGAACTGCCTTTTTCTGTTTTTAGGGAAATATTCAGGTTATCCATCTGTAAAGCTTCGCCAACGGCATACTGCTTCGGCACCAGGCTGGTATCCAGTGTAAAGGATGCCACGGCGGATGTATCAGCAGATGTATCCAGGTCTACAAAATAATTTTCGAATTTCCAGCCTGTATAGTCATCTCCGACAGCAACGCCTTTCAATGCAAATTTCCAGGAATTATAGCCATCTTCAAAAACGCCGTCTGCCAGTTTATTGTCATTGTCATAAATGGCCATGGCTTTGATAGAGCCTTCTGTTTCCAGACGATAACGGAATTTATTTCCCTCCAGCTGAATCTTCTGGGTTTTATCGTCCTGCATGGTCACCAGAATATGTGTAGGAGATTTCTGTTTCACTTCATCAAAGAAAGCAATGCTTACAGGGATGGTGGTTTGAGAAAGTTCATGGGTGAATTTCACCAGCAATGTGCCATTTTTCATGCCTTCTGTCTGCTTGGTGATGGTATCGCCGTTTTGATAATTTGTAACGATGCCGTATTCCTGCAGCTGGTTGAAAGGTACTGTTTTCTCCTTGCCATCTGTCATATGCAGTGTCAATTCTGTCTGACTCAGATCCAGAGGCATGTTAAACTTCGCAGTCAAGGCAGGTTTTACCTTAAATTCCATCCATGCGATCTGCTGGTCTTTCTGATCCAGACCATACTGTTTTGCCTTTGCCAAAGCGTTTTCCATGGCGCTGAGATGGCCTTTTGCCGTTTCTATGGCACCGCTGACCGCGTCAAAAGCATCGCCTTTTTTCTCTGTCAGTGCTTTGGAAAGACTGGACAAATCAGACAGACCTACGGCTTTTTTCAGGATATTTTTCCCGCCTGCGTAAAGGTTATTGGTATCGTCTGTATACTTGATGGATTCCGCACCGGTGATTACGCCGTCTTTTACTGTCACTTTCACCACGTTGGGGCCTCTGTCAGGGTAATAGCGTCCCCACGTGGCTGTACCGTACCATTCACCGTCAGCGATTTCCCCTTCTGGCTGTGCCGGCTCTGTCTTATCGGAGAAATCAAAGAGCAGACGTACATAACCGCCATAGGAATCGTATTCTGTGTAGTGAGGGAATGCGATTTCCAATGCTTTGCCGTCAATGGCTTTTTCCACTGTGTAATCAGAAAGGGCTTCCCCTGCGGCATTATATACCTTGATAGTGAAGGTGTCTTTTTCCCATTTCTGATATGTTTCCGGCATTTTCACATTGTAGAGGGAATACATACCCTGGGCATTTTTCCATTTTTCACCGGGAATGGTGATAGTCTGGATGGGTTCTCCTGTTTTAGAGGACAACTCGATTTTTGCAGGAATCTGTTTTTCGTAATCAATGACCTGCACATCGAAGGACTGTGTCACACCATTATTCTTAATCTGGATGGTCTTTGTTCCCTTCTTGGCATCTTCTTTGGTGAAGATATAATCCTGATCGGGTTCCGCTGTAAAGCCTTTTGCTTTGCAGGCATCCCAGCCTTCTTTCCGCTGTTTGCTGCCTTTTTCCGTTACCAGATTGATATTCAGCAGACTCAGATCCAGCTTGTATCCCACACCATATACGGTCTGGAGCAGTTCTGTATCCAGCGTAAAGGATGCCACGGCAGAATCGTCTGTCTGGTTGTCGATGGAAATATAGTAGGTATTGTATTTCCATCCTGTAAAGCCTTCACCGGGAGAAACTTCCCCAAGGAATGCTTCCCAGTCGTTATATTCCTCATGATAAACAGCCTCTGTCAGCAGGCGGTCATTGTCATAAACCTTGATATCCTTGATCTTACCTTCGGCTTTGATGCTGTAATTGAATTCGTTTTCATCCAGCTCCATCTTCTGTGTTTTGCCATCGGCAAATGTAATCATCAAATGGGTGGGCGCTTTTCTCATGGTCTTTTTGGAGGCCACCACTTTGGCAGGCATCACAACCAAGCCATCATTCTGGCGGAACTGTACCTGCAAGGCGCCATACTGGTTGACACCCGGTGTATCTTTCGTAATGACCGTACCATTTTCAATATTGGTGGTAATGCCATATTCGGAAATCTTGTCAAAGGGTACGGATTTTGTCTGTCCATCCGCAAGATGCACTTTCAGCACAGTACCGGTCAGATCCAGCTTTTCACCAAAGTTCATGTTAGCCTTGGGCTTTTTCTCAAAATTGAACCACTGAACATTCTGTTTCACCTGATCGGAACTGTATTTTTCCGCACGGAGGACAGCATTTCGCAGTGCGCTCAAGTGGCCTTTGGCTGTTTCCGTAGCACCGGATACCGCATCATAAGCCGCTCCCGTTTTCTGGCGAAGCTGCGCTTCCAGCTTATCCACATCTTCTGCGGTTCGAATGCCCTTTACATGGTTCAGCACATTCTGTCCTCTTTCAAAACTTTCGTCCTCAATGTGCTTTTCGCTGTATGCCGCAAAAACCTGTCCGTCTTTCACAATAACGCGGACAATGTCGGGCCCTTTTGCCTGGTAATACAGGCTGTCTGTACCTGTACCATACCATACACCATCTGCTAGACCATTGCTCTTCTTTTTCTCGGAAGAACTGCCGGAACTGCCAGAACTGCCAGAGGAATGTTTCTTTTTTCTCACGGGAATTTCTTCTTCCGCATTTTTCCCATCTGTTGTCACAGTGGTTTTGGGCTTGACTTCTTTTCCTCCCGCCTGAACGCCAGAAACATTGTCCCCAGTGGTCACTTTTGTATTTTCCGTAGAAACCTGTACGCCATCTTCGCCCGCATAGACTTCGCCTACACTGCCTGCACCGCTGATTTGGGTTCCTTTGGCCTTGGCTTCCACCTTGGATACCGTTCCATCTTTTTCCACCTGGATTTTGGCGTTTTCCGCACCAGATTCCACCTGCACAGCGCCGATTTTCCCTTTTTCCACCGTCAGGGACAAAGGCTTGGAAATCTGCACTTTATCAAAATCACCAGATAACTTGGTGTCACTGGAAAGGGTCACGTCTCCCAAAGAACTGTCTGCCGCAGTGAAATTGGTCTGGGTGGGATGCACTGCCAGAACCCCTTTTCCGGCAGTGGTTTTGGAAAATTCCACGCCATCGGCGCCGCCGCGGACAAGGATTCTGCCTTCCACTTTCACATTATCCAATTTCACACGATGTGCGCCGTCGGCAATGACCAAATCCCCTTTGACGGTCACATTGCACAAAGAGGCATCATCTTTCCGTACAATGAGATTGCCTTCCAGATTGGCATCTGCCGTTTTTCCATCTTCAGCGATGTTTCCTGCCAACTGGTAAAGAACCTGTGAAAATTCCGCTCTAGTAATGGGCGCAAGGGGGCTGAGCTTCCCTTCATTGCCATGGATATATCCAGCCTGAACCATGGCTGCCACAGCACCTTTGGCCCAAGGCGCAATCTGGCTGTTGTCTGCATACTGCTGCAAAACATCGGTATTGGACGGATTCAGACAATAAAATCTCGCCAGCACCGCAAAAACTTCCTGTCTGGTGATGGGCGCTTCCGGCCGCAGCATGCCGCCATCCCCCGCAAATGTGCCCATCTGCACCGCCTTTGCCATATCGTCATAGTACCAAGCTGTGGCGGGCACGTCTGTATAGCCGGTAAGTGAAGCCCCTTTCACCGCACCGGCAAGACGATTGAGAATCGCCGCCATTTCTGCCCGTTTCAATGTGTCATTGGCACGGATCTTTCCGTTGTCACCACTAAGTAAGCCATTGCTAACCGCATAGGACAAAGCATTGGTTGCCCAGTTATTGGGGAAATCCGAAAAGTCCGCAGGCGAAGCCGCCAGCACCGGTGTCGGTATAGCAATGGATACCGCCATCAGTGCCGCAAGGACTCTTTTCTGGTGTTCTTTTCCCATGTTTGTATCACTCCTCTTCTCCTCTTATACATAAACTATGCTGTTTTCCCCATTCATCCCCGTTTGGGAAAACGATTTTCGCCCTCTGGTTAGCATGAGCTGACTAGTGGATTCAATGTACCATGTCAGACATTTCTTGTCAACAACAGATTTCCCCACAGCCAAAAAACGGCGTTGGAAACCGCTTCATATGAAAACAAAAATAGCCGGCACCTTCGCATAAAAGGATGCCGACTATCTTCTTTTTATCTGCATTGTTCTGGGATTCTTTTCAAATCCTTATGTCCATAAGACCATGGGGTCTGCTGTTTTTGGTGTATACATATCCCGCAAACCTTTTGTCATCAATATTTTTCCGTCGTCTGTCATCATAACCGCGTCAAACAAGTCTTTATGTTCCTTCCAGAATGCTTCCGCTTTTTCCGGCCCCATAATAAAAAGCGCCGTAGAAAGAGCATCTGCCAGCGTGCCATCCTCACTGACAATGGTTACAGAAATAAAGCCGTTTTCCGCCGGATAACCGGTTCTTGGGTCGATGATATGATGATACAGTTTGCCGTTTTCCGTAAAATTCCGCTGATATCCGCCGGAAGTGATGACCGCTTTGTTTTCCACATCCAAAATACCGAAATAATCCTCGGGATTTCTGGGGTCTTCCAAAGCCACTCGCCAAAGGCTGCCATCTGGCTTTCTTCCTAAGGTCTGCACATTTCCGCCCAGAGAAACAATGCCGGAAGTAACATCATTTTCCCGATAAACTTCCATAATCCGCTGAGAGGTATAGCCCTTGGCGATTGCTCCCAGATCCACAGTCACGCCATCCAGCAGTGTTACCGTATTGCCTTCGATACGCACCTTAGACCCATCTACTTTTGCCAGCTGTTCCGCCAATTCCTCCGGTGACGGCACACGGAAATTACCATCACGGAACCCCCATAACTTCATGACCGGCGTAATGGTACAGTCAAAAAGTCCATCTGTTTCCTTGGATACATCCACCGCTCTGGAAATAACGGCAAGGGTATCCGCCTCCACCTGTCTTTGCCCCAACTGGTTCAGCTGGTACACATCGCCGCTTTCACCGGTAACAGACAGCAGTTCATCCAGCCGCTGGATTTCCGCGCTTGCTGCCTCCACAGCCGTACTTGCATTATCCCCATAAGCGGTGATGTCCATGAATGTATCCATGGCAAATATCTCCTCTTTGTAGGGCATCAGTCCCGATTTGGCTTCATATCTGTCACCGCAGCCCCCCAGCAATGCGGCACAGCAGCAGACTGCCAACACCATTTTTTTCATAATTTCTTTCCACCTCCGTTTTGTTAGCAACCACTAATCTTGTAAGACATCATATCATTTCCCCATTTTCCTGTCAATATCCTTATCAGACAACAAAAAAAGATATGCGCCGCGGTTTCATTCAGAAAACGAGAAAAGATTTTCTGAATAACCGCTTTTACAGCGCATATCTTTCTGATTATCAAAAAGTGGAAAAGGGGTGTTTTAATGATTTATCAGCAGGAAACCAGTTCCAGAACGCCTCTGATGTCCTGTACTACGTAATCAGCACCAGCCGCGAAATAAGTTTCTGCTGCTTTTTTGTTTGCTGCTTCTTTTTCTTCTTTGGACAGCCCTTCGTATTCAGCCTGTGTCAGGCCCAGCACGGAGCTGCCTTCGATGATGCCTACTGCCACCATGCCAGCGTTTTTGCCTTCTTTGATGTCAGATACGGTATCGCCTACCTTCATGACTCTGGAAACATCCTGCAATTTCAGGGCTTCCATGTTTTTGAAGATCATATAAGGATAAGGTCTGCCGCATTTGCCTACCGTGTCAGGGCTGAACCAGCAATCAGGTTCATAACCTTTTGCTTTCGCACCGGGAACCACCACTGCCATCATTTCATCGGTATAGCCTGTGGTGGAGCCAATTTTCAGACCCATTTCACGCAGTTTCTGGATGGTTTCTACCACATAGGGCTTGGGTTCCGCAAAACGGCTAAGGATTTCCATGATCTTCTTTTCGAAGATTTCATAAACATGCTGCACATCTTCCTCTGTCCAATCTCTGCCCTGTTTTTCTTTCCACAAATCATGGATTCTGTCCATGGAAAGCATGGTGCGGATATGGTCAATTTTCAGCATACCCATAGGTTTGCGTACTTCTTCCAGTGTGGGTGTGATGCCAAATGCTTCAAATGCTTCCACAAATGCCTGCACAGGTGCAAAGCTACCATAGTCTACGGTTGTTCCAGCCCAGTCAAAAATAATTCCGTCGAATTTCATGCCTTTTTCTCCTCCACATAACTTCTGAAAATTTCACACAGTTTTTCCATGTCTTCCTCATAGATTTCACCGATATGACCGATACGGAATGTTTCCGCATCTGTGAGCTTGCCGGGATAGATGGCATAGCCGCGGTCTTTGATGTACTGATACATTTCCCCGAAATCGTAATGGGTATTTTCAGGATAATAGAATGTGGTGATGATGGGGCCCTGCGCTTCCCCTTCGATGAAAGGTTTGAAGCCCATTTCTCCCATGTGTTTTACCAGATAATCCTTGTTGTTTTTATAGCGTGCGTGTCTTGCGGGAATGCCGCCTTCCGCATCCAGTTCTTTCAGTGCCTGCCAGAATGCCAGCACCACATGAGTGGGAGAAGTGAAACGCCATTTGCCGTCTTTGTGCATGGTTTCCCATTGGTCATACAGATCCAGAGAAAGGCTTCTTGCTTTGCCTTTGCTTTCCATGAGTTTGTCTGTGCGGCAGATGATGAAGGAGAAACCGGGTACACCCTGAATGCATTTATTGGCGCTGCTGATGATGAAGTCAATGCCCCATTCCCCTACGGGGATGTCTACGCCGCCAAAGCTGCTCATGGCGTCTACGATCATGGTCTTGCCTGCTGCCTTCACAACTTTTGCCACAGAAGCGATGTCATTGAGGATACCGGAAGTGGTTTCGCTGTGTACCATGGAAACGTGTGTCACCTGAGGGTTTTCTTCCAGCAGTTTTGCCACTTTTTCTGCAGAAGGCATCTGGTCATAAGGTTCATCGTACATGATGTAGGAAATGCCTGCGTGTTTTGCAATGTCGCCCATACGTTTGCCGTATGCACCGTTGGCACAGATCAGCAGTACATCGTCTTTGCCGATGACGCTGGTCAGTACGGATTCTACACCGAATGTGCCGCTGCCCTGCATAAGAACAGTGGTGTATTCCGGTTCGGAAACATGTGCCAGTTCCAGCAGTTTTTCACGGATGGCGCGGGTGATTTTCTTATAGTCTTCATCCCATGTGCAGTGGTCGTCCATCATCTGCTGTTTTACGGTTGCGGTTGTGGTCAAAGGGCCGGGTGTCAGTAATTTATAATGTAACATGTCTATACTCCTTCAAAATTCTTTCTTTTATCAACTTTCTAGCTACTTATTTGCAGCTTTCAGACAGTGCCTGATGGCTTTCCAACAGTTCTACGGTCAGAGGTTCCGCAAATGTCTTAGGATATGCGGATGCGTTTTCGGAAGATGTTGTTTCACCTTCATACAGTGCGTTGGGGTAATATTTCTGCAGTTCGCTTCTGCCTTTTTCAATGATGCACTGTGCCATTTCCTGTGCCAGAGGGTTTGTTGCATCGCCTTTATCTACCACTGCAACAGATTCTGTCAGAGAGAAGTTGCCTTCCGTAGGGTCAACATAATCGATGGGCAGACCTTCTGCTTTATCCGCAACTGCCTGCTGACGCAGACCGAAACCGATGGCAACTTCACCGGCACGTACTTTTTTCAGTGGTGCGGAACCGGAGCTTTCGATATGAGGGCCAGCGTTTTCATAGATGCCTGTCAGCACTTCTTTTGCGCCTTCTTCACCATATTCGCTTACCAACGCCTGAATCAGCAACCATGCTGTGGAAGAGCTCTTGATGTCTGTTACAGAAATCATGTCTTTGTAAACGGGATTTGTCAGGTCTTTCAGGCAGGTAGGCATGGGCAGGTTATTTTCTGCCAGCATTTCTGTGTTGACGATGATAGCACCTTCCTGAGATGTAATGGGTGCGCAGTATGTTTTTTCACTGCCATCCAGCAGTTTATAAGTGAAGTTCAGATCCTGGAACATGTTCTGCTGTTCCTGTGCGCTGTCTACATAAAATGTACTCAGTGTAATCAGGTCTGCTTCGATATTAGTGCCTTCTGCCAGCACTTTGCCGCCCAGTTCGGATGTACCGAATGTCTGGAACATATACTGATTGGCATAACCATTTGCGTCCAGTGTTGCTTTCATGGCTTCCACAGCCTCGTCATCCGCGTTGGAATAAATGATGACCTGTTCGCCGGAAGCTGCGCCGCCTTCTGCGGTTTCTTCTGTGCCGCCGCCGCAGCCAGTCATTGCCAGTGCGGAAAGGGTCATAACCCCTGTCAACAGTAATGCCAAAGTTCTTTTCTGTTTCATTATTCTTTCTCCTTTTTCTTGTTTTCTCTTTTTATTGCATAACCCAGAATACCCTTCACAATCAAATTGGTTCCCAGGATAAACAGAGATAATACAAATACTTCGTTGAATTTTGTGTAGTACTGCAATTCCTTGATTTTTGTAGTCAGCACCATGGTTCTTGCGCCGGCAATAAAGATGACCGCGCTGACAGTTACCATAGCGTTTACAAAGTAGTAACTGAATACTTCCAAAATGGTGGATTTCATATTGGGCGTTACGATTCGCACAATGGTCTTCATCCAGGTGTCACCCATAAGAGATGCAGTGGTTTCCCAGGAGCTGTTCAGTTTTTCCAGGGAGTTTTTCATCATCAGATAAGGTGTGGAGAAGAAGTGTACCACGTTGCAGAGAATCATCAGCCAGAATGTGTTCTGTAAAGGTGTGCCGGAAAAAATCAGCATATAAGCAATACCAATGACCATACCGGGAATGGTGTTAGTGATGAGGGCAATGCTGTTGATGATGCCTTTCCAGCGGTGTTTCATGTTGCTTCGTGCCGTTACCAGCGCCGCACCATAAGTGATGAGCAATCCCAGCACTGCTGTCAGCACCGCCACGAAAATGGAGTTTCTGTATACCATAGTCAGGCTGTTGTCATTGAGGACTGCCTGCAAATGTTCCAGTGTAAAAGATGTCTGGTAGGGCCATTCTTCCACAAAAGGCACCACGAAGATCACCAGGAAGATGGATACCAGTATCAGCAGGATGATGCCGGAGACGATGCCGCAGAACCAATCCCGCAGGGAATTTTTCTGCAGTTCAATGGCAGAGATCTTGTTGTAGCGGATGTTATACCGTTCCAGATACCGCAGAAGAACGATACTGATGATGGAAGGCACCAGCATCAGCATGGCTACCACAGCCCCCTGCTGGAAATCCGGGATACTGCCCAGCATTTCGTTATAAAGCACCGTTGCCACCACTTCGTATTTGCCCCCTACGGAAGCAGGAATACCGTAATCCGTAAAGCAGAGGAAGAAACACTGTACAATGGATGCCGCCAGTGTGCCCAGCAACGGACGGAACACTGTCTGGAAAAAGGTGGTGATACTGTTGTCCCCCATGACCCTGGAAACCACCATGAATTTCTTGTCGATATACCCCATGGTGTTGAGGATCAGCAGGAAGGAAATGGGCAGTGTGTAAATCACATAGCCAAAAAGCAGACCGCCGAAACCGTAAATATCAAACAGCTGTGTGCCGATGAGCTTTGTCAAAAGCCCCTGTTTCCCGAAGGAGTAAATGATGGCAAAGCCGTATGTAATGGTAGGCAGCAGCATGGGCAGAACTGCCAGCAGGCGGATGAGCTTTTTATATTTCGCGCCTAAGTTCGTATATTGGATGCTGTACGCCAGGAAAAACGCCAGTACTGTGGAAATGACCGCACTGGTCAGGGAAATGATGATGCTGTTGCCGAAGGCTTCTGCAAATCCTTTTCCTGTCAGCACAGCGGTATAATTTTCCATGCCCCATCCTGTGTCCAGCACAAAGGATTCTCCCAACAGGCGGATGATGGAAACCGCTAAAAACGCCGCAAACAGTAAGATGGTCACGGCATAAATGACTTTGATTTCTTTTTCTTTCCGTACTACCATGATTTATACCGCCTGTGCCATGATTTCCTGATGGAACAATGCAAAAATGTTATTGCGTTTGATTTCCAGCTGATTCAGGATAAATTCTTTAATGAATGCGTTCTGAGGTGTTGTGATGATTTCTTCAGGTGCGCCATACTGAGAGATGGAACCATCGTTAACGATGAGCACTTTATCGGACAGTGTCAGCGCTTCTTCTGGATCGTGGGTAACGATAATGGTTGTCAGATGGTAATCTCTGGCGATCTGTTTGATTTTTTCTTTGATGGATTCTTTGATGGATTCTTTGATGACACCGTCCAAAGCGCTGAGGGGTTCGTCCAGCAGCAGGATCTTCGGTTTCATCACCATGGTTCTTGCCAGAGCCACTCTCTGTTTCTGACCGCCGGAAAGCTGGTCGATTTTTTTGTTCAGATGAGGTTTCAGACCCAGCAGTTCGATCAGTTCGTTTACTTCTTCCTGTGTGGAAATGTTGGGTGTATTTTTCAAGCCGTAAGTAATGTTCTGCATGACATTGAGATTGGGAAACAGGGCATAATCCTGAAATACAATGTTGAAGCCGCGTTTTTCCATGGGCACGTTTGTGATATCCTGTCCGTCAAAAATGATCTTGCCGCTGTCCGCGTCTGTCAGACCCAGAATCAGGTTCAGCAATGTGGTCTTGCCGCAGCCGGAAGGGCCTAAAATGGAAACGATCTCACCATCGGAAATGGTCAAATCAATATTTTTCAGTACTGTTACGCCGTCATAAGACTTTTTGATGTTTTTCAGTTCTAACATTCTTTTATCTCTCCTTCTGTCATATCTCATTGTTCAACATTAAAACATACAGAAGAATTTTCATCTTGCTTTTGTAATTTTTATGTGAAATCTTCATGAAATACCAAAAAGACCTTTTTCTGTGACGCCAATCTTATTTTTGACTATCTTTTTTCTGTGATTTTTCCGTGAAATTTTTATAAAACATCCCTTCTTTTCATTTTCATAAAAAAAAGCCCATGTTTCCATGGGCTTTTTGATAAAATCCTGATAAAAATACGATGGCTGGAACCCTTTGTGTTATAAGGATTCCAGCCATCTTTCATTTCTTATACAGCGGCTTTTTATGCGGTACCGCTTTTTTTCCTTCTATTTAGTTCAGTTTCAGATACTGCGCCCAGTCACGAGCAGGCAAAACGTCTGTCCATGTTTCATAAACGCCATCTTTGTCCTTTTTGTATTCATGGCTGTTGGTCGCTTCCTGGATTGCCAGATAGTACCATGCGTTGATGTCCGCATTGTCCACAAATACTTTCATATCTTCGTGCAGCGCGTCTTTATCTTTGGGCATACGATTCAGTACACGGTTAATCATAGTCACCGCTTCTGCGCGGGTGATGTAACGATTGGGGCCGAATGTACCGTCAGGATAGCCTGTGATCCAGCCTTTTTCTGCCGCACGATTGATCTGGTCTGCTGCCCAGTGGCCTTCGATGTCTGTAAACAGGTCGTCGCCGCTGTAACTGCCGCTGTCAAAACGTGCCGCAATGGCTGCGAATTCCGCACGGGTGATATATGCGTCGGGATCGAACTGATAATCTGTTCTGCCGAATACAATATCCATATCGGACATGGTGGATACAGCCACATTGTACCAAGCGTCTGCGGATACATCTGTAAATGTATTCTGATCTGTCAGATTTTCACTTCTCACATCGTCTTTGAGCAAACGGAAGAAGATGGAAGCCACTTCCGCACGAGTGATGTTGCGTTCGGGATGCACTCTGCCGTCCGCGTCACCAACGATATAATCGAAATGATCTTCACCGTTCAAAGCATCTGGTGTTTTTGCGGGTGTTTTGTCTTTGTCGTCGTCTTTGTCATGGCTGCCGCCACCACCGCCGCCGCTGCTCTTTTTCTCAAAGATGACTTTCAAAACAGGGCCTTCCAGCATTACATCGTCTTTCAAAACGTAAGAATCCACATCGCCGACACTCTTGCCGTCTACCAAAACATCATCAACTTTCCAGCCGTCCGCAGGTTCCATTGTGAATTTCACACTGTTTTCAACATCGGGAATGATGATAACTTCTGTTTCATTGGAACCAACAGTGCCGTAATTTTCCGCTTTGACTTTCCCTTTGCCGTCTACGATAACGGTTACATAGTAATCATTTGTATGACCGCCGCCTTCTTTTTCGAAAACAGCTGCGATAGATGCATAGCCTACATTAGAACCTTCTGCAAAGTAGCACAGGCCGGGTACACCGAATGTGCTTGCGTTTGCATCCCATTCGATCACATCTGCACCCTGACCTTTCCAGCCTACGAATTTGTAACCAGCGTTTGCTGTTACTTTGGGTACTTCGAACTGCTGGGTAGATTCCGCATCAATGTTTTTGAATGTTACAGGGCCTTTGCCATATTCTGTGAAAGAGCCGTATTCAGGATTTACTGTAAATGTTACTTCTACTGTTTTTCCGCTTACGGGTACTTCTTCGAACACTGCTTCGATAGATGCATAACCTACATCAGAGCCTTCGGGGAAATAGCACAGGCCAGGTACACCAAATGTGCTTGCGTCTGCTCCCCATTCAATGACGTCCGTACCCTGACCTTTCCAGCCTACGAATTTGTAGCCAGCATTTGCTGTTACTTTGGGTACAGAATACTGTTCAGTAGAATTTTCCGGAAGACCTTTGAATGTAACAGGGCCTTTGCCGTAGTCTGTGAAAGAGCCATACTCAGAATTTACTGTGAATGTTACTTCCACAGTTCTGTCTGTATCATTGGATGTGTATGTAACATATGCATTTGTCCAGCCATTGACTTTTGTATCTTCCGCATATTTGTTGCCATACCAGTCCCAATTGTACCATTTGTCAACAGTATATCCTTCTTTTTCAGGAACTGTTACGTTCTGATCCAAAAAGGCAATCAGATCTGTACCTTTCAATGCTGTACCGCTATAAATTTCTTCCTTATTCGCTTTATCACCATCGGTTACGGCAAAAACGTGTACGGGGTACTTATCAGTTACCATACAGATCACATTTGTCCAGCCATTGATGGTGATTTCACCCTGCAAAGGTGCTGGATTCTGGCCGTTTTTATATTCATTCCATTTGCCGTCGTTGAACCAGCCAGTTGTTTCAAAACCATAGTCGCTGTTGTAGTAATCACTGATATTCAGGGAATCAACATTAAATGGAGCGCCTTTTTCATAAGAACCAATGGTTTTTGTTACAACAGGTGTTTCTGTGTTGCCATTCTGGTAAACAACAACCTGCACGGGATATGTTTCAGGTACTTGCGCAGTTTCGTAAGCCCATACCGCATAGACAGTTACAGGTTCTGTTACATTCTCCAATGTTGTTTTGATGAGATCTGTCGTTACTGCATCTGGTTCATAAATGGTTTCAGTTTGTGTTGTGCTCCAACCTTTGAATACAACTGCTCTGTCGCCTACTGGATCATGGGTAGGATTTTGCACATCATCCAAAGCAACTGTACCCTTAGGCACTTTTACAGTAACATTTTCGCCTGTGCCGCCATTCATGTCATATGTCAATTGAACGGTTTCTTCCACAGGTTCATTTTTTGTAATGTCAATTCTCAGATAAGAATAAGAAATCCAGCCAATCTTATCTGTGCCTTCGGTAACTGTTACAGTGTAGTCACCGCTTTCTTTGATGGGAATTTCAATTTTACTGCTGGGTTCAAAAGCTTTATCTTTTGCCAATACGATTTTGGAAATGTCATTTGCAGTTACACCTCTACTATTGGTGGTGTACCAGAAATCATTAATGGGTTCATATCCACACAAACGATATCCATCTGTAAGATATTTCTCGCTGTAAAGACGAACCTGTTTGGCAAGATTTCCTTCTAATGCATCGAAATCCGCTTTTGTTTCTTCATCCATGTACACACGGATCGTACCATATACGGTATTCCATACATCATCTTTGCCTTCAAATGTCCAAACACCAGTCAGGGTAACATCACTTGTAACAGCAATGGTTGCGCCAACTTTATCTTTGCCATTGTACCAGCCATCAAATGTATAGGTTCCTTCATCAGTTGTTACATTTTGAGGCACATCAGCCACTGTATGAATATCGCCTTCGTTTACTGTTACCGCATCAGGAATCTCATAACCCGCAGGGAATTCACCGAATACCTCATAAGTAACAGTGAATTTACCGGGTTCGGGTTTCACTTTGAATGTTACATCAATGGTGTGAGGCTCAATGACATTTTCAAAGGTATATGTATAAGATTCTTCGTTTTTGCCTTCCGCAACTTCTTGACCATCTACTGTAATGGTTTCAATAACATATCCGTCATTTGCTGTGATTGTAAATGCCTGATCGTCACCATAAGTTACTTCCACCTGGTTTCCAGCATCAGAAATAGTGCCGTTGGCACCTGCGGTTGCTGTGATGGTGGGGTTGAAATCTGCATAGATTTTGTAGTCAATCGAATTTCTTGTTACTTCCCCATTTGTTGTCAGACGATTAACAGAAATTGTATCATTTCCTTCAGTGTAAGGGATTCTCCATTTTTTCAATTTGTCTCCTTCATTACTAAAGGAATACCTTGTTGCTACTACAAAATCAGTACGATTTCCTAAATCTTTACCTTCGTACCACTGTTCGTACGCCCATGTATCAAATACCCATCCTTCTTTTGCAGTCGCTTTATACTGTCTGAAACCGCTCCCTTGCGGGAAGGTATTTTCAATGAGATTGGTATCTGTCAATTCAATTGTACCAGCGTCTTTTGTAGTAAATACTTCTAGTGTCGCATCATCAATCAAGGTATCAAAACCAAGATCCGGCAATTTTTCGTAGCGCTCCGATGGCTCCTTTGCCAATGCCATGGCAGGCAGCAAGCTGCACAGCATGACGAATGTCAACAAGAAGCTCAGCGTCCGCTTCACTTTGTTTCTCATTCTCTCACTCCTCCTTCATTTATGGTGCAGCAATAATTCTGCACTCACGCCCTGCGTCTATGCACAGGATTCTGCAAACTCTGCTCCATCTTGGCAGATCGTCTGCCAAACATCTTTCTTCTCGTTTCTCTCCTCCTCTCTCCATGAAAACAAGCGCCCCTTCCCCACAATTTTTTTCGTATTGCCGATTGTTTCAGAGTCGCTTCATGGCTTCCTTGCATATTTGTTGTCATTGGTACTGGCTTTCCTTTTATCAAGGAAACCCTTTATCAGATAGGAGCCGCCGACAACACTGTTCAACGAAACTTATCAGCAGTTCCTGATCTTACCTCACTGACCAGCGGCAGACTTTTCCTCCGCAGATATGGGATCTTCATTTGTTTCCCAGCCTGTCATCATTTCCTCTGCCTCCAAAAGCTTGTCATAGTACTGCATCAGCAGCATGGACACGTTGTCCTGCAACTGGTTCTGCGTCTGTTCATAGAGCCGCAAAAGACATCTGGGATTCACCTTTTCCGGCGCCACATCTGCCATCTGGCACAGCTGCTTCATGGCTGCGTTGATGGTAATGCGATGAATATTTGTACCTCTTTGGGAACGGAAAATAGCACCGCTTTCCATATTGTTGCGCTTGCAGTAGTCCACCAATTCCCGCTGGAACGACCATGGTATGACAACCTTTCTTTCCTGTTCATTGCCGCAGAAAACGCCGCTGCCTGCCTTTACAAAATCCACTGTCATTTGGGGCAATTCCCAAATATGCAGCCCCAAAGTGCAGATAGATTTGATGATGAAATAAAGCTGCTCTTTTTTCTGTTGTTTTGCCGCTTGCAGCAGCCGGATATATTCTCCCCGCTGCAAAACCGTCTGTGCCGTATCGCTCAACGGCATACAGGATACCTGCCAGTTTCTTTCTCCCATGAAATGCAGATACTGGTTCACCACCGCCAGTCTGCGGTTGATGGTGCGCACCGCCAGTTTTCCTTCCTGCTGCATGGTGTTTTTCCATTGCTGCAAGGTGTTTTCCCGCAGCACTTCCTCCGGCAAAAGTTCTTTTTGAAACTTCTGCAAAATCCGGCGATATTCCGCAATGGTTTCCGGTTTATTGCCGGACTTCATTTTTTCCTGCAAAAATGCTTCGATTGTTTCCTTCGTAAACTTGATTTCTTCCATTTTTCTCACTCGTTATAACGAAATTCCCCTTCTGTCATAAAAATTAGATTATATCACGTGTAAAATCGAAAGTAATACATTTCCAATATAACACTTTTTACATATGATTGCAAGTCATGACATCAAAATAAAACCGAATCTGACGTTTTTATAAAAAAAGCGTATTTTCGGTTTTGTTTTGATGTTTTTTTCATTTTTGGCAAAAAAAGAAAGGAGGGGGTGGCCGTTTTGTCTGACAATTTCCGTTTTTCGGCCAAAAAAATATGACAGAAGGGGAATTCCGTTACAACACAAGTCGCATTCGTTCCAGTTTCTGTCGATGGATTCGTCCGCTTTCCATAATATAGATCCTTGTGGTTTCAATATTGCTGTGTCCCAGCATATCTGCCAGTTTTGCGATGTCTTTATCCAAGCTGTAAAAAATCCGAGCAAACAAATGCCGCAGATTGTGAGGGAACACTTTCTCAGGACTGACCTCTGCATCTTTGCAGAGTTTTTTCATTTCTGCCCAAATATTCCCACGGTGCAAGGGGCGTCCGCTTTTTGCCGCAAATATAACCCCTTCCGAAATGCCCTTCTTGGCTGCATAAGCTTTGAGCTTTTTCTGCAAACGCGCAGGCAAAAAGATCACTCGTCGCTTTCCTTTACAATTGACCTCTGCTCTGCCACGTTTGACAGCCTCAACGGTGATAAATTCCAGTTCAGAAACACGAATGCCTGTGGCGCAGATGGTCTGTATCAGCAGGGAAAGCCGTTCTTTTCCCTTTCTTTCCGCCGTGCGCACCAGCCTGCCGTATTCCGCCCTAGTCAATTCTTTTTCTTCTCTCATGAAGATCTCTTTTTGAATCTTCAATAATTTCAGCCGCAGATCATACCTGCCAAAAAAGGAAAAAAATCCATTGGCGGCTACCAATCTGCCATTGACGCCTGCGGGGCTATATCTTTTCTCCAGTTCCTCTTTCCACACCACCAAATCTTCTCTGGTGACTTTTTTCCCTGCCAGATACTTTGCCAGATCCAGCAATTCTCTTTGATATTTTTCCAGTGTTCCTTTGCTTTTTTCCTGTATTTTCAAAAACTGCAAATAGATTGTGACAGCTGCTTTTGTTACAACGAGTTCTTTCATGTGCAGACCTCCCTTTCTGTTCTATTTCTATTTGGGAATCTTCCCGAAAAAATACTCTGCTATTCTATCAAAAAATCATTTCTCTTTTTTTCACAGAAAAATTTTACGATTTTTCCCGTAAAATGAAAAAACGGAGTTTGACGCCACCCTTTTACATCGCGCAAACTCCGCTTGATTATCTATTATTCTTTTTGGTCGCCCTGCCTTTCGGCATGACAAAATCCCCTGTATATCAAAAATGCAGTCGCTTCTGCATCTCCTCATGGAACAATTCCCACCGGAAAATCACCAGTGCCGCCAATGCAGCACCGCAGCAAACCACGCAGACCAGTGCCGGCAGAATGAACTGAATCACATGGGTCAGCAGTAAAATCCATACCACAAGACCATATACAATCTCCATGAGCATATAAATGACATATTCCCGCAGCTGCAAATGTAAAAACCTTGCCATGACTACCATCATACCGATGGACACCGTACAAAGGATGGGCAGGATAAAGTCTACCGACCAGCCATGCCAGCCCGTTCCTATATCCCATGCCGCCGCAAGAATGGAAATAACCGTCATTTCCCATAAAATTCCTTTGGGGATATTCCGTTTCTTTTTCCACGCCGCATACAGGCTGATCCAGAAGGAAACCACCCCTGCCAGAACAAACATAGACCAGAACAAATCCGGTACAAAGACCCGATTTGCCGCCAGACAAACCATCACGGCAATGACGGACAAAAACAGGAAAATACGCATGATCTTCCGATACATATGGTCATACATCTGCAATCTGGGAAATACATTTTCTTCTTTCTCTCCCCGCAGTTTTGCGCCGCAGAGTGGACAGCGATCTATACTTCCCCGCACATGCACATGACAGGCGTCACAGATCCGCATGGACTTCTCCTCCTTCCTGCACATTTGCCGTCAGTTCCACATCAATGCCCATTTCCGTCAGCTGTCTGAAAAAATGACGCTGTACGGAGGTATCCACGAAAGGTGCGGAAAATCCCATGGTAAGCCGATCTCCATAGGAGCACAGGCACACCTGCATCCGCTTGGTGCTGACAAATACGCCGAACTGCCGCAAATAAGGCGCCATTTCTTCCGGCATATCCACACGGCCAATATTGGAAAAAGCCATAGTGATTTCCCTTGCCGCTATCCGATGGGCAATATTCAGACTAATGTCCTTCAAAAACAAGGGCACCATACGAGTCAACAGGTTATGCTCCAAAGCACAGAGGTCATTGAGCCTGCCCTTGACTTTTTCCTCCGTCAGTTCTTTGGCAAAGCCTTCTTTGACGGCGGCAATAACAGAAGCGAAATCATCGGGATTCTTCCCGAAATCATAGCCCACCGTAATGACAGAGAAAAAGTTTCTGGCGGATTCCGACGGGAAATAATTCCGAAGGTTTACCGGCACCGACAGATTTACGGGATATTTCTCCGCCCGTTTTGGCATCTGGGCATGGATAGCCCTGAGCAGCACACTGCAAAGAAATATGCTGGCTGTGGTGCCGTATTCGTGGGATTTTTGTAATATCTGGGATGCTGACGCTGTCCCTTCAATGACACGAATCTGATGATCCGGCAGACGAATGCCGGAAATCCGATAAGCCCGTTTGACTTTCTGTTTCTCATATTTTTTCTTCCCTGTGTAATACCGGGCGAAACTGTCGCTCATGCGCTCCGGCACAGGCACCGCGTTACGAAGTGCCTCATGGGAAAGAACGCCTTCCCCATATACCTGCTTGATGTAGTGGATGGTCAACATCCGCAGAAACGCCAATGCTCCCGTCCCATCTGTCAGGGAATGGTATACCTCCAGATTGATGCGGCACCGATAATAGGTCACGGAAAAGAGCAGTCCATGGCGGTCAGGATGGTACAGCTTACTGCATGGGGGCAGATGTTCCTGCCGCACCACTGGCTTTTCCCGACTTTCTTCATAAAAATACCAGAACAGCCCCCGTCGCAGGGAATAGCGGTAAAAAGGGAAAAATTCCAGTGTTTCTTCCAAGGCTGCCTGTAAGGGTGCTTCCTGCACCATTTCCGTCAGTTCACAGGTAAAACGGAAAACCTTTGTATCTTCTCTGCTTGTGGTGGACGGAAATATCTTTGCAGCGTTTTCCAGCCTGCTCCACTTTGCATCACTCACAAAGGCTCTCCTCCTTTCAGGAATTGCTGTATCCAGCGATAGCTTTCCTGCACCGCTTCAAACCGCGGCGGCAGTGAAAAATATCCATGGAGCCCATCGGCAATACGTACCACTGTCACGTCGTTTCCCGCCCGCTGCAATTCCGCACCATAGGCTTCCCCTTCATCCCTGAGGGGGTCAAATTCCGCCGTCAGAATAAGGGTACGGGGCTGATTGGTAAAGTCCTCCGCCAAAAGGGGCGCAAAATAAGGATTTTGCCGATCTGCCGGAGAGGACTCATACAATTCCATATAGTCGCAGACCCGTTTGGAGGTCAAAAGATAATCTGTACCGTTTTCCACCACAGAAGGGAAAGGCGATGCAGGCGTATGGTCATTGAATGTGGCAGGATACAGCAGTATCTGCTGTTTTACCTCAAATTCGCCCCGATCTCTTGCCATTTGAGATACCACTGCCGCCAGATTGCCGCCGGCAGAATCGCCCATAAGGGTGATTTCCTCCGGTTTCGCCGAAAAAGGAAAACCATCACAGAACAATGTTTTTGCCACATGATAGCAATCCTCCGGCGCTGCCGGGAATTTATGCTCCGGCGCCAGACGATAATCCACAGAAATGACCACCGATTCCAATATCTGCGCCATGGAAGCGCATACCTTCGTATAGCTGTTGATGTCCCCAACGACCCAGCCGCCGCCGTGGAAAAAGAGAATCACAGGGGGCTCCAGCACTTCTTTGTCATTGGGAAAAAACAGCCGCACAGGCACACTGGTCTTGCCAAAAGGCACCCGCCAGTCTTGAAAAAGATTTTTCTCCGGTGAAAGCTGGGCGGAACGAATCCCCTCCAGCCGCCGTTTGATCTTATATGTTTTTTTCACATCCAAGTCCGGATAAGACAGCGCTTTCAGCGCCGCATGCATCACTTTATTGATTTCCAAAGGTTTCTCCCCCCTTAGCTTCCCCAAATACCTTTTATGATAAATACCACAAGGGCTATAATACCAGCCGCATGATATGCCATGAGCATGGCATCCTTTGGCTCTGCATTTTCGCTGAAATTACCGTAAAATATATCCCAAATCTTTTTTGGGAAAAAGACCATGACTGCCGCAAAAACGACGTATACAATCTTCATCACCAAAAGCATTTTCCTTCCCCCTTAAATTTTCCCTTTCCGATAAGCGCTTGGTGTAATGGAAAAATATTTGCGGAAGGTCTGGGCAAAATGGCTGGGGCTGTCAAAACCGCAGCGCATGCCCACTTCCGCCACCGGCAGATTGGTTTCCCGCAGCAAAAGCGCCGCCTGAGAAATACGATACCGCAAAAGATACTGTAAAGGCGAAATGCCGATAGTGCGATGGAAGCACCGCAGACATTCCCGCTCCCCGATATTTGCCGCTCTGGCAATTCTTGCCAAATCCAAAGGTTCGTTATATTCTTTCTGAATCAGTTCCAGCATGCTCTTCAGCCGCTGGGCATCCATGGTTTTCCGGCTGTTTCCGCCTTCCACAGGCTTTGTATGGGCATAGAGATTCCGCCACAAGCGTCCCAGCGTATCCCGCACATCCCATTCATAGCCTTCTTCTTTTTTCTCCAGAAAGCGGACAATTTCCTTGATTTCCGCCAGCATTTCTTTCTGCCATTCTTCCGCTCCTGTCAAAGGCAGCCCTTTGATGCCGCCATAAGCCAGCAGAGGAGCAATATATTTTTTCTGAAAAACCGTATCCTGTCCACCACTGATGAGTCTGGTATGGAATACAGCAGAACGGATTTTGCCCCCTTCGCCCGCCGCCAGTATACTGTGGAGCACATTGGCATGGATAAAAGCCCCTTCGCCTTTGGAAAGAGTCCAGCGCATGTCAGGCAGGAATACTTCCACACTGCCTTCCGTTACATATAGTATTTCCGTTTCTTCATGCCAATGCCAAGCAACACCGCCTTTTTCACCGCTGCAAATTTGGGTATCATAGCCGCCGCAGGGAAAATCCGCCGTGCCATGGGGACGCAGTTCCATTTGTCTGGGATTGACGTTTACATCACAGGCATCCAATGACATACTACCCCTCCTGTCCGTTTTTTTATAGTATACGTCTATATATTGATTGCATCAAGCCTTTTTCGGCGGTATTTTAATAGAGTACGTATTTTTGCAGACTGTTTTTGCGAAAAAAGACAGACTGCTTACTTTTTGGAGGTATTTTATGTTTTCATTGCTTCTGGCACTGATTTATGTATCGTTTATTTCACTGGGGCTGCCGGATTCCCTGCTGGGTTCCGCATGGCCCCAAATGCAGGAAAGTCTAGGGGTTTCCCTCTCTCTGGGCGGTGTCATTTCCTTTCTCATTACCGCCAGTACCATCCTATCCAGCCTTATGAGCCATCGGGTCATCCAGCGGTTCGGTACAGGCGGCGTCACCATGTGCAGTGTTGCCATGACCGCCCTTGCCCTTCTGGGCTTCTCCCTTTCCGATAGTTTCCTTGTCCTTTGTCTTTGGGCAATTCCCTACGGTCTGGGGGCTGGCTCCGTAGACGCTGCTCTGAACAACTTCGTTGCCCTCCACTGCAAAGCAAAGCATATGAGCTGGCTCCACTGCTTTTGGGGCATTGGTGCCACAGGCGGACCTTACATCATGGGTTTATGTCTGAGCCGCGGCATGGGCTGGCAGGCAGGCTACCGCACCATTTCCTTCCTGCAAATGGCATTGACCCTCATCCTGCTTTTGTCCCTGCCTTTGTGGAAAAAACAGGAACAGCCTCTTTCCGGCGGCGAAACTGTCCGTCCACAGACGCCCCAGTGGGGAAAACTGCTGAAACGTCCCGGCGTCAAAGCGGCTCTGACGGCATTTTTCTTCTATTCCGCACTGGAACTGACCACAGGTCTTTGGGGCAGCAGTTATATGGTGGCTGTCCGGGGCATTTCCCCTGAAACTGCCGCAAAATGGATTTCCCTGTTTTATCTGGGCATCACTGCCGGACGGTTCTTCAGCGGTATTCTCACCCTGCGGTTTTCCGATGACACCATGGTGCGTCTGGGGGAAGGTACTGCCATTGTGGGCATTATCCTGCTGCTCCTGCCTCTGCATAATCTGTTCCTTTGTGTGGGATTGATTCTCACAGGGCTGGGCTGCGCCCCCATTTATCCCAGCCTGCTCCACGCCACACCCCAACGGTTTGGAAAATCCCTATCCCAATCCCTCATGGGCACCCAAATGGCAATTTCTTATCTGGGCAGCACCACCATGCCTCCTGTATCCGGCTTTCTGTCGGAAAAAATCTCCATGGGGCTGTATCCTGTGCTGCTTCTGGTCTTTGCCCTGTGCATGACCATCCTGACGGAAAAAGGCAGACACTGCACTGCGGAATAAGGCAAAAAATCTATATCAAAAAAGCCAGAACCCTTACTGAACAGGTCCAGTAAAAACGGACAATGACAAAAAGCCCCCTTATGTAGGATAAT
>OFLY01000682.1_pt1 | contig 25633 bp, 21 predicted proteins | sample 1541161 | NCBI WGS metagenome assembly OFLY01 (sample SAMN04209247, study PRJEB22552) | human gut metagenome | biome: gut; material: feces | host: Homo sapiens | place: USA: Oklahoma | reverse complement strand
GCGACAAGATCGTGCGCGGCGTGCAGCCCATCTGCTTTGATAACGCTGTCTGGGCATACACCCTGGGCACCGCCATCGCCGTCAAGCGCGGCCTGACCGACGCTGCCGAGTGTGCTGCTGCCATCGGCGAAGGTCTGGAAGCATTCACCATTCCCGGCTCTGTTGCTGAGCAGCGTCAGGTCGGTCTGGGCCACGGCAACCTGGGCGCTCGTCTGCTGAGCGAGGACACCACCTGCTTCGCTTTCCTGGCAGGCCACGAGTCCTTTGCTGCTGCTGAGGGCGCTATCGGTATCGCCCGCACTGCAAACAAGGTCCGCAAGACCCCCCTGCGTGTTATCCTGAACGGCCTGGGCAAGGATGCAGCTTACATCATTTCCCGTATCAACGGCTTCACCTATGTGCAGACCGAGTATGATATCCCCACCCAGACCCTGAAGGTCGTCAAGGAAATCCCCTTCTCCGAGGGTGAGCGCGCTGCTGTCAAGTGCTACGGCGCTAACGACGTTATGGAAGGCGTTGCCATTATGAAGAAGGAGGACGTTCAGTGCTCCATCACCGGCAACTCCACCAACCCCGTCCGCTTCCAGCACCTGGTTGCAGGTACCTATAAGAAGTGGGCCATCGAGAACGGCAAGAAGTACTTCTCCGTCGCTTCCGGCGGCGGCACGGGCCGTACCCTGCACCCCGATAACGTGGCTGCAGGCCCCGCAAGCTATGGCCTGACCGACTCTCTGGGCCGCGTCCATGGTGATGCTCAGTTCGCAGGTTCCTCCTCCGTGCCCGCACACGTTGAGATGATGGGCCTGATCGGCATGGGCAACAACCCCATGGTCGGCGCTACCGTTGCCTGCGCTGTTGCTGCTGCACAGGCCAACGCCTGATCTTTTCCTAGTTCGGCAAAGGGGGCTGCCTTCCGAATGGGCAGCCCCCTTTTTATGCTGAGATATGTTCGCGCAGGCTAACTGCCTGCAACGTTGCTTCAACTAAGAAGGAAAAAGAAGAAACCATGAAAAATACGAAGATGAAACAGAGCATTGCAGCGCTGGCCATGGCCGCTGTCGTTGCAGTGAGCCTGCTGGGCTACGGCTGCGGCAGCAAGCCCGCCTCCACCACCGGCGCTGGTGCTACCGGCGATTTTACCGGCACTGCCAAGGGCTTTGGCGGCGATGTTACCGTTACCCTGACCCTGACCGATGGCAAGATCACCGGCTGCACCGCTGAGGGTGCCGATGAGACCGAGGGCGTGGGCTCCAAGGCAATCGAGCAGCTGCCCGGCGAGATCGCCGAGAGCGGCAGCATCGAAGTAGATGGCGTGTCCGGTGCTACCATCACCTCCAATGCCATCAAGGAGGCAGCCGCTGCTGCCATCACCGCTGCTGGTCTGAAGCCTGAGGATTTCCAGACCGCTGTGGAGAACAACGCTGAGCCTGCTGAGGACTCTACTGTTGATACCGACATCGTCATCGTGGGTGCAGGCGGCGCAGGCATGACCGCTGCCCTGACTGCCACCAGCGAGGGCAAGAGCGTTGTCATCGTGGAGAGCCAGTCCATGGTGGGCGGCAACTCCGTGCGCGCTACCGGCGGCATGAACGCCGGCAAGACCGTGTATCAGGATGAGAACGAGTTTGCCGAGGGCGCAGGTGTCGAAAAGACCCTGAAGGCTGCTGCTGAAAAGTATGCTGACAACGAGACCATCACCGCTCTGGCTGCTACCGTGGCAGAGCAGTGGGCTGCTTACCAGGCCAACCCCACCGGCTACTTTGACAGCGTTGAGCTGATGGAGCTGGATACCATGATCGGCGGCAAGGGTATCAATGACCCTGCTCTGGTGGAGACCCTGTGCTCCAACAGCGCTGATGCCATCGACTGGCTGGGTGAGCAGGGCATCACCCTGAACAGCGTCTCCTCTGCAGGCGGCGCATCTGTCAAGCGGATCCACCGCCCTGTGAATGAGGAGGGCAAGGTCGTCTCTGTGGGCGCTTACATGGTGCCCCTGCTGGAGGAGGACTGCCAGAAGGCTGGTGTCCAGATGATGCTGAACACCACCGCCACCGAGATCCTGACCGATGACAACGGCGCTGCTGTTGGCATCAAGGCCACCGGCGCTTCCGGTGAGACCATCACCATCAACGCCAAGGCCGTGATCCTGACCTCCGGCGGCTTCGGCGCAAATATGGATATGGTCGTTGAGTACAAGCCCGAGCTGAAGGGCTTTATGACCACCAACGCCCCTGGCATCCTGGGCCAGGGCATCAAGATGGCACAGGCCATCGGTGCTGACACCGTGGATATGGACCAGATCCAGATCCACCCCACTGTCCAGTACGACAGCGCTTCTCTGATCACCGAGGGCCTGCGCGGCGACGGTGCTGTGCTGATCAATTCCGAGGGCAAGCGCTTCATTGACGAAGTCAGTACCCGTGACGTTGTCTCCGCCGCTGAGATCGCTCAGCCCGGCAGCTACAGCTGGCTGATCATTGATCAGAAGATGGTCGATGATTCCAGCGTCATCCAGGGCTACATCAAGAAGGGCTATACCTTCGAGGGCAAGACCTACGAGGAGCTGGCTGAGCAGATCGGCGTGGACGGTGCCGCTCTGGCCGAGACCATGAACACCTGGAACGGCTATGTTGAGGCCAAGAACGACCCCGACTTCGGCCGCACCAGCTTTGCAGACAAGCTGGATACCGCTCCCTACTATGCCATCAAGGTCACCGCAGGCGTGCACCACACCATGGGCGGCCTGAAGATCAACACCAACACCGAAGTCCTGAACGAGAACGGCGAGATCATCCCCGGCCTGTTCGCAGCAGGTGAGGTGACCGGCGGCGTGCACGGTGCAAACCGTCTGGGCGGCACTGCTGTCTCTGACTTCGTTGTCTTCGGCCGCATTGCAGGCGCAGCTGCAAGCAAGTACGCTGCATGAAACGCCTGAAAAGCTGGCAGAAAAACCTGATCTTTGCGGCCGTGGTGCTGGCCGCGGCAGCACTCCTGTTCGTGCTGTACCGCGCCAACGCCCCCAAAGCGGAGCCGCTGGTGGCCGTGGTCGATTTCGGCGACGGCATCACCGAAACGATCCCGCTGGACGAGGACCACGATTATCTGTATGATGTGGGTGATTACATCGTGCATCTGCAGGTAAAGGATGGGGCCATCGCCTTCCTCGACAGTCAGTGCCCGGACCATGTGTGCGAGCAATTCGGCTGGCTGAGCGAGCAGGATGCCTGGGCCGCCTGTGTCCCCGCCGGGGTCTATGTAACGGTGCAGGCCGCAGAAACAGAATAAAACAAAGAGGCCGCCGTGCAGGATCATCTCCTGCACGGCGGCCTCTTGTATAGGGGGAAATGTTATTTCACGTATTTGCCTTCGCAGATATTCTTGCAGCAGGCGCTGATGGGGAACCAGCAGCAGTCCCGGCAGATATCGGCCAGCATCTCGGGGGTGGCTTTGGCATCGATCTCCCGGATGAGGGCCTGGTAGTCGTATTCCTTTTCCTCCAGCCCGAAATACTCCACGGTCTTGCGGTCGTACCGCTTGACCTTTTCCTGTGTGTCGCACAGGTCGGTGCCCAGCTTGTTGGGGCAGCAGGAGCAGAGGGTGTCGGTGGAGAAAGTGAGCTGGATCTTCGTCCCGGGCACCTCCCGCAGCTGGTGGACGACATCATTCATGTGCTCCACAAAGGCTTCGCTGTAGCCATGGCCGGAGTAGCCCTGGGTGCAGAGCAGGTGATGCGGGCGCAGTACGATGCTCATGCCTTTTTTACCCCCGGGATCCGCTTCCGGATGTTCAGGCCCAGCACGCAGGCCAGCACAGCCTTGATGATGGCGGTGGGGATGAAGGGAAGAACGCAGGCGGAAACGGCCACAGACACGGTGCTGTGGGCGACGATCACGAACAGGATGACACCCACGATATAGTTGACCACAGTGCCCACGACAACCGCCACGGGGAAAGCACCCTTGAAGGCATCCCTGTGCTCCACGCCCAGGCCGATGATGTAGGCCATGATGGGGAAGGAGATCAGGAAGCCGCCGGTGGGGCCGACAAACTTGTCGATGCCGCCGGAGAAGTTGGCCAGCACGGGCACGCCCACAGCGCCCAGCAGCAGGTAAACGAGCGTGGCAATGGCGGACAGCTTGGAGCCCAGCACCACAGCCGCCAGCGTGATGGCGAAGGTCTGCATGGTCATGGGCACACCCAGCGGCATGGGGATGGAGATCTGTGCCATCACGGCGATGACGGCGGCAAACAGGCCCGCGTAGCAGATATCGCGCACCGAGAACTTACTGGTCTGATTCATAGAAAAAATCCTCCTCTGATTTGGTACAAACAACGTCCCGATTAAACCAGAAAGCGGCAGACAGGTCAACTTGCGATTTGCACAAAGGTTTACAATCTGTGAAAATTTGCTGAAAAGCGTTCAAACGAAATTTGGACGCTTGTGTATCCGGGAAAAATGCGATACACTACACCTATACATATCAAAGGAATCTGACAGGCCGCCCCCGACGAGCCTGAATCTGATAGGAGGAACATGATGATCTGGAATAAGAAAAAGGACGGCGCGGAGAACCCGGGTGCGGAAACACCTGCGGCACAGACTGCCAAGGCCCCGGTGCTGTTTTTGCAGAAGAACTGGAAATGGCTCGTGCCGGTGGTCTGTGTGGTGATCGCGGGCGGTGTGTTTCTGCTCAAGCCCAAGAGCGCCAGCACCACAGCCGTGGACCCCAGCTATCTGGAGGCCAGCCCTGAAGTGCGGGATGTCTCCAATACCCTGAGCGGCACCGGTACCCTGAACCCTGCCAACACCTACACCGTGAAATCTCTGGTGGAAGGCAAGGTGCTTACCGGCGAGTTTGAGGAGGGCGACGTGCTGGATGAGGGGAGCATCCTCTACACGCTGGACAGTTCGAATGCTTCCACCAACTTTGAAAAGGCCGAGATCGCCATGCAGCAGGCACAGCGCAGCTATGACAAGGTGGTGGACCGCCAGTATGTGCGTGCCGAGGTGGATGGCACCGTGAGCACCCTGAAGGTCGCCAAGGGCGACGAGGTGACCAGCGGGCAGGAGGTCGCCATCATCCGCGACAGCTCCAAAATGCTGCTGACGCTGGAATTCCCCGCCGCCGATGCCGCCAATTTCAGCGTGGGCCAGACCGCCCAGGTGACGCTGGACGGCACCTTTGAGCAGCTGGACGGCACCGTGACCAGTGTGACCGGAACGGATGCCCTGAGCACCGGCAACCTGCTCACCCGCACCGTGACCATTGCCGTGCGGAACGCGGGCGGCCTGACCACCGCGCAGGCGGCCACCGCCTCCATCAACGGGATCAGCTCCATCGGTTCTGCCACCTTTGGTTATCAGGCGGAGCGTACCCTGACCGCACAGGCTGCAGGTACTGTGACCTCCATCCATGTGCAGGAGGGCCAGACCGTTGCCAAGAACGATACCCTGATCGAGCTGAGCGGCGATGACCTGACCGAGAGCATCCAGTCTGCCTCTGAGACCCTGCGCAGCGCGGAGATCTCCCTGCAGAACCTGCAGGATACCATGGCCAACTATACCGTGACCTCTCCCATCAGCGGCACCATCATTGAAAAGGATGCCAAGGTGGGCGACGCGGTCAAATCCGGCGATACCCTCTGCGTCATCTACGACCTGAGCTATCTGGAAATGGTCATCAATGTGGACGAGCTGCAGATCAGCTCCCTGACTGTGGGCCAGAAGGTGCAGATCACGGCCGATGCCGTGCAGGATAAGAACTATGTGGGCACTGTGACCCGCGTCTCCATGAAGGGCACTTCCAACGGCGGCACCACCACCTACCCGGTGACCATCCGCATTGACGAGACCGACGGCCTGCGCCCCGGCATGAACGCCAACGCCGAGATCGTGGTGGCCGAGGCCGCCAATGCCCTGACCGTGCCCAATGCGGCCATCGTCCGGGGCGGATATGTGCTGGTGACCCAGGATTCCCCCAGCGCCTCCAAGGCGGATACCACCATGGAGGCCCCCGAGGGCTTTGTCTATGTGGCCGTCAAGACCGGTGTCAGCGATGATGATTACACCCAGATCGTCAGCGGCATCCAGGAGGGGGACACCATTGGTTACGACCCCAACTCGGTCAGCAGCGACAGCTACTATGACGATGGCAGCGGCATGATGATCTTCTGATGGGAGGATGGAATGAGTGCTCTGATCGAATTTGATGCGGTCTGCAAGTATTACCAGATGGGTGACACCACGGTAAAAGCCGCCGACCAAATCACCATGAAAATAGAAAAAGGTGAGTTCGTTGCCATTGTGGGCCAGTCCGGCTCGGGCAAGTCCACCTGCATGAACATCATCGGCTGTCTGGATGTGCCCACGGCGGGCACCTACCGGCTGAACGGCCGGGATGTGGGCAAGATGAGCCGGAACGAGCTGGCCTCCATCCGCAACGAGATGCTGGGGTTCATCTTCCAGCAGTATAATCTTCTGCCCAAATTGAACCTGCTGGAAAACGTGGAGGTGCCGCTGGTCTATGCGGGCATCCCCCGCGCCGAGCGCCACCGCCGGGCCCGCGAGGTGCTGGAGCAGGTGGGGCTGGGCGATAAGCTGAAAAACAAGCCCAACCAGCTTTCGGGCGGCCAGCAGCAGCGTGTATCCATCGCGCGGGCGCTGGTGCGCAACCCGGCGATCATTCTGGCCGACGAGCCCACCGGCGCGCTGGACAGCCACACCGGCCGCGAGGTGCTGGGAATGCTGCAGGACCTGCATGGGCAGGGCCATACCGTGGTGCTTATCACCCATGACAACTCCATTGCCGTGCAGGCCGACCGCATCATCCGGCTGGAGGATGGTCAGGTGGTCTACGATGGCGACTCCCGCGCGCCGGAAGCCATCGTCCAGCCGACGCTGAACTTTGAACCGGCAGAACAGGAGGGGAACAAATGATCATTGAGACCTTCCGTCAGGCCCTCCAGAACGTGTGGAGCAACAAGCTCCGCACCTTTTTGACCATGCTGGGCATCATCATCGGTGTCATGGCGGTCATCGTCATCGTGGGTCTGGGCAACGGCATGACCCAGAGCATGCGGGACAGCTTTTCGGCGCTGGGCACGAATGCCCTGTCCATTCAGGTCTGGGGCTACGGCTCCCGCACCGCCTCGGTGGAGGATGTGTATAAGATCGCGGATAAGAACAAGGAGCTCATCTCCGCAGTCTCGCCCCAGATCGATTTCAGCAACAACACCCCCAAGGTGGGCACCACGACCTACCGCTACGGCACCAGTGTTTACGGTGTGGACGAGCACTACACCGAGATGAAAAACTATACCCTCGCCCAGGGGCGCGGCCTGCAGTACATGGACATCAAGGACAACAAGCAGGTCTGCATCATTGGTGATTACCTCAACCGGGCGGCCTACGGCGGCAACGCGGTGGGCCAGACCATCAAGCTGGGGGCCTACAAGTTCCGGATCGTGGGCGTGCTGAACGCCAAGGTGACGGACAAGAACCTGCAGCAGGGCTCCGACGATGACTGCATCTATCTGCCCTACACCACGGCCATGCGGCTCTCCAACCAGTCCAGCGCCAAGAACTTTGTTGCGATTATGAAGGACGAGAGCCGGGCCAACGAGGCCAAGGCGGTGGTGGAAAGCGGTCTGTACGACCTGCTCAAGAGCGACAACGCTTACTACATCTACAGCGCCAGCGAGTGGCTGGAAGAGATGAACGAGATGATCAACATGGTCATCATCATCCTTACCGGCATTGCCAGCATCTCGCTGCTGGTGGGCGGCATCGGCATTATGAACATCATGCTGGTGTCGGTGACCGAGCGCACCCGGGAGATCGGCATCCGCAAGGCACTGGGTGCCAAGGAGCGGGTGATCCTGTCGCAGTTTGTGGTGGAAGCCGCCACCACCTCCGCACTGGGCGGCGTGCTGGGCATCGTCCTTGGCTATATCGTGTCCATGGCGGCAAACCGCATCCTGCCTATGATCTCCAGCAGCATTGATGTGACCGTCAGCCCCTCGTTCAACTCCATCGTGGTGGCCTTTGGCATCTCAGTGGGCATCGGTGTGCTGTTCGGCTATCTGCCCGCCAAGCGCGCTGCAAGGCTGAACCCCATTGAAGCGCTGAGATATGATTAAACCTCTTACCGCTTCGGTCTGGCTTTGCCAGCGCCTTGCGGAGCTCCCCTAATAGGGGCAACAACGACGACCGCCGCCAGTGGCGGATGAAGGGAGGAGTTGTTGGGGCCGCGGCCAGCAGGATGCAAGTGCAAGGCTTTGCACGAAGCAGATGCTGGGAGCCGCAACCCGGAATACATTAGAAACTATTTTAAGGAGGATTTTCCATGAAAAAGCGAATCCTTGCATTTTTGCTGGCGGTGAGCATTGCCGTGTCGATGCTGGTGCTGCCGGCATCGGCAGCGGGCAACGCCAACACGGCGGTCCAGCTGTCCATCACGCTGAACGCGATGGACAGCAGCCAGCAGGCTGCTCTGAACGCTGTGGTCACCCGCGGTGCACTGGCCCGGATGCTGGTGTCCTACTCCACCTACCGCGAGAGCGTGGGCTCTCAGGGCACGGTGGGCACCCTGTTCACCGACCTGCCCGGCACTTCGCCCTATGCACCCTATGTCCGCATTGCGGTGCAGAATGGCTGGATGAACGGCTACACCGATGGCTCTTTCCGGCCCGACAATGCCGTGACGCTGGAAGAAGCGGTCACGGCCATCCTCAAGCTGATGGGCTATAAGATGACCGACCTGAGCGGCTCCTTCCCCAACGCACAGCTGAACAAGGCCAGTGAGCTGGGCCTGCGCAATCAGGTGGACCGCAGCCAGGGCGAGGTGCTCAACTACGAGGAGTGCGCCCTGCTGTTCTACAACGCCCTGACAGCCAACACCGCCAGCGGCAGCGCCTACGGCAGCAGCCTGGGCTTCACGGTCTCCAACGGTCAGGTGGATACCTCCAGCGTCATGCTCAAGAGCTTGAAGGGCCCCTTTGTGGCGGGCGATACGGTCCAGCTGCCCTTTGTTCCCAAGATGGTCTACCGCAACGATAAAGCGTCGGAATCTGCGGAACTGAACAAATACGACGTGTATTATTACAGTGAGAGTTTACAGACGCTGTGGGTCTACACCCGCCGCGCCGCTGGCCGCATCACGGCAGTTTCGCCCAGTGCCAGCGCCCCCACCAGTGTAACGGTGGCAGGCACCAGCTATACGCTGGGTTCCTCTGCGGTGGCCTCCCAGGTGTCCTCCCTCAACGGTGGCGGCGTGGGCGAGGTCGTCACCCTGCTGCTGGGCATGAACAATGAGGCTGCCGGGATCGTGACCGGCGAGGAAGCCGACAGTGTGTTCTACGGTGTCGTGCAGACCGCCACCCGCAGTCTGGTGGAAGAGAACGGCGCGGATGTTCTGCAGAAGGTCTCCGTCATGTGCACCGATGGCATTGCCCGCACTGTGAACGTGGACAAGAGCCTGAACTTTCCGCAGGGGTGGCTGGTAGAGATCAAGGTCACCCCGGAGGGCGAGAGCGTGGAACACATCGAGGATCGCCGCGTCAACGGCACCATCAATACCAATGCCACTGCGCTGGGCGTTGCCGCTCTGGCCGACGATGTAGAGATTCTGGATACAACTTCGGAGGGTGTGGCTGGGACGGTTCGTCCCAGCCGCCTATCGGGGGTAACACTGAGTGACCTCGATGTCCGCTACTATACCGTCAACGATGCCGGACAGATCGACCGGCTCATCCTAAACGATGTGACCGGCGACCTGTGGAGCTACGGCGTGCTGGACGATGTGAAAAATCTGGCCATGAATTATTCTGACCTGAAGAGCCTCGTCACCAGCATTGCGGCGGGAGATTCTGCTTCCGGCACCACGACCACGACAGGCACCACCACCGGAACGGCCACGGGCGGCACCGACGGCTCCGGCTCTACCTCGGATACCACCACCACTGTGACCGGTGCCACGGCGGCAGACCGCCTGTCCAACCTGCTGGTGCCTACCACCAGCGAGATCCTGTGGGGCATCGTCTCGGGCGATATCCTGAGCACGGCCTGGCAGAAGCTGACCAGCAACACCGGCTCCCTGATGAGCATTGGCTTCCAGCAGATCGCGGAGATCACGGGCACCCCCTTCAAGCAGATCTTCAATTACATCGGCGGCGGGGCGACCTATATCTGCTACGTCAACGGCGCGGTGGCCAGCTACACCACGGCCATCAAGTATCCGGTGCTGGCGGGCGGCATTGCCGTGCGGCAGGAGACCACCGGCTCTGTCAAGGCCATGATGCAGCTGATGCCCCTGAAGATCGACAAGGTCGGCGCGGCCTCGGTGCTCTCGGGCAATGAACGCTACGAGATGGCAGACAATGTGCAGGTCTACCTGTGGTACAAGGGCCAGTATTACCCCACCAAGCTGGCTCAGGTGGATGCGGACGGCTACCAGCTGACCGGCTGGTACGATAATTTCGGCTGCGCTGCCGGAAAAAAGGTCCGCGTCATCATTGCGGTCAAGAACGACTGATGCTTTATTACAGCGGCCTGAGCCGCACACTGCGGCAGCTGCGCTGGGTGCTTTACCCGCGCCGCTGCCCTTTTTGTGATCGGGTGCTGGGGAACCAGCCTGCCTGCCCGGACTGCGCCGATGGGCTGGCAGAGCTGCGCCGTGCACCCTCCATGCGGCTGCGCGGCTCCGAGCACTACCTGGGGCGGCTGGATGGGGCAGCCGCGCCCTACCGATACACCGGCCTTGTCCGCCGCGCGGTGCTGCGGGCGAAATATCAGGGCGCGCCCTGGGCAGCTGTGGAGCTGGGCGTGGAGATGGCCCGCCTGCTCTTTGGCAGCGAGATCAGAATGTGCGGCTCTGAGCCCCTGCCCGAACCGGTGCCGGGCCTTGACCGGGGTTACGACTGCATCCTTCCGGTACCGGCCTCCAGCAAAAAGCGCGGCTACAATGTGCCGGAGCGGATGGCACAGCCCCTTGCCCGGGCGGTGGGCGTGCCGGTGGTCACGGACGCGCTGACCCGTGCCCGCTCCACCCGGCGGCAGGAGGGACTTTCCCTTGACGAGCGGCTGGCCAATGTGGCGGGTGCCTTCCGGGTGGCCCGGCCGGAGGCTGTGGAGGGTAAGCGCATCCTTCTGGTGGACGATGTCCTGACCACCGGAGCCACGGCCTCGGCCTGCGCGCAGGCTCTGCTGGATGCCGGTGCGCAGAGCGTGTTCGCTGTGGCGCTGGCTACGGTGGAGTTTCCGCAGCCGGTGGGCAGCACAACGGCCATTGCCGAAAATGAAGAAGAAATTTGAAAATAGTGCTTGACAAAACACCATTCTTCGGGTATACTGATTGAGCTGTGAGCGACAAGCTCGATCAGATGTCCGGGTGTAGCGCAGTTTTGGTAGCGCGCTTGAATGGGGTTCAAGAGGCCGTGAGTTCGATTCTCGCCACTCGGATTGAAACAAGACCGACGATTTCAAAAGAGATCGTCGGTCTTGATTTTTTATTCGGCTGTTTCTGGTGCGCTGTCCCGGAGGGGCGGGCACCGCTGCAAGGAGGGCGAGTCTATGAATGCTGCACTGCGCCGGGATGCGGATGTGATCCTTCGTTCCAGCCTGAACGCTGTTCTGCCGGATGAGGCGGTGCGCCGCGCGCTGCGGGATCTCCGGCCCGGGAAGGGCCGGGTGCTTCTGGTGGCGGCGGGCAAGGCGGCCTGGCAGATGGCACACGCGGCGGTTGAAACGCTGGGCCGGGTGGATGGCGGCGTGGTCGTGACCAAGTACGGCCATGTGAAAGGTGAGATCCCCGGGGTGACCTGCCATGAGGCGGGCCACCCGGTGCCGGATGCAAACGGTTTTGCGGCCACCCAAAAGGCGCTGGAGCTGGTGCAGGGGCTGACCGCCGGGGATACGGTGCTGTTCCTGCTTTCCGGCGGCGGCAGTGCGCTGTTCGAGCAGCCGCTCGTTCCCGGGGCAGAGCTGCAGGACATCACGAGCCAGCTGCTGGCCAGCGGGGCCGACATTGTGGAGATGAATACCATCCGCAAGCGGCTTTCCGGTGTGAAGGGCGGGCGGTTCGCGCAGCGCTGTGCCCCTGCGCAGGTGTTCAGCATCGTGCTGAGCGACATTCTGGGGGACCCGCTGGATATGATCGCCAGCGGCCCGGCGGTGCCGGATACCTCCACCTGCGCCCAGGCGCTTGCCGTTGCCGAAAAGTATCATCTGGCACTCTCAGCACAGGCCCGGGCCCTGCTGGCGCAGGAAACGCCCAAAACGCTGGACAATGTGACCACCCGGATCACCGGCAGCGTGCGGGAGCTTTGCCGTGCCGCGGCCAGTGCCTGCCGGAATCTGGGATATGAACCGGTTCTCCTGACCGACCAACTCTGCTGCGAAGCACGGGAAGCAGGCAGCTTTCTTGGCTCCATTGTCCGCACCCAGGCAGGGCAGGGGAAAAAGCTGGCCTACATCGCGGGCGGCGAGACCATCGTTCACCTGACCGGAAAAGGGCTTGGCGGAAGAAATCAGGAGCTGGCCCTTGCGGCTGCGCCCGCCATTGCCGGGCTGAACGCGGCGGTGTTCTCTGTGGGCAGCGATGGCACAGACGGCCCCACCGATGCCGCCGGCGGCTATGTGGATGGGGATACCCTTGCCGCGCTGGAGGCCGGGGGCTGGAGCGGATACGCTGCTTTGCAGAACAACGATTCCTACCACGCCCTGAAAGCAGTGGATGGCCTGATCATCACCGGGGCAACGGGCACCAATGTCAACGATGTGGCGGTGGCCCTGATCGGGGAAAAAACACCGCCTGTGAGCCTGGAAGTTTCCCCGGAGTGGTGATTGCATTCCTCCGTTGAGTATGTTATACTGAACAGCGAACTGAATAGAAAACAGCAGGTGCGTACCGCCCGCGGCTCTGGCCGGGGGCAGGTATGTTAAAAGGGAAGCGGGTGCAAATCCCGCACGATCTCGTCACTGTGATAAGGGAGTTTACCGCCAGGGTGCAGCTGCGCCGGTCACTGGAACGCATGTTCCGGGAAGGCGGCGGTGGACGTTGAGCTTTCAGCCAGGAAACCTGCCCGCTGTTGGTACGGGGGCGCAAGCCCCAGATCACGAGGAATTGGTTGTACCCAAAAAGCCTGAAAAAACTGAAAAGGGCCTTTTTGCTTTGCCATCCCGCAAGCAGAAAGGCCCCTTTTGTTTTGCCGGGCACTCTTTCCTGTACCTTCTGTTCAGCAAAAATCATGTTCAAAAACAGGAAAGGAACGAACAAAAATGAGAAAACGCACCATCCACAAAGCAGCGGCCGCTCTGACCGCTCTGGCCCTCTGCGCCGGTGTACTGACCGGCTGCGGCGGTGCCGCAAGCAGCACCACTGCTTCCAGCACGGCAGGATCTGCTGCCAGCAGCGAGGTTTCCGGCGAGGAGGCTGACGAATTGGCCGCAAAGAACGTTGCAGACCTGATTGATGCCATCTATGTGCAGGAGCGCACCGATGACACCGATGCCCAGTGTGAGGCCGCCAAGGCCGCATGGGATGCCCTGACCGATGCTCAGAAGGAGCTGGTCGAGGGCGAAGAGGCTGACCCTGACTACTTTGGCCGCGACACCGGCGATGCTTCCAAGGACGACAGCCGCAATCAGGACGACATCGGCGAGAATGAGCTGCTGGTGGTCTCCTTCGGCACCTCCTTCAACGACAGCCGAGTGAAGGATATCAAGGGCATCGAGGATGCGCTGCAGGCCGCTTATCCTGATTGGTCTGTCCGCCGCGCCTTCACCGCACAGATCATCATCAACCATGTTCAGGCCCGCGACGGCGAGAAGATCGACAACATGCAGCAGGCTCTGGACCGCGCTGTGGCCAACGGCGTGAAGAACCTGGTCGTCCAACCCACCCACCTGATGCACGGTGCAGAGTACGACGAGATGATGGAGATGATCGACGAGTACAAGGACAAGTTTGAGAGCGTCGCCGTTGCCGAGCCCCTGCTGGGCGAGGTCGGTGCCGACGCTGCCGTCATCAACGCCGACAAGGAAGCTGTTGCCAAGGCCGTTACCGCTGCCGCTGTGAAGGATGCCGGTTTCGACAGCCTGGAGGCCGCCGCTGAGGAGAAGGTCGCCTTCGTCTTTATGGGCCACGGCACCTCCCACACCGCAAAAGTGAGCTACAGCCAGATGCAGACCGCCATGCAGACCCTGGGCTACAGCAACGTGTTCATCGGCACGGTGGAGGGTGAGCCCGAGGAGACCGCCTGCGAGAACGTCATCGAGGCTGTCAAGGCCGCCGGTTACACCAAGGTCATCCTGCGCCCCCTGATGGTCGTTGCCGGTGACCACGCCAACAACGATATGGCCGGTGCGGATGATGATTCCTGGCTGAGCCAGTTCCAGGCCTCCGGTGACTTCGCGTCCGTGGAGTGCCAGATCGCCGGTCTGGGTGAGATCGAGGACATCCAGCAGCGCTACATTGAGCACACCAAAGCCGCCATTGATTCCCTGAACGGCTAATATTCCGCATTCCAATGCCCGAAGGGAGAGATCTTTTCGGGCATTTTTTATGGAGAGCTTCCCCGCATGAGGAGAAACACTCCCATTTCAAATTCTGAATTTTTGAGGTATTTTGTTTATGTACTGCAAACAGTTTGTTTCCCTGTCCGTTGCTTCTCTGATGCTGGCCGCCGTCCTCACCGGCTGCGGCGGGGCTTCTTCCACTGCTTCCTCTGCCGCCAGCTCGGAAGCCGCTTCTGCCGTGAGCGCTGCCGCATCCGAGCCTGCCGAAGCTGCCCTGCCGGACGGCGTGTACACGGCTGAGTTCGACACCGACAGCGGCATGTTCCACGCCAACGAAGCCTGCAATGGCATGGGCACCCTGACCGTGGAGAACGGGCAGATGACCTTCCATGTCAGTCTGGCCTCCAAGAAGATCGTCAACCTGTATGTTGGCATGGCTGCCGATGCCGAGGCCAACAAGGCAGACTGGCTGCTGCCTACCACCGACACCGTCACCTACTCCGATGGCACCTCGGAGGAGGTCTACGGCTACGATATCCCCGTGGCCGCTGTGGACCAGGACTTCCAGCTGGCACTCCTCGGGACCAAGGGCAAGTGGTATGACCACACCGTGAGCATCCGCAATGCACAGCCCAAGACGGAGGAAGCTGCCGAGACCCCTGCGGACGGTGAATACAGCGTCAATGTGACCCTGGAGGGCGGCTCTGGCCGTGCCACCGTGGAAAGCCCTGCCGCCCTGACCGTGGCGGACGGAAAAATGACCGCTGTCATCCTGTGGAGCAGCCCCAATTATGATTACATGATCGTGGACGGCGAGAAGTATCTGCCCACCAACACCGAGGGCAACTCCACCTTTGAGATCCCTGTTTCTGCACTGGGTACCCCGCTGGCTGTCACTGCCGATACCGTAGCCATGAGCACCCCCCATGAGATCGAGTATACGCTGACCTTTGCGCTGAACTGATGAAACTGACGAGACAACAATTCCTGCGCGTTCTGCCTGCTACGGTACTGGCCCTGTCGGGTTGCGCCGCCTCCAAAACGGCTCCCGCCAGCACAGAAGAACTGGTCTTTGACCATGCCTGCCCGCTGGATTACGCCACACAGTTTACTGCCGACTGCTATGAGGGCGGCTATACCATGCTGACCCTGACCGAATCGGGGGAGCAGTTCCTTGTGACCCCGGAGGATGCCGCTGCGGTGGAAGGCCTGCCCGAGAGCGTGACGGTGCTGCGTCAGCCCGTCCGGAACATCTACCTTGTCTCCACCTCGGTGATGGACCTGTTCCTTGCGCTGGATGGGCTGGACAGCGTGACCCTTTCCGGCACCCGGGCGGAGGGCTGGTATCTGGATGAGGCCAGAGCCGCCATGGAGGACGGGCGCATTGCCTATGCGGGCAAGTACAGCGCCCCGGACTATGAAAAGATCCTTGCGGCCAACTGCGGCCTTGCCATCGAGAACACCATGATCTACCACACCCCGGAGGTCAAGGAGCAGCTGGAACGGTTCGGCATCCCGGTGCTGGTGGAGCGCTCCAGCTATGAGAGCGGCCCGCTGGCCCGGCTGGAATGGCTCAAGTTCTGGGGCATCCTGCTGGGGAAAGAGGAGCTGGCGGAACAGGAGTTTGCCCGGCAGGTGGAGCGCCTTGCACCGCTGGCCGGGCAGGCTTCCACCGGCAAGCGCTGTGCCTTTTTCTCCATCACAGCCAACAACCTTGCCAATGTGCGCAAGGGCGGCGACTATGTGGCCCAGATGATCGAGATGGCGGGCGGTGATTATGTTTTTGCGGACCTGACCGACAACGGCAACAACCTTTCCACCATGAACCTGCCGCTGGAGGATTTTTACGCCGGTGCAAAGGATGCGGATGTGCTCCTTTACAACAGCACCATTGAGGGCGTGGTGCATACCACGGAGGAACTGGTGGCAAAATGCCCCCTGCTGGCCGAGTTCAAGGCCGTGCAGAGCGGCAGTGTCTGGTGCACCACCCAGAGCTTTTTCCAGCAGAGTACGGCGCTGGTCGATTTTGTGCTCGACCTGCACCGTGTCTTTACGGAGAACGACCCCGCCGACCTGCAATTTCTGAGGAAAGTAGAGTAACCTATGACCAGCAAAAAGCGCCTGATCCTTTCTTACGGCATCCTTGCCCTGCTGCTGGTGGTGCTGTTTGCCGCCAACCTGTTCTGGGGCAGTGTGTCCCTGACACCGGGGGCAGTGCTGGCGGCCCTGACCGGCCGCGGGCAGGACGCTTTGAGCGTGGGCATCATCACCCAGCTGCGCCTGCCCCGGGCCGTGATGGTGGTGCTGCTGGGGGCGGCGCTCTCGGCGGCGGGCTACCTGCTGCAGACCTTTTTTGCCAACCCCATTGCAGGGCCCTTTGTCATGGGCATTTCCAGCGGAGCCAAGCTGGCCGTGGCACTGGTCATGGTGGCTTTTCTGAACCATGGCCTGCTCACCAGCTCCCTTACCCTGATCACAGCCGCCTTTGCGGGGGCCATGGCCTCCATGGCCTTTGTGCTGGCGGTCTCCCGGCGGGTGCAGCGGATGAGCATCCTTGTTATCTGCGGTGTGATGATCGGCTACATCTGCTCGGCCGTCACGGAGTTTGTGGTGGCCTTTGCCCAGGACAGCAACATCGTCAACCTCCACAACTGGTCTCAGGGCAGCTTTTCCGGCATGACCTGGGGCAATGTGCGGGCGGCGGCGCTGGTGGTGCTGCCCGCTCTGGCGGCAGCGTTCTGCCTTTCCAAGCCCATGGCCGCCTACCAGATGGGAGAGGCCTACGCCCGGAGCGTGGGCATCAATGTCAAAGCCTTTTCCCGGCTGCTGGTGCTGCTTTCCAGCCTGCTGGCCGCCTGTGTCACGGCCTTTGCGGGGCCCATCTCCTTTGTGGGCATCGCGGTGCCCCATCTGGTCAAGCAGCTGTTCGGCAGCGCAAGGCCGCTGGTGGTGCTGCCCGGGTGCTGCCTGGGCGGGGCGGCCTTCTGCCTGCTGTGTGACCTCATCGCCCGCAGTATGTTTGCCCCCACCGAGCTTTCAATCAGCGCCGTAACGGCAGTATTTGGTGCACCGGTGGTCATCTGGCTGCTGGTGCGCCGGGGTCAGGAGGGTGTGCGATGAAATACCGCTGTGAAACGAAAGAGCTGGCCATCGGCTATGGCGGCGCGCCCCTTGCTTCCGGCATCACGCTGGGGGCGGTGCCGGGGCAGATCCTGGCCCTCATCGGGCCAAACGGCGCGGGCAAATCCACCCTGCTCAAAACGCTGGCGGGCCAGCTGGCCCCCCTGGGCGGGGCTGTCCTGCTGGATGGCCGCAGCCTGACCGATTACACCGGCACAGCCCGGGCCCGGAAGCTGGCCCTGATGCTGCCCCATACCCGCCGCACCGAGCTGACTTCCTGCTTTGAGTTTGCCGCCGCCGGGCGCATCCCCTATACCGGGCGGCTGGGCATCCTGTCCGATGCCGACCGACAGGCCGTGCGGGACGCGCTGGAACTGGTGGGGGCTTCCCCTCTGGCGGGCCGGGATTTCAACTGCATCAGCGACGGCCAGCGCCAGCGCGTTCTGCTGGCCCGTGCCATCTGCCAGCAGCCCGGAGTTCTGCTGCTGGACGAGCCGACCTCTTTTCTGGATGTCAAGGGCAAGATCGAGCTGCTGACTATCCTGCAGAAACTGGCCCATGAGCAGGGGCTGGCCGTGATCGTCAGCCTGCACGAGCTGGACATGGCGCAGAAGATCGCGGATGCGGTGGTTTGCGTGTTCCCGCACAGCGTTTCGGGGGTGCTGACCTCAAAGGAGGCCTTTGCCCCGGAGAACATCCGGGCGCTGTACAGCCTGACCAAGGAGCAGTACGAGGCCGTGTTCGGCCCGGAAAAGCCTGCCGGGCCAAAGTTTGAACATTACGTCCGCAGTGGGCAGAAGCTGCTCCGCTGCGGGTACACCACCGGCACCTGCGCGGCGCTGGGTGCGGCGGGGGCCGCGCGGCTCCTGCTCACCGGCCATGCCCCGGAGAGCGTTGCCCTGCGCACGCCGAAGGGCATCGTGGTGGAGGTGGCCCCGCTGTACTGCCGCCCCGCCGGAGCCGGTGCCGAATGCGCCATTGAGAAGGACGGCGGGGATGATGTGGATGTGACCACCGGCCTGCCCGTGATCGCCGCCGTAGAATTGCTGCCCAATACCACCGAGATCCGCATCTCCGGCGGCAAGGGCGTGGGCCGGGTGACCAAGGCCGGACTGGACCAGCCGGTGGGGGAAGCTGCCATCAACCATGTGCCCCGGCAGATGATCGCCGAGGCCCTGCAAAGGGAAGCCGAGAGCGCCTGCTACACCGGCGGCTTTGCCGTGACCATCTCCATCGAGGGCGGGGAAGAGGTGGCAAAGCGCACCTTCAACCCCCACATCGGGGTCGAAGGCGGGCTTTCGGTGCTGGGAACCAGCGGCATTGTGGAGCCTATGAGCCAGCAGGCGATCCTGGACACAATCCAGCTGGAAATGAATCAGGCCGCTCTCCGGGCAGGCAGCCCCAGGCGGCTCATCCTGGCCCCCGGCAATTACGGGCTGGACTATCTGCACGAAAGATACCCGGAGTTTCATGCTGTCCCGGTGGTAAAGATCTCGAACTTTATCGGTGACACGCTGGATATGGCTGCTGCGGCCCGCTTTGAAGAGGTGCTTCTGGTGGGCCATGTGGGCAAGCTGGTCAAGGTGGCAGGCGGCATTATGAACACCCATTCCCACACTGCTGACTGCCGCACCGAGCTGTTCTGTACCCATGCGGCGCTCTGCGGCGCTTCCCGGGAAGTCTGCGCCGCCCTGATGAACGCTGCCACCACCGATGCCTGTCTGGAACTCCTGGACAGCGCCGGCCTGCGGGCTCCGGTGCTGGAAAGCCTGTTGCGGGCAGTCCAGCTCCACCTTGACCGGCGGGCCTGCGGGGCGTTCCGGGTGGGGGCGGTGCTGTTTTCCAACCAGCACGGCCCGCTGGGAGCCACCGACACTGCCGCACAACTGCTGAACGAATGGAAGGAGCATTGAGATGGTACATTTTGTAGGCGCAGGCCCCGGCGCACCTGACCTTATCACCCGGCGGGGCGCGGCCCTGCTGCAGGAAGCCGACTGCATCATTTATGCGGGCAGTCTGGTCAACCCGGCCCTGCTGGGGCTGGCAAAGCCGGAGTGCGCCGTTTACAACAGCGCCGAGATGACGCTGGAACAGGTGCTGGACGTGATGCACCGGGTGGAAGCCGCAGGCAGGACCACCGTGCGGCTCCACACCGGCGACCCCTGCCTGTATGGGGCCATCCGGGAGCAGATGGACGCACTGGATGCGGATGGTATCCCCTACGATGATACCCCCGGCGTGTCCAGCTTTTGCGGGGCGGCGGCGGCGCTGAACGCCGAGTACACCCTGCCCACCATCAGCCAGACCGTGATCATCACCCGGATGGAGGGGCGCACCCCGGTGCCGGAAAAGGAGAAGCTGGCCAGCCTTGCCGCCCATGGAGCAACCATGGTGATCTTCCTCTCCATCGGCCTCATCGACAAGGTGCAGCAGGCCCTGCTGGCAGGCGGAGCCTACACGCCGACGACCCCTGCCGCTGTGGTCTACAAGGCCAGCTGGCCGGAGCAGAAGGTGGTGCGCTGCACCGTGGGCACGCTGGCCGGGAGCACCCGCGCCAACGGCATCACCAAAACAGCGCTCATCGTGGTGGGGGAATTTCTGGGCACCCGATATGAGCGGAGCAAGCTCTACGACCCAACCTTTACGACGGAGTTCCGCAAGGGGGCAGACCAGTGACCCGCGCCTATCTCGCCTTTACGGAAAAAGGGCTGGCGCTGGCCCAAAAGCTGGCCAGTGCCCTGCCCGGCACCGTAGACCGCTGCGGCCATGGCGGGCCTAGCCTTGCCGATTGGGCTGCGGAGCAGTTCGCCCATGCGGATGCCCTGATCTTTGTGGGGGCTGTGGGCATAGCGGTGCGGGCCATTGCGCCCCACTGCCGGAGCAAGGCGGTGGACCCTGCCGTGGTGGTGCTGGACGAGTGCGGCCATTTTGCGGTGCCGATCCTTTCGGGCCATCTGGGCGGGGCCAACGATCTGGCCCGGGCGCTGGCGGCGGTCTGCGGTGCGGTGCCGGTTATTACCACGGCCACCGATGCCAACGGGGTGTTTGCCGTGGATGCGTGGGCCAGGCACCAGAACTGCGCCGTGCTGGAGCCGGGGCGCATCAAGCGCGTCAGCAGCAGGCTGCTGGCAGGCGGGCCGGTGCGGTACCGCTCGGAATTCCCCATTGCCGGGCAGGCCCCTGCCGGGGTGGTCCCGGCGGGGGAGGCAGAGCGCGCCGACTTTGCCTTGACCCTTTTCCCGGCGGGCGATGCGCTGCACCTGATCCCGAAGATCGGCGTGCTGGGCATCGGGTGCAGGCGGGGGACCAGCGCCGTACAGCTGGAAGCGGCCTTTGCACAGTTCTGTGCGGCCCACGGCCTTGCAGCGGCGTGCATCACGGCAGCGGCCAGCATCGACCTGAAAGCCCATGAGCCGGGCCTGCTGGAATTTTGCAGAGCCCACGGCTGGCCGGTGCAGTTCTATTCTGCCGCACAGCTGCAGAACGCCCCCGGGCAGTTCACACCTTCGGCCTTTGTCCGGAGCGTGACCGGTGTGGACAATGTCTGCGAGCGGGCGGCGGTGCTGGCGGCAGGCGGCACGATCATTCTTCCCAAACAGGCGGGCAACGGCGTGACCTTTGCGCTGGCGCTTCGTCCTTTTGCCCCGGATTGGAGGTGGCAGGATGCCTAATGTTGTTTTTGTTGTCGGGCTTGGGCCCGGGGATCCCCGGTTTCTGACCGCACAGGCGCAGAGCGCCTTAACGCAAGCCGAGGTGCTGTGCGGCTATACGGTCTATCTGGATCTGGTGCGCCCCTACTTCCCGGACAAGCTCTATTATTCCACCGGCATGACCAAGGAGATCGACCGCTGCCGCTGGGCGCTGGAAACGGCCCGGAGCGGCAGGGCGGTGGCGCTGGTCTGCTCGGGAGATGCCGGGGTCTACGGCATGGCAAGCCCTCTGCTGGAGCTGGCCGAGCACTTCCCGGACGTGACGGTGGAGGTGGTGCCCGGCCTGACCGCCGCCCTGAGCGGCGGTGCGGTGCTGGGTGCCCCGCTGGCCCACGATTTCTGTGTGCTCTCCCTCTCTGACCGGCTTACGCCGTGGGAGGTCATTGAGCGGCGGCTGGCGGCAGCAGCCATGGGGGATTTCTGCATCGCGCTGTACAACCCCTCCTCCAAGGGGCGGCCGGACTATCTGGCGCGGGCGGTGCGCATCCTGCTGGCAAACGGAAAAGCACCCGGAACGGTCTGCGGCATCGTGCGGAACATTGGCCGGGAGGGGCAGGAAAGCCGCGTTCTGACGCTGGCTGCGCTGGAAACCACTCCGGTGGATATGTTCACCACCGTGTTTGTCGGCAACGCCCAGACCCGCCAGCTGAGCGGGCGGATGGTCACGCCGCGGGGGTACCGCGCATGAGGGCCGTGGTATTCAGCGGCACCACCGAGGGCCGCATGTTTTCAAAACAGCTGGCCGCACTGGGGGCCGAGGTACTGGTCAGCGTGGCCACCCAGCTGGGGGCCGAGGAACAGGGCGAAAGGTCCGGCATCACCGTCCACTGCGGGCGGCTGACCCCGGAGGAGATGACCGCCCTGCTGCAGGGGGCTGACCTCTGCGTGGATGCGACCCATCCGTATGCGGTGGAGGCCACCCGGAACATCCGGGCAGCCTGCAAAACAGCGGGCACGGAGTACCGCCGCCTGCTCCGGCCCGAAAGCCCGCTGCCCGCCGGGAGCATGGTGTTTGCCTCTGCGGCCCATGCGGCGGGATTTCTGGCCCGAACGCAGGGAAATGTCCTGCTTGCCACGGGAGCCAAGGAGCTTTCTGCCTTTGCTGTGCTGGAACCGGAACGGCTCTTTCCCCGTGTCCTGCCTACCCGGGAGGGCATTGCCGCCTGCGAGGGGGCAGATATCCCCCATAAGAACATCATCGCCATGCAGGGGCCGTTCTCCTATGCGCTGAACCGGGCACTGATGGAGCAGTTTGCCATCCGCTTCCTCGTTACCAAAGATGGCGGCGCGGCGGGCGGCTTTGAAGAAAAAGCCCGGGCAGCGCAGGACACCGGGGCACAGCTCATCGTCATCCGCCGCCCGGCCGAGCAGGGCGAAACGGCGGAACAGATCCTGACACATTGTAAGGAGATGCTGCAATGATCACACTCATCGGGATGGGGTCGGGCACACCGGAAAGCCTGACCGCGCAGGGCCTTGCCGCCCTGCAGAACGCCGGACTGATCCTGGGGGCAAAGCGCCTGCTGGAACAGCTGCCGCAGGGCTGCACGGAACACCGGAAGGCCCTGTATCAGCCTGAGGATGTCCTTGCCGTGCTGGCGGCTGACCCGGAGGTGGATGCTGCCCTTGTGTACAGCGGCGACACCGGGTTTTACTCCGGTGCGGCCCAGCTGCTGCCGATGCTGCGGGCCTTTGGCATCTCCTGCCGGGTGCTGCCGGGGCTTTCCAGCGTTCAGCTGCTGGCCGCTGCGGTGGGCCGCTCCTGGCAGGAGTGGAAGCTGGTCTCGGCCCACGGCTGTGCCTGTGACCCGGTGGCCGAGTGCCTGACAGCCGGGGGAAAGCCTGTGTTTTTCCTGACCGGCGGGGCAGAAACGCCTGCCTCCCTCTGCGGCCGATTGGCTGCTGCCGGGCTGGGCGATGCCCATGTGCTGGTGGGGGAAGAGCTGGGCCGGGCAGAGGAGAAGATCCTGTTCGGCACGGCGCAGGAGTTTGCGCAAAAGCAGTTTGCAAGCCTGAGCGTTCTGCTTGTGGAGCATCTTCCTCAGCCGCCCCGGCGGGTGCCCGGCTTCCCGGATGAAGCCTTCCACAGGGGAGAGGTACCCATGACCAAGCAGGAGGTGCGGGCGGCGGCGCTGGCCAAGCTGGCCGTGCAGCCTGCCGATACCCTGTGGGATGTGGGGGCAGGCACCGGCAGCGTGAGCGTGGAGCTGGCACTGGCCGCATCCCGGGGGCATGTGTATGCCGTGGAGTGTGACCCGGAGGCCTGCGGGCTCATCCGGCAGAACCGGGAAACGTTCCACGCCTGCAACCTGACACTGGTGGAGGGCCGCGCCCCCGCCGCGCTGGCTGACCTGCCCGCCCCGGATGCCGTGTTCATCGGCGGGACCAAGGGGGGCATGGAGGCTGTGGTGGACACGGTGCTTGCCCGGAATCCGAACGCCCGCATCTGCATCTCTGCCATTGCGCTGGAAACGCTGAGCGCCGCCGTGACCGCACTGACTGCCCACGGCCTTGCTGCGGAGGTAACGCAGATCTCGGTCAGCCGCACCCGGCCTGCGGGCAGGCTCCACCTGCTGATGGCCAATAACCCCATCTTCCTTATCACAGGAGAACGCAAATGATCCAATTTCTTGTGGCCGCGCCCTGTTCCGGCAGCGGCAAAACCACACTGACCTGCGCTCTGCTGGCGGCGCTCAAGCGGCGGGGGCAGGACCCCTGCTCCTTCAAGAGCGGGCCGGACTATATCGACCCCATGTTTCACCGGGCCGTGCTGGGGGTGGAGAGCCATAACCTCGACCTGTTTTTCTCCGCGCCGGAGACCGTGCGCGCGCTCTATGCGCAGGCCGCAGCCGGGCACGGGGCAGCTGTGTGCGAGGGTGCCATGGGCTTTTACGATGGACTGGGCGGCGTGAGCGATACCGCCAGTGCCTGGCATCTGGCCGATACGCTGGGCCTGCCGGTGCTGCTGGTGGTCCAGCCCAGAGGGGCCAGCCTGACGCTGGCGGCCCAGATCAACGGACTGAAACAGTTCCGCACCCCCAGCCATCTGGCGGGCATCCTGCTCAATGACTGTGCCCCCCATCTGTATGCTCTGCTGGCTCCCATGCTGGAACGGGAGACCGGCCTGCCGGTGCTGGGCTATCTGCCCCACCTGCCGGATGCCGCCCTTGAGAGCCGCCACTTAGGGCTGAAAACTGCCGGGGAGATCGCGGACTTACAGCAGAAGATCAGCCGGATGGCCGATGCGCTGGTGGTGGATTGGGAAAAGCTTTTTGCCCTGACCGAAGGCGCAGCGCCTTTGGTGCACACCGATCGGCTCCCCCCTGCGGGAGAGCTGCCGCCCCAGGGAGCAGAGGAACAGCGCCCCCGCGTTCCCATTGCCGTTGCAAGGGATGCGGCGTTTTGCTTCACCTACGCCGAAACGCTGGAAGCACTGGAGCGGGCGGGGGCGGAGCTCTGCTGGTTCAGCCCCCTGCAGGACCCCGCCCTGCCGGAGCAGATCGGCGGGCTCTATCTGCCCGGCGGCTACCCGGAGCTGTATGCCGGGCAGTTGAGCGCGAACCGCTCCATGCTGGCCTCTGTGCGCCGGGCTGTGGAGCGCGGTCTGCCCACGGTGGCCGAGTGCGGGGGCTTTCTCTATCTGGGCCAGAGCCTGGAGGATGCCAACGGGGAACGCTGGCCCATGGCAGGCGTCCTGCCGGGGCAGGGCTTCCGGGTGGGGAGGCTGGTGCGGTTTGGATACGCGGTACTGACCGCCCGCGCCGACAGTATGCTGTTCCGCGCCGGGGAGCATCTGCCCGTGCACGAGTTCCACCACTGGGATTCCACAGACAACGGCACCGGATTTACCGCCGCAAAGCCCAACGGGAAACAATGGGACTGCGGCTTTGCAAATGAGCATTTCTATGCGGGCTTCCCGCATTTGTATTGGGCGGGCACGGCCCTGCCCCGGCGGTTCGTGGATGCCGCCGCACACTATCATCAAGAGGAACAGGACCAATGACAGAGCTTGAACTGAAACAGCTTCTTTCCAGGATCACCCGGCCGGACGAGACCGCCCGCACCGCCGCCCACGCTCACTGGGCCAGCCTGGCCAAGCCGCTGGGCGGGCTGGGCAGGCTGGAGACCATGCTGGAGGATGCCGCCGCCCTGACCGGTACGGCAGAGCTGGCGTTTTCCCGCCGGGCCGTGCTGGTGCTCTGCGCCGACAACGGCGTGGTGGCGCAGGGCGTGAGCCAGACGGACCAGAGCGTGACCCGGGCCGTGGCCGAGAACCTTGCCGCCCGGC
>OFLY01000678.1_pt1 | contig 25799 bp, 50 predicted proteins | sample 1541161 | NCBI WGS metagenome assembly OFLY01 (sample SAMN04209247, study PRJEB22552) | human gut metagenome | biome: gut; material: feces | host: Homo sapiens | place: USA: Oklahoma | reverse complement strand
GCAGAATAACCACTAAATGGATAGTGATCCATGTGTTTATATTCTACTTTATCTGCTTTTACTTTAGTAAATAGTTGTTTAACTATCCACCATGTTTCTTTAAACCAATTCATAATTATTTACTCTTTTTAGCTTCTGCGTTTGTCTTATTCTTAAGTGCTGTCTTAGCTTTTAATCTTTCTCTCTCCATTGCTGCTTTATCTTTAGCTGCTTGCAACTTCATTTCGTGATCCATTCTTTCTCTTTCAAGCTGATTTTTCTTATCTTCTATCTCTTTCTTCATCTTCTGCTCTCTAATCTTAGCATTGAATTCAAATTGTTTAGAAGCTTCATCAGATGCTTGCTTACGTTCAGCTAAAGCTTGTTGAGCTATCTCTACTGGATCTGGAATTCCATTACCGTCTTGATCCATATTCTCAGCACCTCTATAGGCATTAAGTTGAGCTACAGTAATCTTAGTAGCATTATCTTGATCTATCTTATATTTCTCAAGATCCATTTCTGCTTCTTTAATCATAAGCTCCTCTTCCTTAATCTCATTTTGCATCTGAATAGCTTGCTGTTCACGTTCTGCTTGAGCTTGTTCCATAGCTTGTTGTTGCTCCATACGTTTTTGCTCAATTTCCTCTAATCTAGACTTAATCATACTAATATTATCCATAGTAATGATTTCAGCTATATCAAGTAAGCTAGCTCCGTTCTGCATAGCAGGTTGCATTAACTGCTTAAGTGTTTCTATATACTGTTGATTCTTAGTAGTATCTTCTATAAAGATATCAAAATCCTCATAAAGCATATCATCTGATAGCGTTAAGAATGCTCTAGTAGCATCATCTAATATATATTGTAGATGAGTTTTACTACTATCTTTCCAAGCCCATCTAGCAGTATTAAGTAGCATAGTTAAGCATTCTCTCTTTACCTAATTGTGTGTCCAGAACCAAGGTTCAGTAATATGAGCTGATTGTACTACAGAACGCTCTACATTACCTACTAATTCATTAGATGAAATAGACCCTTCTCTTTGCTTACTAACTCCAGATATCTCAGATAGCATACTTTCAATTTTATCCATAAGATTAATATACTAATCTATAGTATTAGCCATAGTAAGGTCAAGAGCTGTAATCTAGTTAAACTGACTAGGTTTACCTCCTTCTCTACCAGGTATATCCCATCCTTCTTCATACGGATTAATAAAGTTTACACCAAGAGCAGATAAGTAATGCATCCATTTAGATACATCTATATTCATAGATTTTGGTATCTAAGTAATGTCCATATTTACTACTTTACCTTTATCTCTAGCCATAGCAAGCTCAAGTCTATACCATAGTACAATATACATATACTGCAATGGTTTCATCATACTTACTAAACTACGAGGTCTACTGTTTGTATTATTATATACTACTCCAGTATAAGGCAATCTTTGAGAGTTAGGATTATCAGCTGAAGTATATTGATATTCTAATGGTTGTATTCCTATATATAAGTCTTCACCAGCTCTATATCCCTCCCATACTTCAGTAATCCATTTCCATTCTACATTGAGTTCCATTCCTGTCTCTTTATAGCTCTCATCTACTTGATATTCTTTAGGCTCGCCTAATTCAGGATCAATTATGGTAACAAAACCTATTTTCTTAAACGATTTCCAGCAACAATGCCATACTTTCACACTATTAGTACTATCAAATGGATTACTACTGAACCCGTTAATAGTATGAGTCTTAATATGAGTATAATCTAAAGACGTCTTTCTTACTTCAGGATTTATACCTCCTTTAGAAGCTTGATCCATCATATCTAACAACTGATTTAGCTGTTTCTCAGACATCTTGTCATATAATCTATCGTATAGCTCAGTAACAGACATATTCATTTCATAACAGCACCATTCTGCGTCATGAATGAATTCCAAGTCGGACGTTTCAGTATCATAATCAAAGTAGATAGGATTAACACGTTCGAGGCACGGTTCTCCATTCAGTATACCTACATAGTATATCTCTTCACCACCAACTAAAGCATCTTTCCAACCTTTGAAGAATTCATGAGTAATGTTTAACTTATTTTTTAAGTAATTAAGACTGTGATATGCAGTTACTTCTGCTATATCTTTATAGTCTTTACTCATGTATTTTTGTATCTACTAAGGAGTCATTATCTCACCATTCTGTAAAGCTTCCTAGTATCTAGCTTGTTCTTCAGGACCTAATTTACTCATTATAGTAGCCTGAATGTAATCTATTAAAAGCTATTTAGCTCTATCCTACATTTCACTAGCAGCTATATCACTTGTACGTACTACTCTGAAGTTGAATGGTCTTTTAGTTTCTTCTCCCAACAGTAAGTCTATTTTGGGCTTAATTATATTATAATCCTAAGCCATTGCAGGAAAGCCATCCTGCTGTTTAAAAGGATTAGTAACATACTTTAGATCTTTTTCATTGTATATACTATTATAAAGATCATAGTACGTCTGCATCTCCTCTCTGCGAGTTCTGTTATTACCATTTCTAGAACCTCCTAAACTACGGCCTATAACATAGTCTATACAACTTTCTTGCCAGTCTTTTGTCTTCTTAGACATAGGAAGTTTCTATATTGGCATTTGATTAATATTATTCATAATTAAAACATATATGCTTCGATATTATCTATAGCTTCGTCGTCACGAAACCATTCCTGAGTAAATATAGGGCCTTCAAACAGTACCCTATTTCTATTCTCTTTTTTAATCTCTTTTACTTTAACATTATATAGCTATTCTCTATATATCATTACTTGGGTCAACGCCATTACACGGTCTACGTTAACTACATCGTTTGCAGCTATAAGTTCCTCTAATAGCGGTTCCGACATAATATTGTATAAGTTCTTCTTGCCATCTGCATTAATATCGTTTAGCCAATCCTTTATTAGACCCCATCCCCATTGCTTAATCTATTTATTCATGTGGCAACCTTTCTTTCTATTTACTTTAGAATTACTTACTATATCGTTAATTATATCTGGTTGATCAGCAAGTAAGTAGTCACAATGCTTATTAGTAAAGTAAACAAATATGCCTTTATTTTGATTCTCATACATTGCTCTAGCATTATAGTATATAAGTAATTTACGTACATTTTCATAGAAATCTTCTGCTGACTTAGGTCTACCTGTATACTCTGCTACTATTATATCTGAATACTGTTCTATAGACTATACTCTCTTATATATAAAACAAGAACCCAATGATGTAGTACTTGATTCATCATAGTCGTATGAGTCTATACCTGCAATATACAAACCAGCACTAGCATCCTTATTAGGATGCTCCCATATTACTATAGAACCAGTAGGATCATCTCCTACTAATGCTCCAGTAACTTCATCCCTTTTAGTTCTTAATGGGTAATGTGTTATATCTCCTGTCTTCTTAATAACCCATTTAAGGCTACCGTCAGGTTGCCATACTAGATCACCTACCTACTTATGATTCTATAATTTTTTATTAGTTCTGAGTAATGATAACTACTCCTGTAATTCCTTCTTAGGAAATATGTTACCATTAAACTCTAGCATAGCTTCTGCTGGAGTAATAGGTCTTTCCGCAACATATCTATCAACTGCTGCATTATTAGTAGCATTAGTTATTACTACTTGTCTTTCTGCTAATATATACTCTAAAGACTTCTTACGGTATGTATTACCGTCCTCATCCATATATATACGTTTACCATTTTCATCACGTATATCTAAGTTAGTATATTGAGGTACAAAGAAACCGCATTTATTAGTAGTAGCAGACTCATCCCATATGTTGTCAAATCCTAAACAGTTGTATCCATCAGGATTATAGAACATATCCTTCATGGTTTCAAATGCAGAACCTTCATCACCACCAGTACCCCATACTATCATAGTACCAAATGCTATACCGTCTACCTCTACAGAAGGCCTAGCAATTTGCCATGCTGCTCCTAATTCAGAGAAAGAACCGCCCTCTTCAAACATAATAAGATTAGCTTTCTTACCGCGTACCACATCAGGATTATCTTTCAAAGTAACACCTATAATTTCCGATTTATAACCTAATTCTATAATGTTACCGTAATCATCTTTAGTATAGAATCCCGCACGCCTACGCATCTAAGTATTAACTGATCGCTTCTTACCCCACGCTGTATTCTTATCTATAAAGTCCATATAGTCCCAAGCTTTAGTAAGAATACCATCGTCTGTTAAATACTATTTATTTGATGCATATATGAAAGTTTTAGAGTATGGTATTAGATAGAAGTTACGGCATGCCATAGAACCACCTTTGTATGAAAAACCTTTACGTCTAGACTTAAGTAGACATAAATGCTTACCCTACTCTTGGGCTTCCTATACTGCATTAAAATAGTAATAGTCATAGTCCCAGAAGTCAGGGAAAGTTACTTCATTCACACGTTTTACTTTAGTATTACCTAACTCATCTGTAGTAATATGATTAACTATACGAGATATAGGACAATAGTTTAAATAAAAATAGTTATACCCGCTAATGAAATCTCCATCATCAGCAGTATAACCATCTACACATCTTCTACTTTCCTCATCCCAGAATCTAAAATATTCCGAAGTGGATTCAGGAAAATTACAATAACTACCAGTATTAATAAATCTTAATGCAGCCTAACGAAATTTGTTTGAATTAATTATTTTCTTATTGAAGTCTACCATCTGTATTTCCTCTTACATAAAAGGGGCGCGTTTCACAACGAACCCCTCTCCTGAAACATGAAAAATTTAATTAGTAATAGGGAGTTTTCCAGTAACTGTAACCTAGTTTCTTAGGCTAGGATTTTTATACGTCATATATTTAGTACTCCCCACCTGGGCTAACATTACCCCAGACTACCTGTTCACGATAACTACCTATCCAACAAGTTTCCTTCTGCTATTATAGTTTCAAAGGACTAGTTATGTAACTTTCGATGGCAATTTGCACAAAGCACTATGCATTTATTAATCTCATTAATAACTTTATTTAAATTTTCAATTTTTATTAAATCAGATATATTACCTTTTTTATCTCTTAAATGATGGAAATCTAAACAAGCTATATTAGTTTCACCACAGATAATACATCCTTTAGATTTAATGTTATTAACTATTGATAGTATTTTTTGCCGTTTCAATTTAGATGTTTTTCTATAGTTTGTTTTGTTTCTTTGATAGTAGCTAGAGCACATCTACTTATGGCAATCTCTACATTCACTTTGTAATCCATCTTTTTTGAGTTTATTTTTATTAAACTCACTTGTAGGTTTTTCTAAACCGCACTTTGTACATATTTTTGTTCTCATAAATATAATATTTGTGCGCATCTCTAACCTACGCTGTTGGTCGCCCCGCTCTCGTGCCAACCGGAGACCTTCTGTTTTAGAGACAGATGTGCAGAGTCGCTACACCACAGGGCAATATTAAGAGGGAGAGGAAGGACTCGAACCTTCAAACTCAAGAGCTTTATTAACGACGACTTCAGAGCGCTTCCGTCAATCTACTGCCGTATACCTATTCCGCCACTCTCCCATACACGTGGATATTCTTACCCTCCACGTAAGGGTTCTGATGGTTTAGAACCAAGATTTAATTCTTTGCCATAATGACTTCTTTACAGGTTTGTTTAAATATTCAGAAGCTTCTTCAATCTGTCTAAACACTTCTTCTGTATCCTTAGTCAAATCTATAGTAATCGTAAATTTCTTATTCATAATAAAATATTCATTTATACACTATAACGTGTTGTTAATATTTAGTTATATTTTAATGTATTATTTCGCCAACTCATACGGATTTACTTTAGCATCTCCTTTAACTTTACCTATAGCTAATTCTTCAGCTTTAACCATTGTTTCTAGTGAATCAATACTCTTAAGTACTCCACCAACGGAAGTCATGCCAGCTAATAAGTCCTTAATCTTCTTTTCATCTAAAGTATCGTCTAATGATTCTTTATAGTATTTACTTACACTATCTAACTTTAGACGCATATTGTTTAACATTTGTAGAGCTCTAGTATTAAGTAAGGTTTTATATTCATCTTCACAAATCAATTCTTCTGTAGTCAATTTGTAATTCTCATCATCGAATATTTCCTTTTTCAGTTTAAGTTCCCTACTGTCTTCATCCATACTTTGTACATAAGGGCTATCCCATTTATTCATAAGTACAATGTAACTTATTACTTTAGTAGCATGCTCCTTATCAGGTTTATCTGCATCCCACACTCTTCTAAAGCATGGGATGCCTATAGCATCTGGGTGTATTTTTACTTTACCTCCAATAAGATCAAATAGTTTCATTTGTAAGAACTTGTTTGTTATCTTCTTTGTTCCATCTTATAAGATCGTCTTTAGCAAAAGCATCAGAACAGACTATCGGCTTTAGATTCCACTTACTACTTATAGTATCATATTTACTTAATATAAGTACAATGTCTCCTAGTTTATAGTCTATTACTTCTTCTTCTGTTATTATTTGACCATCCTACTATGCTATATATATAGTTCTACATTCAAAGTTATCAGATATATTTTTAATGCTATTGGTATCTACTTTATATAAAATAGCATTACCGTATTGATCTATCAATAATTTATCCATATCAGCAATCACGCTTTACAGTTTCACAACCACAATCACAATCACAATCAATATCACAAGAAGTAGCTTTCTTTTTTTCTTCTTGCCCCTTTTCTAGCAATCTGTTATAGTGATTCTTTACTTCATCATTCTCAATAAAGATGTACTCTGCATCACTTTCTTTATCTATAGGATACAATTTTATTACCATAGCACCTTTAGTAACACTCCTTCTCTCTTTAGAACCATCTTTCTTTGTATAGATCCACTCTCCATCTTCAGGAATATACCACGTACAGTCTACATAAAAATGATTTAGTAAGCTAACATTTTCTACTTCTTTATCGTAACTAATAACGGTGCCTCTATCTACTGAACAAATATACTTAACCATAATAATCAATCAATTAAATAACCTAAATAATATTCTTTCTATAATCTCGCTATAATTTCCTTAGCACGTCCCATTGGTACATTCGGATTCACATAATCTGGTTTTATTTGATAATTCTGTATTATCTGCTAAAACTTCTCTATCTCCTCCTGTATGCTCTACTTTTTTATATTCTTCATACTTCTTAAATAGCATATCACACATCGCATTTACCTGATCAGCTCTACTAGGTTCTGCACTACTCTTCCCATTATCTACTATAGTAGTAGTAATACTGTCAATTACATCATTAGTGAAATCTTCATAAGTAATTACGCCTTCATTAATTAATTCATCTACTTTGTTATACAGGCGTTTCATTTCCTTACTAAATGAACTATAGAGTGGTTTATTGTTTTCCACTTCTAATTTCCACATCATTTTACTTTCTTCAATTGTCATATTCTTTGTTTTTTAACTCATTACAGATAGTATTACTTATATTTCCTGCAGCCCATCCTACTAAATAGGCATACGCTTCATTGCCGTCTTTAAAGTCTTGCGTATATAAACCTAATTGTTCACAAAAGTAATCTGCAACGTGTACTGCCTCATGAGGAATCATGTCTGGAGTAATATCTTCTGCATTAGCAACAGCTATCACTATTACTCCGTATTTATTATCACTCTTACGTATTACTTTACAAGTAACCATTCCTCCATCATATTTATCTATTTCTTGTAATAACTTATTGTATTCACTTCCGTCATTATTACCGTATACATCAAGAAATATAAAATATTTATCCAAATCCTCAATATTAGTACTTACAAATAATAGTCTAGGATATATTTTAGGACTATAAACATCGTACGGTTTCTTTTTCATATCTTTTCTTTAATTTGAATTTACCCAAGTAAGAGAATCTGACAGGCTTTGGATCTAAATTAGACATAACGCTGTTAGTAAATCTAAATGGACTATTACATATTACTTCTATGATAGGGTATGGTATGTTATACTTGTTACTTAATTTAGTATATATACTCACTTGATTCCTCATTTAAATCTATCTTTTTGTAATATTTACATTCTTCTAAAGTAGAAGAATCATTAAATGTATTAGGCCTTACTATATTGATTATAGCTTTGATATCTTCCCAATTTCTATCATTTATATCATAAACAGATTGTAGTTTGTGTATCTCCTGTTTACTGTACTTGCGTATAGGAGTATACGCAATAAAATTATACTCATCTATCGTAAGTAGCTCTACATTAATAGGAATGATCTCAAACTTATTATAAGGCAAATCCTTTTTCTTTAATTTATTCCATAATCTGGTAAATATGTTATATTCTTTCCAACATAATATAGTGCCAGGTCTTACTATTGTTGTTTTAATCTTCATCTTTATTTACTCTTAATATTATAGTAATTTGTACTCTATCGCCGATTATTTCAGGTATAAGCGCCTTATTCACTACAACTTCATCTTCAATCTTACCTTTAACTAATATGCCTTGCTTCTTAAATCTAGCTATATATCTACTAAGATTATCAGGAGTAATACCTAATACTTTCCTAATATATTTTCTATTTTCAGTAGATATTACATTCTTACTTATGTTAGGGAGCTTAGGAGTGTTAATATCTATTGCTATAAATGTAGCTAGTAACTCTAGCTCCCTATCAGTAAGATCAAGTATACCATTAAGGCTCTTTAAGAATTCTGTATTTAAATCGGCTTTGCTTACGCTTTTTACCAATTTATTCATTTGTTAACGTATCCTTAATTTTATTTAAAACCTTATTTAAGTTATAATATACTGTCTCAGCTTCTAACTTAACACAAGGCTGTATTTCGCCTTTATTTGCTTTTTCATTAGTCTCTTTTAAGTTACTTTCGTATTTCTTAAGTAAGTCATCAATGAGCTCTAAAGTAGCATCTACATTATACTTACTTTCATCATCAATACTTAAAAGATAACCTTCTTCACATAAGTAATCTGCAGTATCATAATCTAAAGACATCATTCTAGTATAATTATCTTCACTAACGTTAAATGACACTAAACCTGTTTCATCTTCTGCTAATACATCACCTTTCTTAGCAGAACCAAATTCCTTAATTACTTTGTAGCTCATAATATTTATTTTAAATGTTTATGTATCTATAAACGGTAGATTAAATAAATGTTAAAATCTGTTAACATTTATTAACACTTGTTATATAGATAATAAAAAACCCTGACTAACGCCAGGGTTCATTCTAACAATGAGTTAAGCAAATTTAAATTGTATTTGATATAGCAATTATATCATATGGTTTGACTAATTGACTATCCTTAAACAAATCAAAGTCCTTAGCAAACTTTTTATTATAAACAATAGTATCTCCTACTTTATATTCACATTCTGTTAAGCATGTAGGAATCTTCAATACTATACCTGTTGAATATTCAGACTCTACCTCCTTAGTTTCAGTTTGTGTATCATACTTATTGAAACCATCTTCATCAACTTCACCTGTAGGAATCTGCTCTGTTATCTCTTTAGTAACCATAACTGGTTCCAAAGGCTTAACTAACACATCCTTCAACATAGTATACTTAATTCCATTTACTACTGTTTCTAGTACCTTATCTTCCATAATATTCTATATTTAATACTCAAATAACGTATTATTTCTTATTTTGTTTCTCTAATATTAATATATTTCCGCCATTAGAACAACAATAACGTCTAGCTAAAGTAGGACAGTTTTTATTTAAAAAATAACAGCCATCACAACTACCTATTGGATTAGACTCTACTATAAACTATTTGTTGTCTATTGTTACTGGTATTCTATCTCTTACTATCTTTGCTAATTCCTAATCATTTAATGTCATAGTCCTTTCCTTTTCCGTGTTTATCTAAGTAAAGCATAGCTATTGCATTCCAAGCTACAGCTGCTAAGTGGTTTACTTTAGTTTCATCATCAACTTTATTACCCTTTTCATATTCAAGTAAGTGTCTTAACATAGCTGCTTTATAACGTTGGTAACCATTGTCTAAATTCTGCCAATTATTATCGCCATACTTAATAGAACCAGCAGTATAAAGCTTTACTATGTCTTCAATCTCTTCTAAAGGTAATAAATCCCAACGTAGCTTACCGTCTTGGTAATCATTTTTCTTCCCCTCTTTCATAAGATATATAGACCTGTTTATCACCAAAATTCTTTAATATGTTACTATCTATACCTATTATAGTAGCTTCATTATTTAAACAAGTTTTATACTTTAATACTAAAGTATTAGGAATATCATTAAATAGGTCTGTTATAATAGCAGAATCTATATACAGCTTTACATTAGTTATATTTATCTGAGTATTATAAATATCATCTATACTATTGTCAATATCACTTATTGTAATTTTATTCATTGCTTATCTCTTTTAAGTATAAATCCTTGAGTACATAATGAAGTAATCCTAGAAGGGCAATAACAATTGTATAAATCACATCCTTGACACATACCTTTTACTTCATTCTCTACTAAAGTATAAGGTTTATTACCAAAATATACTTTCTTACCTAAGTAAGCTACTTCTCTAACTTGTTTCTGTTTCATAGTAATTATATTTGTAATTATCTAAAGTAGGAGTAATTAATATTATATCACTTTACTTAACTAGACACTATTATTACTTTACCCCTCTTACTCCCCATATAACGTCTAATATACTGTCTTAGTTACTATTTCTTTAACATTTATTAACATTATTTATAGTTATTTAACGCTATTAAGTTCAATGTTTTTAACATTCATTAACGATTTTAACTCATCAGCTAACTTCTTAGCATCTGGATGAGCTGCACCACTACAACGTAATTCAAAGAAATGCTCCCAATCTGATTCAAAGCCTGTCATTACTAATTCTGTCTTAGTTGCATTAGGTAGTACTTGTCTAGCTTGTTGCGGTTTCCAACCTCTATTTATAAGCATAAAATAGTAATATTCAGCATTTTTTATAGACTGTAGGAAGCAGTTAGCAGGGTCACTTAGATTATCTACTTCAGGATAAAGTAGTTTAAGTTCGGATACATCACACCAATCATTATCCCAATCTGAGTATTTTCCTTCAGGTAAGTCTAACCAACTAGGTATAATATAAGTAATATCATTTCCAAACTTATCCTTACTATAACCACAATACCTAGTACTCTCCTGTGCAAAGCTAAATACTCTATGTCTAACAAATTCATGACTTACTCCTCTATCACATATGAATTTAGCCGTAATACGCTTTTCATGATGCTCTGTAGGTTCTACTTGGTATTGTAAATCGTCCAATCTATTATTTTCTACTATTACTCGTAGATTGGTTGTCACGTATATTGAATTTCCATGTTTACGAACTCTAGTATATTTCTTGTGATTACCATCTGACCAATATAGTCTAGCTGGTGGAAGATGTCCGTCTTCTGTTTTATCTATCTTTAAATAAATAGTACCATGCTCCAACATAGCCCCATGACCAAGCTTAATCATACGATCTACAAACTCTTTGGCACTATTCTCTGTTATCTTATCTTCAGACTTATAACAAGTTCTACCTGCTAGTTCTATCATCTTATAAGGATCTTTCTCCTCAATAATCTGTACACTGGATTCTATTAATTTCATATTAGTTTAAAATTTCTATAGCTGTTATTTTTACTTGGCACATATATACATGCCCTTCATATTCTTGTAGTCCTTGTTGTACCATATAGTACTGATCGTCTACTTTTACTATTTCAGACCATCCGTCATCTGCAGGACCTATATACGTAGATCTATTATACATTTCTGCAGATTTATCAAATGGAATAGTATTACCTATTATTTCGTATTCTATATTCATATTACTAATAACGTAAATATTAAGAATAATTACAGATATTTAACATAAATTAAACATATTTTAAAAATAAAATATAAAAAATTTTATAAAAATTTTTTGAGAGAGGTGGTGCGTGTGTGTGAAATACTACTCCAATTCATCCCCGGCTGTTATTAATCGCGGGAACACCCCCGCCAATAAAATCAAAGTATTATGAGTTTATCAGATTGTATTTTTATTCCTACTGAGGATGATGAGGAATATGTTGATGCATTAGCTGATGCATTGGAGTATTATGGAGGCTATGAGTAATCATAGCTCTCCTACTCAATTCATTCACAACTGTAATACCATGCACATTAAATATATCAAGATATGAAGTACAGAATTGATGCTTATTACAAAAGTGGTGCTGTTAAGCAAGGCACAAAGTTATTGAGTGACATTGATGAGGCTATTAAGCTTGCATATGCTGTTGCTAACCACTACAAGTGTTACACAAGAATAGCCAGAGTTTAATCTGGCTATCTCTTAGTAACAGTTACAATTCATACTCATCTTAATAGAATTGCATTATTAACTTAAAACAAATATATCATGTATTACGTAATTGAATTAACCTGCATCGGTCCTAAAGTCAAAGAAGTTTTTAAGAGTAAAGAATTAGCTGTGCAATATACAATAGCGTTGCATAAGAATTACCCTGATAAACATTATCAGATTGCTAAAGCAGAACTCGATATGGTTTGTTAGACGGCATCGAGTAGACTTAACAGGGGTGCGACTGTTCAACGCACATATTTATTAACCATTTAAATATTTAACTTATGTTAACTAAAGTTAAAGAGGTGAGTAAAAGACTCATCACAGGTGGCTTACTTTGTATAGCCATCGGAGTTGTTCAAGGATTTGCTGTACAGATGTTAGGCTTATCCTCAGTATTCCCTAACTATATTCAGCTATTTGGTATGCTACTAATGGTAGGCATCACCAGCATATTAATAGGTGCTATTATGCTATTGTTTATATGGCTAATAAACATGGTTAACAAACTCTAAGCCACTCTAAATGGTTATAGCGGGGAGTAGTGTACTCCCTACTTTTATTCAGTATCCGGTATTCAGTATCTGGTATTGAGTACTTACACCGGCTGCGCACGAACCCCATTCAGCTGCGCCTGCCAAGAATCGGGAGGAATAAGAAAGTTCTACTTATGTTAGTAGGTAATAAATGAAGTTTTAGGATAGAGCATGTACTTAGATGTCTCAAGTCCTATTACCCTTTCTTACTCTCCCGTTTTTATTACATTACTTCACCAAGTAATATATAGCCCTTATAGATTATTCACCAAAAAACATATTATCATGGCAAAGTTTCAATTATTAAATCCAGTATTAAGAGTAGTAGGTCAAAAGTATGATAAAAAAGGCATGCCCGCTGGAGAAATCAACAAAAATGTTCAAAATGCAGGTAACAAATACTTGTATTCCCAATTAATCAATCTTGATTGCCCTTGGGAAGGAACGCAAACCTACACAAGTTTTCAAAAGCCAGTAGTAGCCATATTTGAGCCACTACTAAGCATACAACATGGAGGCATTAGTCAAACAGACCAAGCCATACCTGAGATGTTCCAAACTATTGAAGGTTGCTACGTGTCTTGGAAATCACCACAACCATTTTACAAGAAGCACTTATCTGCACATCTGGCAAATCCAGCTAAGGGTACACCAGCTATTATGGCGGGAGACATTGTAAAACAAGGAGGAGTTCCAGTAATATACACAGAATTAGTTGTATTCTGTCAGTATTACTATGACAGCCGTGGAGAAAAGCAATGGATGAGAGGAAGCACTCCTGAAGAAGTCGGAAGAGCAGCATTCAGTAATTACTGTATTCCAGCTAACGACACTCGTGCATTAGCAGCAGAGCAACCTCAACAGCAAGAAACGATTGGAGGACAAACTATCAACACAGTTAATCCTAACCAACAACCTCAACAGCAAGCTCAGCCTCAACAAGCTCAACCACAGTTTGTACAAGGCCCAGCTCAACAACAAGGTGCCGCATTTGGCGCGTAACCACTAATTAGAACAAGAGAATAGCATAGTTTTAATGCGCTTGTTCTATACTTACTGGTAGGGTAGTTTAAACCAGTTGTGCATCGTTTGGCAGTTGTTTGTGCACATTAATATGTAGATAGTTGCATAGGAAAGTTTAATATACTACCTAAGACTATTATGCAAACAGAGATAGATGAAATTACAAAAAAATTAGAACCTTATAATGTAACTATATCTATACTAGATTTTTTTTATTAAAAAAGTTAATGCAGTAAATATTACTGCATCTACACTGTGAGAATCAGTGTCAACTTTGTGGGGCTTATATTTAGACAATGTATGATAATAGTTGCAAATGTTATTATATAATCCAATATTAGTGCAGATGAAATCAAAGATAGTTCGTATTTGCGGTATTGCGGGATACGAATAAGTCAAGTCATTATAAGACTGGGTAGCGTAATACAAAAAATCCTAGCTGACCTGTAGCTAGGTATCTTTAAGGTGAGAATCCTTGACAATCCTGTGGGGCTTATATCTCGTGTTTATAGTAGTGGTGTCACGAGTATTAGTGCAGACGTTAAAATCAGGAACAACTACATCATTCCTAACAATATTATCGGTCACAAGTCTAACAACAGTGTGATGTAGCCAAGTTTGTCCGTCCTTAGATTTACAGTATTTGCCATTTGTTTATTTAATCATTGTTCGTTCTTAATTATACAGATTGATTAATTAAGCATAACAGTAAGCGTACTGTTGTCAGTATATTTATATGTGAATATAGATATACTGATTGCACTCAAAAGCTGGCCTTCACGTGGCGAGTGTGTTAAGTAATAGGTCTAAAAAATCTTCCAGTTTTACCTATGAAAACTAACAGCTACCTTTTTATTAACTTTAATAACTATCAAAAATATGTATAAAAAACTATCAAATTTAAATGTTGGAGATATATTCCAATATGGAGACACTATATATGAAATAGTAGAAAAAGGAGTATGGCATGCAAAATGCAAGTATATTAATGAAACTCCTAAATCGGAATATTCACCTAAATATTTATTTATAAATTTTAGTCTTTATACTCGAGTTAAAGTTTAATAATTTTAAATGCCCAGATGTTGAAACTGGTAGACAATCCACACTTAAACTGTGGTGACCATTTGGTCGTGCGGGTTCGACTCCCGCTCTGGGTACAATTAGTAATTAACATTAAAATCAATTTATGATAAAAGTAATTAAATATTATGAATTAAATCGAATTAGTAGAATATTAGTAATAGCAATAATAACATATATTATTGGCATTCTAATTAAAAGAGAATACGAAGAGTCCAAAACTGTATATAATTTTGTAGATTTACAAATGAAGTACAAGAATTATATATTAGTCAATAAAGAGAGAAGTATTACCAATGATGAAGAATATAAGTTCACATTACGTAATCCTATTACAAACCAAAATAGTACTGTATATGTAAAGTACTATCTATATCATCACGTATATTTTGTTGGAGATACTATAAAGTAACACTTTAATCAATAAAAATATGAAAAGAGAAGAAATTAAATCTTACAAAGATGCTTGTAAAGTAATAGGTAGAAAACCTAGAACTTATAAGGATAAGCATTTAAATTTGTATGAACAGCTTAGTACAATTATAGCTGCTCTAAATTTCATTAGTAATGATAATAAACCTTGGACACCTAAGTTCAATTATTGTTGCATCTATTCTTGGTTGTATAAAGAAGATGAACATAATAAATCTGCGGGTTTGTTCGATTTGTATTCTAACAATGGGTTGGACTATTCCTATGCTCATGTCGGGACTTCTCTGAAGATAAAAGAAAGAGAGGATGGAAATTACATAATAGAAAACTTTAAAGAACTACTCCAAGATTGGTTTTGGGGAGATTAATTACTAATTTTAAAACATTATCAAAATGGAAAATGAAATGATGGCGAGACCTAAACCGCCAAGAATAATAGTTTGGGTAGTATTAATAACTCTTGCCTTAATAGGCATGATGGGAGCAATAATTTACGCAGAGCGTGAAAACATTGCTAATTTCTTAAATGGTGTGAACCAAGAAGAAGTACAAGAAGATCCTCAAGTTATCATTGAGGAACCTGTAACAACAATACAGGATATTCTCGATATAAGAGAGCAAATGAGAGAAGATAGAAGGATTGATAGTGTATTTTTAGCTATGCCAAAGGTAGTACTAATTGATATTTTGATGCAACATGGTACATCGTTGTCTATAAAAGACATGATTTACATATATGAATCAAACACATCAACGTACAACACAGTGTTATCTGGAGCAAGAGCTCAAAAATATCTTGATGACTCTATACAAACTCATGTTATATCAACGGTTGTAAATGACTCTATTCAAAATTAAAATCAAACCTTCTTTCTGTTTTAAATGAATATTAGAGTCTAGTATACTCAGTCTGTGAAGATAGAGTATACGTCCTCAGAAAATGACAAGCATGTGGGGCGTAAGTATATACAGCAAGGTTATCGTTTATCCTCATTTATACAGGTTAATTGCGCAACTGTAAAAAACGGGATTGATAGAATAAATGGTATATATGATCGTGCGGACGTTAAAACCATGTACTCCAATAAGATTTAGTTTGACAGCTATTTCTGCTTATGAGTTAAAACTATAGTGAGAGTCATAGTAAGTAACAATTGCAGTCGTTTATCTTTGTCTTATAACAAATGCTATAAACTAAGTTGGCACTAACTTAATTAAATCCTGAGTGCCCAGGCGTCATTATTAACAATTTAAATTTTTTAGAAACATGAAAAAGATTGGAGATTTTTTATTTGTAGAACAATGTTTTACAGATACTGAAGAAACAAAACCTTGTGTTATTCACATTGATGCAATTGACAGTATAATATGCGGCAATACCAGTAAACTCGGAGAAGTTGTAGTAATAGAAACAGATAATACAAGAATTCTCTGCAACGATCCAGATAATTTCTTCACTGAATTTGAGAACTTAATTTCAGAGGAAGAAGAATGGTAGTCAATAAAGTAAAAGAAGGTCGTAAGTTAACTGAGATAAAGTTCAGTAACGACCACTATCTTGCAAATCTATTAGCTACTACTAAAGTACTTGGTATATCATTAGAACGAGCTAAAAAGCTATGTAGAACAGTACCAGGTAAAAGAGTAGGAGTTAATCCGCCTATTGAAATTATCAGTAAATTAAATACTGATAAACTATTTGAAGAATTAGAGGAATATGAAATAGAAGTATCTATCAGTATTCCTAGTAAATAACTTATCAAAAGCAAAATATGAAAGCAATTATTATTACATTTGAAGGAGTTATAAAAGATGATGATATTTTTGCATCACTATTAGCCTCCTATATAGAGAAACATATAAATACTGAATCTGTAAACATCCATATCCTATCAGATATAGATGTAACAAACGCTTTAATAGCTAAATGTTTAACTCCATCTGCTATAGCAGTAGATAGACCAGCTAATCCACAAATTGCAGTAGTAAAAGACTTCTGTAAGAAGATTATTGCATCTATTGGTTCACCTGCTCTCAAGACACGAGAGCTATTGAATTCAGAACTATGTAAGTTCTTAGTGCAACAGAATCGTGAAGTTATTAGTGTTCCAGTAAGTATTATTGCTAAAGTAAATACTACTTCTGCATATTACGAACATCGTAAGGTACTAAAGGAATACGGTTTATCCGCATTACCTGAGTTATTACGAGATATTAATCCTCTATTTAAATTTTATTAGTATGGCAAAGAAGAATAATGAAGATCCTCCAAAGGAATTTAAAAAGAAGCCAAAACATAAAAAGATGGAGCCCTATAATCGTAAGAAAGCATGGAAATAGATAATAATTGTCCTACACTTGATAATCACATCAACTGTAGTGAATGTACTCATGAGTGTAAACTCAGAATGCAACCAAAGAATAGTAAAGAAGTAGAGGTTCCGCCAGAGCCTCTACTTAATACTATATATTACTAATTTAAATTGTTAGTAAAATGGTGGATTCAGTCAACCTAAAGAACTGTTTAAGACTAGAACCCTAATGGAAATTGTTAATCAAGAGTACAATGGACTATACAACGGTCAACCACATTATATGTAGGTCAGGAGAAGGCAGGGAGTCTCCTGTTGAATAAGAAGTACAAATAGACAGGAACAGTTCTTTTTAATCATTACTTAAATTTATCAAAAAAAATATGAGTAAAACAAAACGTATAAAAGCTCTAAAAGAATTTATAGAGCTAGAAAAATTAAACAAAAATCCAGTACAAGAATATATTGACTGGGCTGAAGAGGAAATAGCTAAACTTGAAGCATACTTAAAGAAAGAGCATCAAAGAGTAACTAATTACCTTATTCTTACATCTATAAATCGTAAGAAACGAGAGACAGCTTATGAAAATCGTAAGCTGATAAAAGCAGGTGAAAGAGAAAGTTATCATCAACGTAAAATTCGATTAAATCGAGAGCGTAGACAAGCACTTAAAACTGCTTAAGATGTCATATTATATGACTAACATAGTTATTACTCCTACTCTATACGAGGAGAAAAGATTAGAAGCTATATCATACTTTAGTAGATGTAGTAAAGAATCAGCACTAAAAATTCATAAGAAGAATAAGTACAGAGATATTAAATTAAGACTAAACATTATAGCAGTAACTATAATAGAGGCTAAAAAGAGATATTTCAGTGATTGTTCTTTCATTAAGATTATATTATAGTGTTAAATAAATTTATTGTTAAATCAATTAAACTGTATTCAAAATGGCAGAAAAGAAAATGAACATCCTCTTAGAAGAGGTAAATGGAGAAAACATCCAAGATGTGATCGCTAACTCTAGTAAAGTAACTGAAGACATTGCTACCAAGGCAGCTGAGAAGATTGCTGAACGTCGCAAAGAGAAGCTAACTAATGAGTTAGTTGCTATTGTACAGAAATGTGAATTTACAGTATCCTCTGCGGTATTGCAGGTTCGCCGTTCTAATCGTACAAACCAACGTATTAAAACCTACCTGAAGGAATTATCTGCACTTGCTGAAGATATCAAGAGTGGAAATAAACCTGTGTCCGCATGGGATAAAGAAGCTCGCGAGATGAAGAAGCAGTACGATAAAGACCTTATTGAAATCGGTAAGAGTATTGACGAATCTCAAAAAGAACTGCGTGATATCTTCCCGGATTCCTGGCAGTGGACATACGATGAGTTAGTACCCGGTGTAAATCGTCGCTAACTCAAAACAAACAAAATAAAAGAGGTTCCAAGCTTAGAATCTTTGAATCAATAGCTATAGTATGTGAGTCGGAAATAGTTCTTTTGAACTCTAGGGCCTGAGGCATACAAAGACCTGAATTAACAGGTCTCATACAGAATTTTTAAATCAGTTATGGGGAACTACCGTGAACTACTGATCATAAGTCTGAGATCGCGACAATAAGATTGTCCTCTAGAGATAGAGAAACGCCTTAGTCGTGACATCAAGTTAGACTGAATGATATGAATCTTTGAATCGTTTAAAGTATATAAAAATACTTTAACTATCATTCGTATATCATCAAGATCAGTATAAGAGAACTAACCATTCTCAAGACCATAGGGTATACAACTTTGGTCGGTTGTATACCCACATTGACTGTTAGGTCTATAAATCAGTCGTTTGGACGAGGGTTTGATCCCCTCCAGCTCCACTCACTATGACGTCTAAGGTGACTTCTATTGCTAGCGTTTCCCTCGAAGTAAAATGATAGGAAACGCATATGGGGCTGAATGAATTTGACAGCGACAATGTGAAGTAGAATAGGTCAATATGCAGATAACTGGCAATACAAGTTATGTAATGGACTACACTGGTATCGCAGCGTGATAACAGAGTCCAACGGCTAAGCTAATGTCGTAGAAAGCTGGAGCATATCAGGCTAGATCAGACGTAGGGGCTGTGAAGGGTTCGATTCCCTTCAATGCTACAATATTAAGTTTAATCAATAAATTAATTTGAAATGGGATTAATGAATTTTATTAGACAGAATCTTCCAGAATCATGGGAGAAAGCTGCAACAGAGATGAGAATGAAGACTGAATTAATAACTCGTCTTCATAATGTAGTACCTCGTGCTTATAAGAATAAGTATCACTACAAAGAAGGTATATCTTATATTAGAAGAGTATTCAACACTAAATGTGATATAATACATTTAGTAGACGCTACTGATATAGATATCACTAAATGGAATGAATTAAGTAGTAAAATAAAAGAATACGAATATCAATGCGTGTAAGATATTTTGCTTGGTTTGACTCTAAACATGAAAGAACAGAGTTCATTAACTTGCTCAGGTCAGCTAAATCTGACATTGATGCAGTTAATAAAGTGATGCAAAAATATCCAGAGTTAACTTTATCAGAAGTATCTGGAATAGTAAATAACTTTAAAAAAGAAATTAATCAACCATGAGACTCAATCATCCTGGTATCTACAGAATTGTAGGTGAAAACTTTGAACTTCTTGCTAATATAATTGGAGAAGTTCCTTGTATGAGAATTACTTCTGCACTATTGGTTAATGACCTAGTACAGAAAGGAGAATTCACTATACTTCCTGAAGACTCTATTGAAATTCAGAGTGTATTAGCAAATCCTGACAAATTTGTTTTTCTAGAGTATGAATACTCGGAAATATGTTCATTACCATCTTATCGTCAATCGATACATGGTACAAAAATGCCTAATATAACTGATGAACAGTTAAGGACATTTACTAATAAATACCTTGAAGATATTGGAATATATGGGAGAGGTGTAGCTGCAACTAAAGCTTATATATTAGAAACTACAGGCTGGTCATTAGCACAAATTAATGTAGTACTAATGAAAATAGCTAAAAGAGTAAAGCAGCAATATGTTAATTTATAGTTTGACAAACCATATATATACCACTTGGGGAGTTAAATATAGTTCATTTAACTGGCGACCTGAGTGGTATACCTTTTTAAGAATACAAAAAAGGGAATTAAAAGAACTAGAATTTCATGAATCTTATAAAGTTCAAACTGTAAAATATTTAATATTTTGGTTTGATAATAGGATAATACAAAAGATAGGAGTCGATAAAGATTTAACTCTAAAGGTTCGTATAAGAATATTATGTGGATTAATTAATAATACTCCTACTAGTGTACTTACTAGACCTATGAAAATAGAATTCATGGAATGTATATGGGATACTTATAATAAATTCTACAAAGATTGGTATGAATATTATTGTAGGAATATACTAGAATTGCCATTTTAAGCTTATAGAGGTTTGATCGCCTCTATAAGTACTAATAAAAGTTTGAGGGCTGTGACCTACATGACACTGAGATTAGATTAAATTCTGACAGTAGAGCAGCAGTGTGGAAGGATGGTGTGTCAAACAAAACTTTATAAAAGCCCGTAATTATGACAGATGAAGAAAGACAACAGCTTTTAGATCTGATCAAGCAGGCTAAAGAAGGTAAACAATATGCCTTCACACAGCTTTATAATCGTTATCACAGAATTATATACAATACTATATATAATATTGTACACAATAAGGATGTAACAGATGACTTAGTATCTGTAACGTTTACTAAAGCTTTCTTTAAGATAGCTAGTTATATTAATCATATTTCATTTGAGATGTGGTTAAAAACTATCGCTATAAATAGTAGTATTGATTATATACGACGTACCAAAAAAGAGAAGTATGATTATGAATTAGATAATGATAATAACTGTCTACAGGTAAGCAGTTCGGCCGACAGCTCACCAGAGGATTTGTACATATATCATGAGACAGATAGTAAGTTATCTGACGCACTAAGCAGACTTCGCTATAAGTATAGGTATATACTTGAACTACGCACAGTTCAGAATCTCTCTTACAAAGAGATTGCTGAGCATCTTGAACTCTCTGAGTCTCAAGTGAAATCTCGCCTTAACAAAGCGAGAGAGAAATTAAAACAATTGTTAAACTAAAAACATTTACTAATTATGACACCAGCAATTATTGGTCTACTAACTGTAGCATTTATCCTTGCGCGATTATTTCGTAGTACAGGAATGTGGTGGAAACTTGTTTTCGCCATTATGGCTGGTCTATTAGTAGGTATTTTGAGTAAGGAAGTAGTTAAGTCAGATAATGATAAAACTACTTCTCTTACTAGTTTAGTTAGCACCATGAGTAATGATGATGCTTTAACATGCATGCAAAGCTTAGTAGCTACAGTGACAGAAGGTACTACCGTTCGCCTTACTGGGGTTGCAGGTTACATTGTTAAAGATGAAGGATTATTCGATGCACTAACTAAAAATAATACTTTTACTAATGGACGTGACTCACCAGAAATAGAGGATGATAGTTAACCTCTTAAACTAACCTATCTTTTTAATTGTACTTAATAATAATTTTTATTTTAACACTTTAAAACATTATCAAAATGGCAAAAGAAATGAGTAAGGCTGAAAGAAAGGCAGCCTTGAAAGCAGCAAAAGCAGCAGCAAAAGCTGAAGCTAAAGTAAACAACACAGAGAACAAGAAAGAGGAAACTAAGCCTCAAGTAGATAACCAGCCGAAAGATGCTAAAGTAGAGGATGCAAAGAAAGCTCCTACTACAGCTAAAGAAACTAAGGTTCAGGCGAAGAAGGATGCCCCTAAAAGTCCGGATAAGCCTAAGAAGAAGGAAGAGAAAATTCCTACAATCATTCCTGAAGATGCAACAGGTAAGAACAGCCCTGAAAAGAAAGCTGTTGAACGTGCTGCAAACCTTATCACAGGAATTCCTACGGCCGGTATACCTATTGGTTCAAGAGAATCATCTGTTGATGGTAAGGCTATGTTAGCATTTGTAATGCAACAGCGTTATGCTAACAATGAAGAACTCAAGAAGCAATATCCTGAGTTATATGCAGACATCAATCGTAGCATTGATGTAGTTACTTTGTTAGCTCTTGTCGATGTACGTCAAGACTTGTTCGACCGTGGTGAACGTGGCGAATTGCAGTTACAGATAGCTGCAGACCAAGTATTACCGCTGCAAAGTATGGCAGAAATGCTAGGTATTAAACTAGCTCCTGCTAAAGCTCTACCTGGGAATGATGGGCAAATGTCTATTAACTTCTCAGAAAGTGAAGTACCTACAGAACTTGCAAACAGCAAGCCTAAAGTAGAAATTCCGGAGCTTGATCCTAACAAGATTACTAATGATGAGGAATTGAAAACTGCCCTTAATTACCTCATCTCTAAAGAGAAGAATGTGGCAGAAAATATAGTTAACACTGTAGAATGGTATCGTGTATATCGTGGCCTGAAAGAAACTGATGCAGATAAGAAGCTTGCATTAGACGAGAAGACAGTTACAGATTGGATTAATGAGATATTCTCTATTATCCAACCTACAGCTATCTTACGCGGTTTAGGTCGCGCTGTATACTTATATACTTCACAGACAGGTTCACCGTGTATGGCTCACTCTATCATGCATACGCACATGTCTAAAGCCGGTTGGAGTGAAGAACAAGTAGCAGAAGCATTACGTGCTTTAATTGGAGAAAACTTCCGCTATAAACTGAAGGATGATCCTGAAGCAAAGCCGGAAGAAGATAAAGCAATTAATGCTATTACTGGCTTACTGGGCAATGACTACATTGATAAGTTATTTGCTGACTATACTATTACTACTGATGGTGTAGAGGACAGTAAGAAGACTGAACTTGAAGCTGCACGCGAAGTTGCCCGTAAAGTTCTAGGGAGTATTCGTACCAATTACTTTGACAAACAGAAGGAGACTCCTACGCTTGATAAGATGCGTATGGTTGTAGGTCAGATTATTAATCTGTATCGAGACCCAGCTGATCGTCTTGCAGAGTATTGTCAAGGAGATTTAATAGCTCCAAAGGAAGACGAATACCCAAAGAAGGAAGAACAATCTGAAGGAACTGAAAAAAAAAACTAAACTGGTTTAAAAAGTTTCTTTTGAAAATTCATATCCTAGAAGAATAGCCATTCTAATAAATATCATATCAAATGAATAATAGAATGTTAACTGTAGTTGGAATGTTTGTTGTCAGTGTATTCATTGGTAGGCAAATGTTCGCAACTACAGAAGTTATACAGGCACAGCCTGTTATGCCCTCTATAGTGGAGTTACCTAACTTCCCTAAAGTAATAAAAGAGGAGAAGAGGTCTGTAGATGAGATAAATGTCGAAGTCGACTTATCTACATTAGAAGTATCTGTGAAAGGAACAACAGACGCAAAAGTGAATGTAAAGACTACTGGTGAACCAAAGCCAGTAGTTAAGTGGAAAACTAAAGTAATAGAAAAGACGAATTCAACAGGATATCCAAAAGTAAAAGCTATAAGTAGGGTATCTGATGACGAATCACCGGCAACTCCATTAACAATAGTAGACAAATATGAACAATAAAATTATACTTCAGCAAATGATACGTTTATCACGTATTATTAAGGACTCGAGAGAAGCAAGAGCTAAACTAAGTTCTATACAGTCTCAGACTGAATATTTTATAGTAGAAGGTATTCAGTCTACTTTTATTAGAGACCAAGCTAACAGTAGTATAACTAATTGTTTATATGTAGAACAGTACTTACGTTCGTCTGTAAGTAATGCTTGTAAATGTTTGGATGGTTTTGATGCTTCAAAGATGGAGCCAATAGACTACATCAGTAGTAGTGATGTAAAAAATAAGTTTGTCGACATATGTCTAGGTAAGAAAGTAGTAGCCTCTATTAATCTTACCACTGGTGAAATAATAAGCATCAATACACCAAAACAAGAAATAAAGGCTAAAGATAACAGCCCTACGGTAAAAAGTTAGTGATAATAACCGTATAATAAATACTATAATTATATCACAGTTCGAGAGGAGTAAAACTGTAGCGTAAATCACTCCGGGGAAGTCATGCGGTAAGGTATACAACAATACTGGTCGCACCTGTCAGGGAGCTGTAGTCATTTCTACTGGCCCGAAACAATACAGAATCCGAGAATATGTTAGCTGCTAACACAGTGAGATTACTCAAAAGGTAGGATAATAGGCCTAAACGTCTGAAAAACGGAAGGTAAAAGGGGATAAGAGTGCATAATCCTCTCTAAGTAACGACATGATGAGAACCGTACTGGCGATTACTGTTACTAAAGACTCGTAATTTAAGAGAAGACACACTGAATTACAAACTTAAGCAAGTGGAACGAAATCCATATATCCGTATTAGTTTATCAAAAGCAGAATCAAAAAGGGATATAAACACGATGACGAAACAGGGGCAATACGGTTCCTGACTTACTTCTTTGGAAAGAGTAAGTAAAGCTGAAAGGCAAAGGTTAGTTTCACCTTAAGCAAGCAGCCAACTCATGGAAAAAAAGAGATTGCAGATAACGCATTACCGGTCTCCAAAATCGGTTAACAAAAGCGCTACTGTGCGTCCAGAAAGGAAAACAGGCTAACTCTAGTGTTCAGTATACATCAGCTGTGATGCAATATGCAATTGTGGATATTGGAACTTATACTTATGAAGGGAGTAAATTACTAATACTAATGTAAGGATAACCGTGTTATGGTACATACTTATACAAAGTAAGGATATGAAAGCTGGAAACGCAATGATCCAAGAATTAAACATGCAAACGTTAAAGCTTGACTGATTATCGTGGAACAGGAGCCAATCCTGTACATTATCGTAAATAGTGTGCTGTAAAAGAACTTACGTATAAGGGATGAGGTATATGAGATTGATACCGTCTTTCAAGTCTAAAGTGACTCA
>OFLY01000589.1_pt1 | contig 29005 bp, 17 predicted proteins | sample 1541161 | NCBI WGS metagenome assembly OFLY01 (sample SAMN04209247, study PRJEB22552) | human gut metagenome | biome: gut; material: feces | host: Homo sapiens | place: USA: Oklahoma | reverse complement strand
TTCATTATACCACGGTGGCATCACCTATATGTCAATTCTGGTCTAACAGAGCCAATTTTTTTGCGAAAGGTGGACAGTCTTTTGGCGAGGCTTCTGCAACTCTATAGGAAGCCTGCTGAAGGCCTTAAGCTGATGAAAGGCGACAACTGGTTCTCTATAACTGATGAGCTCGCTCGATACATCGTAGAGAACGCTTCTCTGGTACGGTCAGTTTTCTGGGATTCTATGTGCGGTGACGAATTGTTTCTGCAGACCTTTGCCTGGAATACAGGCAAGCGGTTCGATTTCTATCGAATGCCCGGGGAGGACAATACGGACGGCATCATGCGCATGATTGATTGGGGCGAGGGCGATTCCCCGCGAGTGTTGTCTATGGATGATCTAGATTCGATTTCGGATTCAAAGATGATGTTCGCCAGAAAGTTCGACTTCGAGATCGATTCCGATATCGTTCGAGCGGTTGAACAGCTCGTCTGCTAATCCTTCGTGCCTTCTCCGTGCCGGTCCGACAATGGGTTTCTGCCAGTTGCTGCCAGCCTCCAGCTTTGCGCTGCCGAGCCGTTCGACTCGTACAGCTGGACGTTGGCGCCGCTCGAGAAGTCGGCGCAATCCACGTCGAGCGCTAGCCCCGACGCCGCGCACATGATCTCGTAGGCGCCCGCGCACTCGTCGTAGGAGATCATGAACCGCTGGGCCCCCGAGCCGTTGGCCTCCCATAGCTGGGCGTTGGCGCCGTTGGACCTCGAGGCTTCTGAGATATCGAGCATCGCCGTGCCCAGCCCTCTGTTGCAGATCATGTATTCGCCGTCGGGGACGCTCTGCACTGGCTTTACTTGAGCGGCTTGATATTTGGCAGTGCAGTCGTACTTTACTGTCAATGTGCTGTTCGGCAGAGTAGCGACATTGGAGGTTGCGGCCAGCACAACCTTGGCGCCTTGGACTTTCCACCTCCTCTGATTCATCGCATACGCAACAATCCCGTTCTGAATCCCCGAGATGCTGGGCGGAAACAACTGGTTGTCGGCGTCAATGGAAAAGCTCTCTTCCCTGGCATCTAGGTGCTGCTGAATGCGGTCGGCATACTTCTCGACCCATTCATCTGCCTTGCCGTTTCGCACAAAGTAATTGTTGGACAGGTCGGTTGAGCGGTAGGCGTAGCCGTCCTTTTGGTAGTTAGCCGTGTGGTCGGAGTGGGCGATTGTCATGAGCTCGTCGGTCAGGCCAAAGTACAGATGGCGCTGGTCTAGGTCTCCGTACCAGTTGTCGCTGGTGTCGTCCCAGGTTAGGTCCATCTGGCACCATTTGCCTTCGATCTTTACGGCGTTCCAGGTGTGGCCGTTTCCGGTGATGCGGCCGTTGGCGATGCCCGCGGCGTCAAGGAGCTTGGAGTAGATGCACTGGTAGCTCTCGCAGGTGCCCTGGTGGCGCGTGAGGCCACTTTCAGCCGAGCACCAGTTGAGGTTGTGGTCGTACTCCAGCTGGTCGAGCGTCCAGTCGTGGAGCCACAGGGCGCGGGCGTAGTCGGACCCGTCGGTATCGGCGCTGCATTTGTCGACTGCGGACTTCACGATGGCGCTGACCGCCGGATAGGCGTCGTCGTTCGCGCTCGCAAACACGTTTGAGCGCAGATAGTACACGCCGGCCGCCTTATCCATCAGGTAAAAGCGCAGGTAATAGGTGCCGCTAGCGGTCATTTCGAACTGGTAGTCGTGCGATGTGCATTCGCCGGTGTATTGCTGCCACTGGTTACGGCTGGGGTCGGCAACGCTTTCGCTGCTACCGTCGGGATCCATATACGTCGGTGCGTCCATGCGGAATTGGTACGCACCGCTTCCGCCCGTCGCAGTCACATGGAACGTGGTCTCCTGGCCGAGCCTCGGGTCGTTCCATTGGACGGTGAGCGTGATGTCGCCGCTTTGCGCGGTGGTGCTGTGCTGGTAGTTCGCGGCCGCGTTCGCCGGTTTGATTTCAAATGGGATCGCGCAGGTGCCGCTGTAGTTCTGGTCGTCGGCGGTCACAACGGCGGTCGCCTGACCGATGGCTACGTTGTTCTCGTAGGCGACAGTGTACTGGTCGCTCGGCACGGTCGACGACGTGACGGTGGGCATCACGGGATTGCCCGTGTAGCGAATGTCGGTGTCCTCGATACTGAACATGCTGGCGTCGATCGGCTGCGTTGCGTTGGCCGTTACATTGGTGCCGGAGGCGGCGCTGATTTGATCGTTTGCCCGGGCTTGGCCCGACGTGGTTTCGGCTGGGCTCTCGTTAGGTTTGCCGGCGCTTTGCGCGGCGGGTTCTGGCGCACTGGCGATTTCGGCAAGCGCGGGTGACGGGATAAAACCAACCGTCATTACGAGCGAGAGCGCGATGGAAAGGACGCAGGAGGCAGGCTTACGCATGACGGCCCCTTTTCTGTAATCGGAACAGGTACGATTCTGCAAGCGTACCGGCATTTCAACGATTGCAGTATAAACGAAAAACCGCAGGTTGTAGACGAGTTTGGCGTGTTTCAAGGGCGCGGTAAGCATTTGCCGTTCCAAGCGATGTTGCGAACGCAGACTGGTGATTGCTTGCTGGCTTGTGGTGGTGTTTGGGTTGCTAAGCGAGGGCTGCTTGTTGCGTGGGTTGGTTTTATTGGTGTGGGTTTGGACACTGTATGGAGATGACGATGGCTGGAGCGGGGTAGGGAGTTGTGGTGCGGATTGGGGATGCTGGGTGGCTGGCCGATTGCGTGCAACGGCCTAACGCGTTGTTTGCGGTGCACGGCCAATAGATCTCTGTAGGGGGCCTACCCAACGTAAGGCGTCTGAAGGCATTTCCCTGGAAGCTCGGGCTTCCTGGATATCTTGGCGATTAAGATGCGCCCCATGCTCAGCCGGCATATAGAATGGACTGTGGACGTGACGATTGCCTGCTGCTGACATGTTGGTTAATCGACGATGATGGCAGCGACGGAGATTGATTGGGGCAGTCGGCATGTTCGCGAGCGAAAAGGCGGCCCTGCTCGGCGATGTGCCGACTTTTATTGTAGCGAAGGCGTTGGTGACGCCGAGAGGCGGCAAGGCCGACAAAACTATTGCGAAGGCAAGGGATCAACATGGCATTTGAAGCACGTCAGAGTACGGTTGGAAAGCTGCTTAATGACTCAATCTATAGAATCCCTCGCAATCAGCGCGCTTACGTGTGGGATGAGCATAACTGGAAAGATCTATTCGAAGACATCAAGCTTGTGACAGAGGAAGTTGCTACGTCGCATTTCATCGGTTCGATAGTGCTGATGGAGGAAGAAGAAGAAGACAGCCTCGGGGTTTTTACAATAATTGATGGTCAACAAAGAGTTATTACCCTAACGCTCTTGCTGTCTAGCCTCATGTTCGCTTTCAAGAAAAGGAATATGATTAACCACGCTAATGGCACAAAAAAATATCTAGTGGCGATAGATACTAAGGATGTTGAGCACGCGATCGTCGCTCCGGAGAATCATTTATCATTAACGAGGATCGTCGAAGGAGTAATTGCTATCTCTCCTGAAGATGCGGCTGCCATGTCTGCTGTGGCTTTCTCGAAGAGCAAACGCGCGTCCGGATCAAAAGACGAACTGATCGTTAAAGCCTTCCAATATTTCAGTGCAAGTTTCGCCAAGATGAAGGATGAGGAGTTGCTGGCCTTCAGGGATGCGGTCATTTCTGTCGCATATGTAAACATCAAATCATCGTCTGAGGAAGATTCGTACACAATATTCGAAATATTGAATGCGCGAGGTATCGAGCTTGAGGACCATGAGCTTCTGAAGAACTATATTATGCGCTATATCCATCCTATAGAAAAGCGCGATGATGCAAAACAGGTATGGTCGGAAATTGAAGCAACAGTCGGCTCGAACATGAAAGCTTTTTTGCGTCACTACGCAATTCAAAAATATCGCCTAGGTCAAGGCGACAAGGATGGAGCATATAAGAAAATAAGGGATTTTACGGATCCAAAGAAGGCCGCTGATCTTCTCTATGATTTAAGGCTAAAAGCCGGATATTATGCAGAGATTGTCGAGCCAACCAGCGATGACAGAAATGCGGAAATCTTGAGTTTCTTAAGAACACACAATGTCCGCGTCTTCAGGCCGCTTCTTATGAGTTTAATGCACGCTCGCGAAATAGAGCAGCTAACGAGCGAGCAGTATGATGATGCGATTGGATTTATTTACCGGTTCTATATTTGCTATAAGATAATCGGGGGAATGGAGTCGAACCACCTATCGGATTCGATCGTGAAACACTCATACGCAATCGAGTTGAACTGCACCCAGCAAGTGTTAGATGAGTGGAAAAATAGTTTTAACGAAAAACTGCCTTCAGAAGAAACATTTCGAATTAATCTCCTTTCGCTTGGATGGTCTCATTCGTGGCCGTTGTATAGCGAAACAAAGTTGAAGGATCGCTGCAAGTTGGTCCTTGCCTTGCTCGAGGAGCTTAAGTCTGGTGTTAGGGTTTCTGAGGCATTCACAATAGAGCACATTCTTCCGGATTCGCAGGCTCAGGAAAACTCGATTATTGGGAACTTGCTCATGCTAGAAGAGCGACTTAACGCGAAATGTAAAGACAAATCGCTTAAGGAAAAGCTGCCCATATACGCTGAATCGCGTTATGCCACTACAAGAGCTTTTGCTAAACGCTATGCGAATGGTTGCTTTGACGTTAAGAAGCGCGTTGATTTTATCGCGAAAGATTTGTTTGAAATGGTCATCCACTAGCTTGCACCGCGCGGCCGCGGCGCTTGAGCTCGTCAAGAAGTGCATCGACCCGGCGATAAGGCGGCAGGCCGAAGGGTTCGAATGGGATCCGAAAGCGCTGGAGTAGGCTCTCGCGTGGCCATAGGAAAGGTAAGGGTGGAAACCGATGGCGGACAAGGAGCGACCAAGGTGAACGAGGATGACATCATCGGCGTCGTGAGGGAGTACCTCGAGGACAAGGAGAACTCGTACGCCCTCATGCTTACCGGGGAATGGGGATGCGGGAAAACCTACTTTGTCGAGCACGCACTGACCGAGAAGCTGGAGGAGGATGAGAGCCGGCATCCCGTCGTGGTGGCGTCCGCCTACGGCGCCAAGGACTTAGCGGAGCTCTGCGGGGCGATTGAGTCTGGTTTCATCTCGAAATACGCCATAGGGTGCGCGGCCGGCGGGGAGAGGGGCAGGTGGGATTCACTCGTCGGGTTCGCCAAGGACACGGGAATATCGTTCCTCGGGAAAAAGATCAGGGAGCTGGAGAAGAAGGCGGGCGTCGATCTCAAGATGGCGCCGCTGAATGCCGTGAACCTCATCATCGGCCCCGAGACCCTCCTCGTCATAGACGACGTGGAGAGGTGCGACATGGGCATTCGCGAGCTGCTCGGGGCGGTCGACCACCTCGTCGTCGGCTGCAGGAAGAAGGTCCTCCTCGTCTGCAACGAGGATGAGTGGAGGAAAGGGCTAGGACCGAAGGGGGAGAAGGGGACGACCAGGGAGTACGAGAGCCTCATCGAGAAGACCGTCTGGCGGAAGTGCCGGTTCAGGCCCTCGGTCGGCTCGGTTGTGGAACGCGTTCTGGGAGGCGTGCTGGGCGGCATCTACCCAGGCGCGCTCGAGGACGCCGTTTCGGCGATTGAAGGAAGCGAATCGCCGAACTTGCGATCCCTCAGCAAGATGCGCCCCGTGCTGGTCGGGATGAAGGAATCCGGGTTCTTCGCTGAACCCACCGACCCGGAGTCTGCCAGGGCAGTTTTCAAAGAGGCTTTCGGCTTTGCAGCGGGGGCGGCGAAGGGGATGCGCATCGGGCCTCCGTCAAGCCGGGAGGATTCCATCCTTAGGGGTGGCATTTTCGAGTCGCGCCGGCTCAAATACGCCGCTCTGGACTTCATCCCCCGCTTTTTCGAGAGGTGTGAGGGGGTCGATTCCAAGCATGTTCGTTCCTGCCTGGAAGATTACCTTGCGACCTTTCATCCCGACGGGCCGGCCGCGCGGAAAGCTATTGAATGTATCGACGGCATCAGACACGCCACTTTCCGCGATGCCGATGTCCCTGGCATGGTGGAGACTATAGTCGCCGGGATTGTCCCCGGGGACGGGAGCCGCGGCTTGTCGTTCGACGTCTATCCCGACGTCCTGCGTGCCGTCAAAGGCATTGCGGGGGAATTTGCTGACGCCTTTCCCGAAGGGGTCGCGCCGCTCGTCAAGGCGATGGAATCCTCCATTGGACGGGATCCCGAGTCTGCAGTGAGGTCAATCGGAAAGAATCGAGTCGCATGGCAGGAGATCCCTTTCGACTCGAGCGAAGCGCATGAGATTCCGGCTTTGGAGGAGGTCGACAGGCTGAGGGAGCTCGCCTTGACGACGCTACGCGAACGGGAGTCGGAGTCTCTTGGCAACGTCCTGAAAAACGCCCCCGACCAATTCGCGACGAAGCTCTATCTGGCTTTCTCGAAATCAGATGACTGGTCGGAACCCATCCTGTCGCTCATTTCCCTCGACACTTCCCTCCTCGCGAGGGCGATGGAGAAGATGCCTCCCGAAGATATTCGGCTTGTGCACAGTGTCCTTTTTCCGGGCGACCACATGAGGTCGTGCACGGCCTCGCTCGAGGGCGAGGACAGGAAGGCCCTCGTAGCTTGGGCCAAGAGGCTCGGATCGGAGATCGGCAAGGTCGAGACCATGGAGTATTACCAAAGGATCTATTTCGACGCCATATCCAAGAGTCTCGAATGTCTTGCCGATATCTAGGATCCGCAGCTTTTGCCAAGTTGAAACGTGGCTTAGGATTTGCAGAAGATCTTCTAATGGCAGTCTTACGACAAGGACGAGGATGCCCTAATGCCTTGCCCAGGCTCCATCCAGCTCCGCCGCGCAGCTCTCGAACACGCACCTAACGGCGGCCATTTCCGACGGGGTCACGCGCCCTCCGCTCGCCTTATCCGAGGGCCTATGCGGCGGGGCTTGACTTCGAGGACGTCGTCGACTCGTCCCTCGAGCTTGTAAGGCTTGCTGAGGTAGGCGGACTAGAGTAAGAAAAGAGAAATCAAAAGGCGAATTTATCGCGAGGAGCAAAATGTCCCAAATAAATCAGATCCAAGAAGAGCTAAGGCAGATCGAAGGCGGGCGTTTTCAAACACTAGCAAATCAGTATCTATATAGGAGATATTCGCTTAACAACATCATTGAATTAGGATCCCAATGCGGCACGGATAAAACCACGACCGGAGTGCCAGACATGTACTCCGTAGGAGAGAATGGACACTACCTCTTCGCGGCATACACAACCTCTAATTCCGACATCCGCAATAAGCTGCTAAATGATGCTAAAGACTGCCTCGACAGGAGCAAAACCGGAATCAATCCGCAACTCATAGATCGAATCATCCTGTGCCACACATACTTTCGCCTTTCACCTCTGGTACTCGAGGAGGTCCGTGCCATCGATCCACGGATAGAAATAATCGGGCCAGAGACAATTGCGAGCGACCTTGATGGAAAATACCCTGCGCTAGCGCATACGGTATTGGGCGTTCCACTCGGAAAGGGATCATTCATCGCCCCAGACCGCTTCATCGAGCGAAGCCTGAACGACCGTTTCTCAACCGACCTGTCGAAGCTCCTCATGCACAGGGATTCCGAGTTTTCAGTCATCGTCGAATCGATAGAGCAAAACAAGGCAGTGGTGATTCAGGGGCAGTCTGGATCGGGGAAAACCAAGATCGCCCTCGACGCATGCCTCTCATTCAGCAAACGGCATCACTGGGATCTTCTTATCTTGGACTCTAGGTATTCATCGCATCTCGACGATGATATCGAGCTGATTTTGTCGGAGTCGGAAAACATTATCCTTCTAGTCGATGATGCAAACGGCAACCTGTCACTTGAGCACTTGCTGGGAATCTGTTTGGAAAACAAAAAGCTAAAGATTGTCCTCACCTGCAGGAAGATGCACCGAAGCGAGTTGACCGCAAAAATCGGCAGTTATCTAAATTTCAGAGAAATAGAGCTGGAGCCTCTAACCGCGGAAAATATAGAAGCGATACTCGAGACCGAATACAACATAAAAAACATAGCACTGAGGGAGAGAGTATCGGCAATCGCAAACGGAAACCTGCGCTTGGCTATCATGGCAGCAAGCCCCATAGCAGACGGCAATTTCGAAGCCATCCAAGAGCCATACGATCTTCTGAACATCTATATGAATTCCGCCTTAGCTGGGTACTCCAGCAGAGAGCAACGTCTCGCAGAGATCCTTGCAATCTACGACTGCTGCGATCTTATTGAAGGAGACCCTTGTTATGAGGATCTCTTGGGCTTGGGGTACGACGACGCCGAGATTCGGGATTTTGCATCCAGATTGAACGACCAGGAAATCGTCACGATCCTTACCTCAGCCGGTGGCGTGCTAGCCATAAGGATGGAAGAGCAGAATCTTCGCGACTTCTTGATATGCCGCCACTTCGCAAAAGAAGGGAACGGCAGTTTTGCAGATTTCATTCTGCATACCGCAGAAATGCCGAACGCGCCGTATCTCAAAGCCGCCAAGTCAATGGCTGAAGTATGCGGAAGTGCGAGCGTGTACGACTATCTTCGAAGGGAATGCGAGAAAGCTTGGGATGAAATAAAGAATCGGGATGAGCGAATTGCCGATCAGTTCATAATCACATTCAATCAACTCCTCCCCGTACAGGCGCTCGCCTTTGCCTCAAACCGCATCGAAAGTGCTGCTTGCGCTGACGTATCGGAAGAAATTCTCGGCATGAATTCGACATCGGACGGATCTATGCCCCTGCATATTTCCGTATCCCTGATGAACTCGAGCGAGTATTCGCAAACAGCCTCCGAGTTGTTCGTGAAGTGTGTAGAAAGAGGCACAGAGCGGGCGGCCGAGTACAACTGGGCATGCGGGCAAGACGGCGCTTTCGCTTACGATTTCGATCGTACGGGATTCGATTTGGAAAACAGCAAACTCGATGCCCTCGCTCAAAAATATCAACAATCGCATTCCCGCAATGTTGCAGCATGTCTGATCGTCTTGACGAGTTCATACCTCTCTTCAAGGGTCCAGCGCGTTCGGCAAAACGGCATAACGTACACATACAACACCCTGATCTTTAATTTCACATCAGAGCTGGCCGAGCTCCACGCCCATTGCTTCCGGGCGCTCTCCGTTCTAGTCGAAACCGAATTCAGCAGGCAAGTTAGATCCACCTTTCGGCAGCACTTCTCGTTCTATGGCAAAGAACCTGAAGCGGAGCATGCAGAAAACATGCATTCGGTGCTCTCGATGATCGAAGATCTATTCCCCAAATATATAAGCGAAGACTCGACAATCGATCTCTCATGCAGCTTAAGCATCAACCAGATTTACGAAACATGCGCGCAGAATCCCCCTCTGAGCCTCGATGGGTTCCGCCAGAGCACATTCGACGCACTTGGCCTGGAGAACTCCGAGTCTCTCGTAGAGAAAGAACCGAGGATATCCGCGGAAGAGTTACCGCTAGAACGACTGACCGAAGGCCTGGGAAAGCTAGCCGAAGATTATGAGATTTCCGATAAAGAGTGGGAGTCGGGCAGGGCTATCGGAAAAGTCCTTCTGGAAATCGCCAAAAGGACCCCAGATACTGCCTCAAGCATAATCGCACGCAATATCGCTTCGTCGCCCTCGACGATCCCCGTCCCGTACGAAGCACTTGACCATCTTGCTGAAACCATCGGCAGGAAGGTCCTTAGAAACGAGCTGGGCGCGGTGATCGACGTGAGTGACCATCCGGCCCTGTTTGACTATCTTGATTTGCTAGCAATAAAGAACGGGCCCGACAAGGAGGAGCTCGACGAGATCCTCGCAAGACTCGATGACGGCAGAACGCATCTCTGCTTGGAAGATTTGGAGATAGTCGAGCCAAAGCATCCTGGCTATATCCTCAAATATGCTTCTAGGTTTTCCGAACGTACTCACAATGATGGGGTTTGGCGGTTTTTCGGCAACTGCGGAGACGAAAAGCGCGTCTCCGCTCTAGATTCGTACTTCGGATCCAATCCCTTACCGGCTATCAACCTGTATTTTCTCGCACTTGAAGGACGCCCTTCTTTCGACTATAACCTCGCTTTCCTACGCTGCCTTTTACGCCTTGACAGTTCAATGATTGACCGTTTTTTGGAATACGCTGCCAGCCTCGACTACCGACAAAGGCACGATCTCCTGCGAAGAATCAGCTCGTTTTGGACCGTCCAGGACAATCGTGCTTGGAATCTGCTGAAAGCATTGATCGATGAAGTGCTGAGCGAACCACTCGGTAGGTTTGAAATAGCCGCTTTGTTTCCCGTTCGTGACGCAAATGCGCTCTCGAGCGATATTTTTTGGGAGCGCCTGGAATATATCATCCGCGAAAGGATCGCCGACGCAAATAGTCTCGATAGAATTAGCTGGGCCTTGTCCGATTGCAATGACGAGGCGAGGGTCAGGGCTATCACCCTCATTCTGTCGCTCGATAAAGACGGGATATCGATCAACGATTTGGATCTCCGTCGATCTTCAATGAGCGGGTCTCCAGAAAAAGGCTTTATTCCAGCAAAGCTCAAGGAGATTGAGGCGATTGAATCGATTGCTGCTCAGCTGCCCGCAGGTGTTGAATATTTAAAACACAGAGAATGGCTGTTAAAAGTGAGGTCTTCAATTGAAAGAGACATCGAAGACGAAAAGTGGAGGCTATTCCACGGCAGGCAGTAATCGACTTTAACACCTAGAATTAGGAAAAGCCTCGGGGGCTCCTGCCTAGCCCTTCGACCTGCACTGCGTGCAGAAGACAGTCGAGGACGAACCGTGGTGCAGCTCCATGAGCTCGAGCTGCATCGCCCTGATCAGGTCGTCGAGCTTGTTCAGCAGCCACTCGTCGATGTTTGTGTCAACGGCCAGCTGAATACTGTTCAGTTTTACGCTACCACTGACAGCGAGGCCGAAGTGGCTCGTTGCCATTTCGAAGCCGCGCGCGCGGCGCGGAAGGGCGGCGTGGACCCCGAGTCCACTGCCTGCAAGCTCGACAAGATGATTTGGTTGCTCTGCACAGGCGACTTCTACCGCGAAGGGGGTCTAAAGCTCTTTTCAACCAATGCACTTGTTGAATCGAACCTGAGCGCCTATTCGGGGGATGGCATTTAAATTGGAGCCACTTTCAGAAAAGCGGCGCTGCAAACGCATGCCAAAACTGGCAAATTATTATGAAAGGTAATCTTATGGTAAACGCAGAGGAATCAACTAAGGCCGGTCTATCGCGCTTGCAAGACGACGCAAGGCCGACTATTTGCAGCGACTCTCTCGAACTTATTTCGAATATCGCAGAGGTTGGCCTGGACGAAATTCTCCAAAACGAGTTCTTGAAGGACATCCCCGTCATCTCAAGCCTAGTGAGCATCTACAAAATCGGAAACAATATCCACAATGCGCATCTGCTGAAGAAGTATGCGTGTTTCCTCGATGAGTTCAACCGCGACTCTTTTGAAAATGGCTCATGGAACAAGTACAAGCAATACTTTGAAGAGTCAAATAGGAAGCGCGATATTGAGTACCTGCTTATCCTGCTCGAAAGATACATTGAGGAGGACAAAGCGCGGCGACTAGCAAAGATTTATGAGGCCTACCTAGATAAAGAAATTAGCTGGGACGATCTTCGTTTGTTTGCAGAGACTTTGGACAGATTTCTACCTGGAGACTACGAAATGCTTCGAGAAAAGGAAACTTTTCAGACGCTCAGAGGCAGAGATGCAGAAGTTCTTCTTCGATTAACCGGGCTGGGATTGCTGATTGAGGATATCCATCGGCAGCAGTGGGACGTAGTAGATACGACGCTCATCTTCGACGATCCCGACGAAATTGAGAAAGAAGAAAGGGTTTATCGTAGGACCGAATTTGGAAACAGGATGGTATCTATACTTGGCTAGCTACTGCAGACAACAATCTGAGCGCGCTCTTGTCGTCTTGGTTAAACTGCTCGGATCTACCAGTGATTTTTACTGCATTAGGCATTCGGAAAGGGAATCGGTTCTTCACGATTCGCATCCTTTCTAGTGCTGCCTTTATTTAATGATCGAGATATGCTCGGCGACTGCGGTGTTCTGCCCCTTAGGTTACAGACGGTTGTTTCTATTGAGCTTCCAGAGGAAATACATGGGGTTCTCTTTTGCCTTGGCTTCTCGCAAGAAATCTGCGGATTGAGATGCAACGGCCCCTATGCCGGCAGCCCCGAGGAAGGCCATGGCATCAGAAGGTGATGCGATTCCGTATTGCCCCAATGTAAAGCTCGCAATTCCGATAGCGGCTTCAATGCCTGCGGAGGTGACTAATCGGGATCGCTCGTTTTTCATCACTAAAGATATCTTGTGAAGCTCGGGCTCTATTAGGTCGTTCTTCAGGTCAGCTAATGTCGAGGTGTCGATGGGCCTTTCGCTCAGGCCTTTGGACAAGGTATCCCTAAACACAAGAAACGACTCTTCGTTTCTAATGCGGCAATCAAGGATGCTACGCAACGTTGCATTTTCAGCAATGGGGAGGGGGCAAGATAACCGGCGAATGGGTATGGTCTGATCTTTTCGAGGATAAAGGGTGGAAGTTGCGGACTCGAGGAACTCAATCTGAGCTGGACGAGTGGTTAAATACGAGCTATTCGAAAAATAGGGATTGACGAGGGCTTGAAAGCAATCGTCCAACAAAGGCAGTAGGATAGTCGAGATGCCGCCTTTCTCCAGCATGTCTCTATCCAATCGCGTTTCGCCTTGGCTTGCATAGAGCGATTCGTATTCAGACGGGATTACCAGGAAATCGACATCCATCTCATCATGGGACCCATATGCATCCATTCCCTCAATCGCTACACACAGATTCCCATCTGGTGCTTGTTTTAAAGTGCACGAGGTAGAGGAACAGAATTGTCGTACGAGTTCATCCCAATAACTCGATATCAATCCTTTTGCTTTTGATTCTCTTTCGATTTGTCGCGCTAGGCAATCTTTGCAAAGAGGAATGTAATTGCTCGAAAATCCGAGTATTCCAGCTTTGACTATGTCTTCGACTCGCATGGTCAAATAGATCCCGAATGCAAGTTCATCGACTGAGGCATAATCATCGTGCCCCATTTCGAATGCCGATTCTATAGGGCAATGAATCAGTGTTTTATCTGCATACAATGCTGAGAACTTTGCCAAATGGTAAATGTTTTGCTCTCGACAGGCATAGTCAGTGCAGGGGAATTTGCCTCCTTCAAGGGTGGAGTCAACAGAAAAATTGAACTGGGATTGATTTTCGATTTTTTCGATTGGGATAAGGGGTGCAAGGCCCCTAATAAAGGCGTCGAACCTCCTTTGCCCCAGTTCTTCTAGGTACGCAATTATTTCGGCAAGAGAGCTGTTCTTGAATGCGGCTAGATAAGAATAAAGGTCATCGTATGCATGAGTCGCCATTTCGCTCACCTACACTTTCGGAAAGAGTTTTGCGTCGTTATTTCCGAGGCGTCGTTGGGCTCGCAATCGACTCTAGTGTGCAGCTGCTTCTCGACGTACTCCCTCATGTTCTGCCTCCACATGTAACTAATTGATTTGCTATGTGCCATTATGAATGGTATATAGCAAATCAATTAGTTACATTTAATGGAGCATTGCGAGCGTGGCGCGCGCAAAGAAGAGTCGTTGTATGGAGGCTTCCGGCAACGGCCTTTTGTACGTCCGTGACTGTTGGGTGCTATCGCGGATGACGTCATTGTTGCCTGTACTCTCGATCCAAGGATGTAATTACGGAAGTGCGGGGAAAATCGAGAACCTTCGAGCACAACGCGATTTTTAGCACCAAAACCGCAGTTCGCGGAAGCGAAAACTGGGGCCTGGTTAGCATTTCTTCGATTTTCCCCGCACCTCCGAATTTGACCCCTTGCCGCACCTTGATCACGTCTTCAAGTGGCTGGTTCATCGCTAATGGAGTTTTCTGCGGTGCTTGAATTGCGGTGTTGTGATTAGGGCAAAAGGCTCTTGGCTCCGGGGAGGCTCATCGCACGAGAATTCAAGTTGCTGCTGAAGTAGGGCTTGCTTCGGCAGCGCTAACAATAAGGGCGGCTCTGCTAGTCTCGGGAGACCGCGGCATTCGGCGGGCCTGCCGAATGCCGCGGTCAGTAGCGGTCAGTAGCGGTCAGTAGCGGTCAGTATATTCTTCGGAGCCGTTTCTCTGGGCTTCGGCGGACTTGCCAACTCGCGCTTGGGCACTACTCAGTAGATTACTCAGCAGTGCCCAGTAGATTACTCAGTAGTGCTCAGCAGGGGGAGGGCAGCAAACGCAATGGGCCTGTTTCCCGGCTAGGACCTGCAGCCTCAAACTTCGCTTGGCATCCTGTAGAACTGGTGCGGGTCTTTCGGGCTTTTCCCTACCCATTCCAACAGGCCTCGACCGGCAAGGTCTTTCAGAGTCTTCGAGGCCGTTTTCCTACCGACATTGGACTCCCGCGCGAGGTCGGAGGTCGTGATTTTCCCCTGAGCGGCGGCAATTGCCATCGCTGCTCGTTCGCGCTCGCTGAGGAGCGGTCGGTTGTCGGCCGCGGTTCTCCTGAAGGCCGCTTTCTGCAACCCAGGACGCTCGAAGACGACGACGGTGCTGTTGACGGTCTGCTCGAAGCGGAACCTCACGCCGGCTGCCTCGCAGGCCTCCTTGATGCGCGGTATGCCCGTGCCGTACTGCTCGATGACGCCGGCGCGGAACAGGGTGCGCGCGATCGCGGGGTTTCGGAGGCCGAACTCGCTCGCGGTACCGTCTAGGTGCTCTTGCGGCGAGTCGCCCTCGGGGAACAGGCCCGGGCTCACGATCTGGACGGTGTCCATGAACACGTTGACCTCGACGGCGGTGCCGGTGGTGTAGTCGCGGTGGCACAGCGCGTTGGCAACCGCCTCGCGGATGGCCTCGGCCGGGATCTCGGGGATCTCCTTGCGGTACATGCCCGTCTCGCCGATGACGAACTCGCGCCTGATGTTCGACGTCACGAAGTACTCGGCGAAGTCGAGCAGCTTGAGCATGGTGCCGCTCTCGCGGCGCAGGTCGAGGATCTTGGCCTTGGTGTTGCCGCCCAGAAGCCCCAGCTTCATCCTGGGGTAGGTGTCGGATCCCTCGCAGAACAGCTCCACCGCGGCGTTTCTTAGGCTGCCGTCGGGCGCGACGAGGTCGAGCCTTGCCAAGGTGTCCTCCACGCCGGCGAACCCGCCGCCCACGCGTCCGGCCCTGCCGCCGCGCGCGACGAAGTCACGCACCGCCTGCTCGTCGGCGTCGGAGACGGGCCTGCCGGACGGCAGCGAGTCCCACGGGCTACGGGCGCGCTCACGCTTGACGACCATGGCGCTCAGCTCCGAGGCCGACAGCGCTTTGTTCGAAGTCCCCACGCGGGTGAAGTAGCGTCCGTCGGCGGAGTAGGGGGCGTCGGCACCTGAGAAGGCAATTTTGATGTATCGCAGCCCATCATCGGCGTCGAGGCACTCGACCGTCGGGAACACCGCGGGCTCGATCTTGTCGGACACCCACGACGTCATCTGGCGCAGCGTTGCGTCGCTGACATCCTGGCCGATGACATCGCCGTTGTCCTTCACGCCGAAGTAGAGCTCGCCGCGGCCGTGCTTGTTCAGCATGGCGCTGATGGCTTGCAGTGCTTCTTTATGCTCGCCAGTGGACTTCTTGAACTCGACGGTCTCGCTCTCGCTGCCCAGGTTCATCCGCGCTGCCTTTCCCGTTCGTTGCTTGTCTCGTTGGATTATACCGTGGTCACCATGGGCGAAAACGTGGAAGCGCGCTTGCTTGCCTCTACCATGTTCTCATGCGCCTTAATGCCCTTTGTGAAGAATCATCCCATTGGGAAACGGGTCCCTATGGAACGATTTTGGTATCAGGCATAGGGGGGCGCTATCGTGGATGTCGTCACCATTGCCTGCGCCCTCGATCCAGAGATGTAATTACAGAAGTGCGGGGAAAAATCGAAAACCTTCGAGCACAACGCGGTTTTTTTGTATCAAAACCGCAGGTCGCGGAAGCCTAAAACGGGGGTCTGGTCAGCATTCCTTTGGTTTTCCCCGCACTTCCGAATTTGGCCTCTCGCCACATCCCGATTACGTCTTAAAGTGGCGCAAAAAGCCGTGTGCTCTGCTTGATTTTGCTCAGGAATTATGCCTGAGGGGTAGTGGATTCGCCTTTCTCCGCCGTGCAGCGGCACGTGTAGGGCTCTCTGGCTCAGGCGCGAGTCGCTTCCCGTCTGAAAAAGTTCTTAAAACAGCTTTAAAGTTGCCTTTGGCCTACATTGACAGCGTACAATATGCATGTTTACCATGGCAAAAGCTAAATTTGGGGAGGGGGAGCGCACGGTGGAAGTGCTGGTTGTTGGCAATACCGTGTATGTCGATGACGACTTTTGTGCCAAGGCGTTTCCCGGTGACCATGTTCAGGTCGTGGCGGCCAACGAGGCGCGCCGCGACGGGTCGTCGCTCCATGCGTCTTGGAAAGAGCTGCTGCAGCACCTGGACCAGGCTTACGAATTCGACCGTGTGGTCTACCTCTCTACCTATCTCACGCCGCATACCGAGGCCGTTGGCGACATCGAGCTGCTGCGCTCCGTCTTTCGAGCTTGCATGGGTCGCCAGATTCAGCTGCTGTTTGTGACTGGTCCCATGGGAGCGGACGGTGCGGTGGACGCTGCGGGGCAAAACGGCAAGGGCATCATTGCCCGTGCGGCCAACGACCTGTGCCGCTACTATGCGGTCCGCGACGGCATTCAGGCCAAGATCTTGCGCGTGCCGTATCTGTACACCGCCTCGCCCACGCTGGAAGACCCGATTTTGACCCCGCTGTTCGAGGCGTGCTCGCAAGGCTCTGCTGTCATGAGGGCTGGGGCGGACTCACCGCTCGGTGCCCTCTGCGCCGAGGAGCTGGCCGTTCTGGTGCGTCGCATCTTCGACAGCTGGGATGCCACATTCGAGGAACTCGAGGTTCCGGATAGCTTTGCCCACACCGTGGGAGACCTGGGCGAGGCGCTCAAGGGCTTGTTCCCGGGGCTCGACATTACCTACGACGGGGACGCCGTCGTCTCCATTGCTCCGAGCGATACCGTCCGCACGCGCTACGGGTGGTTCCAGCGCTATGACGTGCTGCGCGATCTTTCGACCATACACGCCCGCTGGGAGCAGACCCTCGCGGGCAAGCGCCATCCGCTGCGTGCCGCCATCGACCGCATGCGCGGGCGGACACTGCCCATCAAATGCCTGGAGACCGCGCTGGCCTGGGTGCTCTTTGAGGGCCTGGAGCTGGTGTTTTCGCAGTCTGCTCAGCTTAACGTGCTCGACTACCGCCTGCTGTACGTGGTACTGATCGGCACGCTGTATGGGCTCGATTTTGGCCTGGTTGCGGCGCTGCTGGCGTCGGTGGGTTTGGCAGCCAGCTATTTTACTCAGTACGGCTATACCTTCCAGGGTCTGTTCTATGAGCCGTCTAACTGGCTGCCGTTTATTGCGTACTTTGTGGTGGGCGCCGTGTGCGGCTATGTACAGCTGCGCAACAGCGAGGCCGTTAAGGCGGAGCGTGACGAGAACGAGCTTGTGCGAAACCGTAACACGTTCCTAACGCGGCTCTATCATGACGCGATTGAGGACAAGCGTGCCTATAAGCGACAGATTGTGGGTCGCCACGACAGCTTTGGCAAGTTCTTTGCCGTGACGCAGGAGCTCGACGTACTCAACCCGCGTGATATATACCGCAAGTGCTGCGAGCTGCTGGGTGAGATTCTCGAGAACGATTCGGTGACAATCTACCATGTTTCGGGCGGAGCATTTGCGCGCCTGGTAGCGGCGAGCCCGGCGATTTCCAACAATGTGCCGCGCTCGCTCTCGCTCGACGACCTTGCGCCCGTGCTCCAAGGCTCGATCTCTGGTTTGTGGGTGAACCGCGCACTGACGCCGGGGCTTCCGATGTTTGGCTATGCGATCGAGCGCGATGGAGCCCCCGCCGTGTTGATCTTTGTGCGTCACGTGGCCGAAAGCCAAATGACCCTGTACTACCAAAACCTGTTCCGCATCCTGTGCGGCCTGGTGGAAAGCGCGCTGGGACGCGCCTTCGATTACGAGGCCGTGGCGCAGGATAAGCGCTGCGTTGCCGGCACGTGCGTGCTCAACCACGATGCCTTTGGCCAGGAACTCGCCGCCGAGCAAGCGCTTGCGGACAACAAGATGGGGAGCTTCTTGCTCCTGCGCGTGGTGCCGGGCATGGAGCCTGTTGGCGAGCTGGTCGGCGCCATTGGGTCGGCGATTCGCGAGAGCGATGCTGCAGGCCTGGTCGATGGCGACGCGCTTTACCTGCTCATGCGTCAGGCGACCGAGGCCGACCTTCCCGTTATTTGTGCGCGCTTGGACGCCAAGCACATTACGGTGGAGCCCGTCGACAGCGAGGATGTTGTGGCCCTGCTGCAGCGCATTGCGCCCGCTGGCAACGGTGAGGGGGAGGCCGCTTGATCTCGCTTGTCGTTGCTGCCGTACTGCTATTACTTCATGCGCTGGTTTGTCTGGTGCTGTGGACGCTTATGAAACTGGGCCTGCTGCCGGTTCGCGGGCACATGCTTGCCGTGATGGTGCTCGTACCGCTGTGGGGCCCGTTGCTCGTGGTGCTGCTCTCGCTGCGTAGCGCGGTGTTCGGTGACGACCTTAAGGATGCCACGCTGGAGTCGCTGCGCATTAACGACGACATGCATCGCAGCATGCTGGTGCAGGGGCGCGAGGGCGATGATGGCGTGGTGCCGCTCGAGGAAGCGCTGATCGTTAACGACCCGGGCGACCGCCGCCGTCTGATGCTCTCCATGCTTACCGAGGATCCGGATGCGTACCTGGCACAGTTGCAGGCAGCAAAACTCAACGACGATGTCGAGGTCGCGCACTATGCCGCGACGGCGGTGGCGCAGATTTCCAAGGAGTCCGACCTTAAACTGCAGCAGTTGGAGCGCGCGTTTAAGACCGATCCAAGCTCGCATAACTTGGATGCGTATTGCGACTTTTTGGGCGCCTATTTGGACTCGGGTTTGGCAGAAGGCCGCGTGGCACAGATTCAGCGTCAGCAGTATGCACGCCTGCTCGCGCGTCGTTGCGAACGCGAGGACGGGCCTGCGCTGCGCATTCGCTATGCCACGGCGCTGGCCGATGCCGGCGAGATCGATAAGGCAGAGGACGTCGCTAGCCAGTTGGTGATCGATGCGTCAGACGAGCAGGACGTGTGGATGCTCTGCTTGCGCTTGGCTGTGATTCGTCGCGATGGGCAGGCGGTGCGGCGTGTAGTCGAGGCGATCGACAAGCAGCACGTGTATTTGAATGCCGAAAATCGCGAGAGGCTGGCATTTTGGCGTGAAGGAGAGGAGGCCCGATGAGCGTGGTGCAACATATCCGCGAGCGTGCGGGCCATTTTCGTTGGATAGGGCTGCTCGTGGTATGGGCTGTCTTTATCGCCATGGCCGCTGTGCTGTTGATCGAGCGTGCCGGCGTGCAGTACAGCGCCGGGCAGCATAAGCTGGGTATGCTCGCCGCCAACGATGCGGTGCCGGCAAGCTCGGCGATGTTTGGCCAAAAGCCCACGTGCTTGGTTATTACCGACTCGGGCCAAGATGGCGTCGAGGACGTCAAAGAGCAGTTTGACCAGATTCTGCTCGACATGAAAATTGCCCACCGCGATGTGGATATTGCCACCGATGGTGTTGATGCGATTCCTTCCCTCACATCTTTCGACCGCGTGATTTTACTGATGCCTTCGATCGATGGGCTCGGTACGCACCTCTCCGACATCATGAGCTGGGTGAGCTCCGGCGGTTCGCTGATGCTCGCCATGACACCGGACAATTCGAGCTATCTGCAGGCAATCGGTCCCAAGCTAGGCATCGATTCTGCCAGCTATGAATATACGACGGCAAAGAGCATCGTGCCGAGCGAGGACTTTATGATCGGCGGTGGACAGCGTTATGAGTTGTCGGATCCCTTCGATTCGTCGCTCTCGGTTTCGCTGCGTGAGACGGCCCACGTGTGGGCTAAAACCGGCGACACGGGTACTCCGCTTATTTGGTCGAGCGATTGCGGCAACGGCCGTACCGTGGTGTGCAATATCGGTATCTACAACAAGGTCATGCGCGGTTTCTATGCCGCGGCCGTGAGCCTGTTGGGCGATGCCACGGCCTATCCGGTCATCAATAGCGCGGTGTTTTACCTGGACGATTTCCCGAGCCCCGTTCCCTCGGGCGACGGCACGTACATCAAACGCGACTACGGCCTTTCTATCGCCGATTTTTATGCCAAGGTGTGGTGGCCCGACCTGCAAAAGCTCGCGCAGCAATACGACATTCGCTATACCGGCGTGATGATCGAAAACTACGAGGACGTGGTCAACCAAACCGAGCCCGCGCGCCAGGCCGATACCACGCAGTTCCGCTATTTTGGCGGCATGCTGCTGCAGATGGGCGGTGAGTTGGGCTTTCATGGCTACAACCATCAGCCGCTGGCGCTCTGGGACACCGACTATGGCACGCTGTACGACTACAAGACGTGGAAGAACAAGGAGACGCTTGTCGCGTCTCTCGACGAGCTTGTCGCCTTTCAGGACGAGGTGTTGCCCAACGCGCACGGCTCGGTCTACGTGCCGCCGTCGAATATTCTTTCGGCCCGCGCCCGCAAGATTATTGGCGAGGACGTGCCGCGCATTAAGACCATTGCCAGTACGTACTTTGAGGACGGAACCGACCTGCCCTACGTGCAGGAATTTGGCGTGGCGAGCGATGGCATCGTGGAGCAGCCGCGTATCGTTTCGGGCGGCATGGTCGATGACACCTATATGCGTCTGGCTGCGGTGTCCGAGCTCAACATGCACTACGTGAGTACTCATTTTATGCATCCCGATGACCTGCTCGATCCCGATCGCGGCGCTAAGGAGGGCTGGGAGGTCTACAAGGGCGGCCTGACTGACTACCTGGACTGGCTTACCAAGTCAGCTCCCGACCTGCGACACCAGACGGGTTCGGAATGCTCGGGTGCCATCCAGCGTTTTTCGTCCGTGACGGTGAGCGTGGATACGAGCGACGATGCCTGGACGCTCAACCTGGGCAATTTCCACGATGAGGCTTGGCTTATGTTCCGCGCCAATAACGGCGAGCCGGGTGCGGTGTCCGGTGGCGAGATTAAACACCTGACGGGCGACCTGTACCTAGTCAAAGCGACGGACAAGACCGTGACGATTGGGCGCAAGGAGGGCGGTGACCGATGAGAATCTGCTTAGTGCTCGAGGGCTGCTACCCCTACGTGCACGGCGGTGTGTCCACCTGGATGCACGGCTACATCACGGCCATGCCCGAGCACGAGTTTGTGCTGTGGGTGATTGGCGCTCACGCCGAAGACCGCGGCAAGTTTGTCTACGAGCTGCCCGGCAACGTCGTCGAGGTGCACGAGGTGTTCCTGGACGATGCTCTGCGTCTTTCGGGCGAGCAGGAGGAAGTCGACTTTGACGACCGCGAGCGCGAGGCGTTGCGCCGTCTGGTTTCGCTCTCCAATCCGGACTGGGACGTGCTGTTCGACATTTTCCAGCGCCGCCACGTGCATCCGCTCTCATTTTTGCAGAGCCGCACGTTTATGGACATCTTCCGTGACGTGTGCCTGGCCGAGTACCCGTATACGCCTTTCGCCGATGCCTTCCACACCATGCGTTCGATGTTGCTGCCCGTGCTCTATCTACTGGGCAGCGAGGTTCCGGTGGCCGACGTGTATCACGCCATTTCGACCGGCTACGGCGGTCTGCTTGCGAGTCTTGGCTCGAGCGTTCATAACGCGCCGGCATTGCTGACCGAGCACGGCATCTACACGCGCGAGCGCGAGGAGGAGATCATTCGCGCCGACTGGGTGGTGCCCTCGTTTAAGGACCGTTGGATCCGCTTTTTCTACCTGCTTTCGGAGGAAATCTACCGCCGCGCCTTCCGCGTGACGAGCCTGTTTCATAACGCCCGCAAGACGCAGATCGATATGGGCTGCGATGCGGACAAATGCCTGGTCATCCCCAATGGCATCCAGTTCGACCGCTTTAAGGACATTCCCTTAAAGCCCGATGACGGCTGGGTGGACATTGGCGCGGTGGTGCGCCTGGCGCCCATCAAGGACGTTAAGACCATGATCTATGCCTTCTTTGAGTTGCATGAGCGCTTGCCGCACGTGCGCCTGCATATTATGGGCGGCGTGGACGACGAGGAATATGGCGCCGAGTGCCATGCGCTGGTGGAGACATTGGGCGTGCGTGACTTGATCTTTACCGGCCGCGTCAACGTGGTCGAGTACATGGAAAAGCTCGACTTTACCATTTTGACGAGCATCTCAGAGGGTCAGCCGTTGAGCGTGTTGGAATCGCTGGGCGCGCGTCGCCCCTGCGTGACGACCGAGGTCGGCTGCTGCCGCGAGCTGCTCGAGGGCGCCCCCGGCGACGACTTTGGCGTGGCCGGATTTGTGAGCCCGCCCATGTATCGCAAGGGTCTGGCCGATGCTATGGAGCGCATGTGCGCGAGCCGTGCCCGCCGCCTGGAAATGGGGGAGCGCGGCCAGCGTCGCGTGGCGACCTATTACCTACACGAGCAGATGCTTGCCAACTATCGCGCGCTGTACGACGAGACGGCGCGTGCGTTTGACCTGCCCAGAGAGGGGGAGTAGCCGGTGGCCGGAATCGGTTTTGAGCTCAAACGCCTGTTTAGGCGCAAGGGTCTGTTTGCCACGATGCGCGCCTATGGTTACGCCGGCATTGTGTGTACGGGCCCCATGCTGCTGGGCGTACTGTTGCAGGTGGGCATATTGGTGCTGTGCAGTCTGTGGGGTGTGGACCGTGCCAACCAGGACTTGCTGGTGTGCATGGTGACCTACACGCTGCTGGCGTCGCTTACGCTCACGAGCTTTTTCTCCATGCCCGTCACGCGCTTTTTGGCCGACATGCTCTTTGCCGAGCGCGAAGAAGAGGTTTTGCCCTCGTTTTGGGGCTCCAACGCCATCATGCTCGTTGTCGGCACGGTGCTCTACGGCGTCTTTTTGCTGTTCTCGGGCGCCACGCTGCTGCAGGGGCTGCTGTGCCTGTGGCTGTTCAACATTATGATCGTTAACTGGAACGGCATGAGTTATCTCACTGCTATTAAGGATTACCGCGGCATTCTGTGCAGCTTTGCCGCGGCCATTGGCGTGGCGTGCCTGTGTGCCCTGGCCGCGCTGGCGCTGGGGCTGCCGCCGGTCGAGGGGCTGCTGGCCTCGATCGCCCTGGGCTACGGTGTGATGCTTGCCTGGGACGTGGTGCTGCTGTACCGGTATTTTCCTCAGAGCGATCGCAGCCCCTGGCTTTTTTTGCGGTGGCTCGACCAATTTATGCCGCTCGCGCTCACGGGCCTGTTTACTAATTTGGGGCTTTTTGCGCACCTGGTGATTATTTGGGCGGGGCCCATTGGCGTGCAGGTCAAAGGCCTGTTTTACGGCGCGCCCTATCATGATGTGCCGGCGTTGCTTGCGTTTTTGACCATTCTGGTCACGACCGTCAACTTTGTGGTGTCGGTCGAGGTTAACTTCTATCCGCGCTACCGCGACTACTACAGCCTGTTTAACGACGGCGGCGTGGTGGGCGACATCGTGGTGGCCGAGGAGGAAATGCTCGCCACGCTCAACCGGGAGCTGCGGTTTTGCGCGCTCAAGCAGCTGTTTGTGACGGCAGCGGTCATCTCGCTCGAGACCACGGTGCTCTCGGCCCTGCCACTGGGCTTCAACAACCTGATGCACGGGTATTTCCGCACGCTGTGTGTGGGCTATGGCCTGTATGCCGTGGGCAACACGATTCTGCTGATCTTGCTGTACTTTACCGACTACAAGGGCGCCGTGCTTGCCTCCGGGCTGTTCGCGGGCGTGGCGGGGCTGGCGACCATCGTCTCGCTGTTCTTTCCGCAGCAGTTTTATGGCTTTGGTTTTTTGCTCGGCGCGGCGGTGTTTTTTGTTGTGGCGCTCATGCGGCTCGATGCCTATACCGCCAACTTGCCGTATCGTATCCTGAGCCAGCAGCCCATTGTGGCGACCGACAAGACGGGTCGCTTTACGGAGCTGGGCTGCTTGCTCGACCGTGCCGAACAGCGCTATGAGGAGTTGCGTCTAGAAGGCGAGCCGCATGGCGTGTTTGAGCGCACGGTGGTTCGCATGTATCGCAATCGTTGGGGAGGTCCTGATGACCGATAGGATGATATCGCGTCGCCGCTTGATTGAGGCGGCTGCCGGCACATTGCTGCTTTCGGGCTGCTCTTCGCAGGACGAATCCTCGACAAAAAAGACCAAGAAGCAGGGCAAGGTTAAAAAGGACGATGCGTCTAGCGAGACCAAGCATCTTCGCGACAAGGACGAGCTGTACGAGGTTTACGACGACTCGGGCATCGTATGCATGTACCTGACGGTCTCTCGCGGCAACAGCTCCGAGAATACCGATCATAGCTGGGCCGAGATCAATACCTACTCGGTCTACGACTATGCCGACATGGGCGTGACGCGCTATCAGGTTATGGGCCTGCTGCAGCCTGGCGATGATAAGAGTCCCGTTGCTGGCGAGGTGGGCTATGGCGAGGAGGCGCCCAACGCTACGGTGCAGGTGCGCGGTCAGACGTCGAGTACTTATACGCAAAAGAACTACAAGGTGGAGCTCAAAAAGGGCAAGGGCACGTGGCGCCAGCAGCGCGCGATTGCGCTTAACAAGCACATGGGCGAGGGCATGCGCTTTCGTAACAAGATGGCCTACGATCTGATCCGTGGCATTCCCCAGATGATGGGCCTGCGCACGCAGTTTGTGCACTTATGGGTGTGCGACCAGACCGAAAAATCTAACGACACCTTTGAGGACTACGGACTGTTTACGCAGGTCGAGCAGCTCAACAAGACGGCACTTAAGGCTCACGGTCTGGATAAGAACGGGCATCTGTATAAGGTGAATAGCTTCGATTTCCATCGCTTTGAGGACACCATTAAGCTCACCGATGACCCCGACTATAACCAGGCGGCGTTTGAGGGTATGCTCGAGATTAAGGGCGATTCGGACCATACCAAGTTGATCGAGATGCTCGATGCGCTCAACGACGATACGCAAAAGATCGACGATGTGCTCGACACCTACTTCGATACCGAGAACCTGGTCTATTGGATGGCGTTTCAGATCTTGACGGGCAATTGCGATACGCAAAACCGTAACTGCTATCTGTACAGCCCGCTTAACTCAAATACCTGGTACTTTTTAGATTGGGATAACGACGGCATGCTGCGTAAGCTTGAGTTGAGCCTGAAGGGGTTCTCGGACTATGCGAGCTGGGAGCGCGGCGTGAGCAACTACTGGGGCAACGTGCTGTTTAACCGCGCGTTGCGCAGAAAGTCGTTCCGCAGCGAACTCGACCGTGCCGTCAAGGACTTGCGCTCGTATTTGACCGAGGAACGTCTGGCCAAGATGATCAAACATTATCGCGAGGTTACCGAATCCCTGGTCTTTGCTTCGCCCGATATCGACAATCTGCCTGTCACCAAGGATCAATACGAGCAAATCGCTGCGGCGATTCCTTCCGAGATCGAGGAGAACTATAAGAGCTTTCGTGAGAGTTATAAAAAGCCCATGCCGTTCTACATCGGCGTGCCGCAGATCGATAACGGTAAGCTGCGCGTTAACTGGGATGCGTCCTACGACTTTGAGGCGCGCGACATTCGCTATACCGTGGAGCTTGCGCGCGACTATGCCATAAGCGACGTGGTCTTTAAGGCCGAGGACGTGCTGCTGCCCGAGGTGACCTGCGATGCGCCCGATGCCGGCCAGTATTTTGTGCGCGTGCGCGCCACCAACTCCGACGGCTATACGCAAGATGCGTTTGACTACTATGTGACCGACGATGGCAAACAGTACGGCATGAAGTGTTTTTACGTGCAGGACGGCGGTAAGGTCGTGGAGGACACGTATGAGGAGGGCTAGCGCGCTGCTTGAGCGCCTGGCGGCACCTCCCGTGCGTGCCACGCAGGAGCGTTACCGCCACGAGCTCAAGTACCTCATTAACGAGGGCGAGCACGCCGCGCTGGCCTGTCGCATGGCGCCTGTCTTTAAGCTGGACAAGCATGCGCGAGCGGGCGGTTACACCATTCGCAGCCTGTACTTTGACGACTACTGCAACTCGGCCTACGAGGAAAAAGACGCTGGCATTCTTATGCGCAAAAAGTATCGCGTGCGCATCTATAACGGCAGCGACAAGGTGATTAAGCTCGAGCGCAAAAAGAAGTACGGCAGCTGGATCTATAAGGAGGACGCGCCGCTCACGCGCTGTGAGTTTGAGCAGATCCTGGCCGGCGACTACGACTTTTTGCTGCGGAGCTCCCACCAACTCTGCCGTGAGTTCTACTTCGAGTGCATCTGCAATATGATGCGCCCGCGGACCATCGTGGATTACGAGCGCGAGCCGTGGGTGATGGACGAAGGCACCGTGCGCATCACGTTTGACATGAACGTGCGCGCGGCTGTGGGAAGTTTCGATATCTTTGACGCGACCTTGCCCGCGCTGCCCGTGCTGGAGCCCGGCAAGCTGGTGATGGAGGTCAAGTTTACGGAGTTTTGCCCGCAGTTGGTGCGCGATATGGTGCCGCCGGGCGCGGCCGAGCTCACGGCAGTCTCCAAGTACTGCCTGTGCTACGAAAAGACCGCCTACTTGCGCGGCTTTAACTATTGGGAATCGGATTTTGAGAACCGAGGGGATATTTAGACCATGAGCACCAGGGACTTTTTTAAGAACTCAGTCTTGGAGGCGTTTGGCCAGGTCGACCCTGCCAAGATCGGCCTGTCGCTGCTCGTGGCGCTCGCCATGGGCATCCTGATCTATTGCGTGTACAAGCGCTTTTTTACCGGCGTGGTGTATTCGCGCAGTTTTGCCGTGACGCTTGTGGGCATGTGCGTGCTTACCTGCATGGTCACACTCGCGATCTCGACCAACGTGGTCATCTCGCTCGGTATGGTCGGTGCTCTGTCCATCGTCCGTTATCGTACGGCGGTCAAGGACCCGCTCGACCTGCTGTATCTGTTCTGGGCCATCACCACGGGCATTACGGCGGGCGCCGGCATGTATGCGCTCGTGGGGCTCACGGCGGTGGTCATCGTGGCGATGATCGCCGGCTTTGCGAGCCATCAGGACAAGGCGCGCGTGTACATGATGGTCATCCACTACACGGGTCAGACCACGGGCGACGACATCGTGCGCGCCTTTGGGCGCACCAAGTTCACCGTCAAGTCCAAGACCATGCGCGGCGACAAGGTCGAGATGGCCGTCGAGGTTTTCTCGGACGGTGTGGATATGCCCTATGCTGACTCCATCCGCGCACTCGATGGCGTGGAAGACCTGACGTTAATCCAATACAACGGCGAATACCACGGCTAACTTTGTTCCGGCGTTCTGACGAACGCCGGACCGCTCGACGCTGCGCGGGCATCTGCCGGGCTCTTATGTTCCGGCGTTCTGACGAACGCCGGACCGCTCGACGCTGCGCACGCATCTGCCGGGCGATCTGCCGCTCAAACCGTCGCTCGCGTACATGAAGTACGCGTCGCTCCTCTTTCGCGGCACCTCGCCACGGCGGCTGCGCGCTCGCTGACGTTTGCTTGACCTGGGCTGTTGAAATGATCCATGTGGCTCGCCCCATTTGCTCAATTTGCCGGTATGGGTTGGGTATCATTGTGTAAGCGATTTCAATGACGGGGGTGCTCGTGGTAAAGATGAAAGATGTGGCCGAGCTGGCCGGCGTTTCGAGCGCCGCCGTCTCGCGCTACCTCAACGGTGGATATATCTCGGCGGATAAGGCCGAGCGCATTAAGCAGGCGATTGAACTGACCGGATACGTGCGGTCCAGCCAGGCGCGCGCGCTGCGCACCGGCTCCACCAAACTCATCGGTGTCATTGTGCCTAAGATCAACTCGGAATCCGTGAGCCGCATTACCGCCGGCATCGGCCAGGTGCTCGGTCGTCGTGGCTACCAGATGTTGCTTGCCAATACCGACAATGCCCCCGATCGCGAGCTCGAATACCTCGATTTATTCCAAAACCACCCGGTCGATGGCATTGTGCTGGTAGCAACCATGATTACCGACGAACACCGTCGGGCGATTGAATCGTGCCGTGTGCCCATCGTGCTGATCGGTCAGAATGTTGAGGGCGCGGCGTGCGTCTATCACGACGATTACGAGGCCGCCTTTGAGCTGGGCCATGCGCTTGCGGGTCGCGTGGACGGCAAGATTGCCTATATTGGAGTTACCGAAGAGGACCGTGCGGCCGGTTATGACCGCCGTCGCGGTTTTGAGGCCGGCTTGCGCGCCGCGGGCAACCCGCTCGATGCCGCCTTGATTCGCCTGGGCTCGTTTACGCTCGACTCGGGCTATGGTGCGGCGCGTGAACTGCTTTCCGTCGACCCCGATGTTTCGTTTATCGCGTGCGCGACCGACACCATGGCGGCGGGCGCGCTGCGTGCCATTGATGAGGTTCGCGGCATGGGCGAGGGTATACACCGCGTGAGCGGTTTTGGCGACAACGCGTTTTTGCGCGCGCTGACGGGCGGCATTCCCACCGTGCATTATGGCTACCTGACCAGTGGCGTCGAGGCGACCAATATGTTGCTCAACACGCTCGATGGCGTGGAGGGGGAGAGCGGTCTCAAGACGCTCAAACTCGGCCATCAACTTATGAATGTCTAGGCTTTGGGTATGTCTGCCTGCCTTTGAGGCCCCTGTTTTTGCGGTAAAACTACCATTCGCCGGCTTTTTCCTACCGTTCACCCTACTATGAAAACGATTACAGACATATGAAACTGAAAACGATTACAGTGTAAGTGTCAAAGGTAGTCGGGTGCGCATGCACCCGTTGGAGGAAAGGGAAGTCATGGACTACCGCAAATCAGCCCAAGAGGTGCTCGACAACATCG
>OFLY01000583.1_pt1 | contig 29227 bp, 25 predicted proteins | sample 1541161 | NCBI WGS metagenome assembly OFLY01 (sample SAMN04209247, study PRJEB22552) | human gut metagenome | biome: gut; material: feces | host: Homo sapiens | place: USA: Oklahoma | reverse complement strand
GATGGTCGCCGGAATCCAGTAAAAAGAACTTCAAAGTCATTTGAAGTTCTTTTTTTGTGTGCAAATATAGAAAGTATGAAAATACAAAAAGCGGTCAGTGAAATTTTTACTGACCGCTTTTTGCGTTCCTTCATGATTATGGAAAAAAATAGAAGGCATATAAATTGCCGCATACATATGAATTTTTAACGAGGTATCTGCGGTAGAATATCTCGCTATCCAAGAAAAAGTATTTCAAACATCGTCTGAAACTTCTGTTTTTTGATTATCATTATAAAGCTTTACTGTAAAGGTTGTGCCTTTTCCTTCAGCACTCTCTACATGAATTTCCCCATTACAAAGGCATATAATCCGGTGAACCAAAGTCAGACCAAGACCGTTACCATTGTGGGTTCCCGAAGGATCCATACTATAAAACTTTTCAAAAATGTGATCCAATGTTTCTGGAGACATGCCAGTACCATAATCTTGAATAGATGCGGTGATACAAGCATCATCTTGAGAAAGCCGCACAGAAATGGTTCCATTTTCAGATGAAAATTTAATGGCATTAGAAATCAGACTATACCAAATTTGAGATACCATATTTTTGTTTCCTAAATAAGAAATGCTTTCCATTTCAATATCCCAATTGAGATTTTTTTCGCTCCAGAATTTTTCCATAGATAATATGGAATTACGGATCTGTTCGTCCAGAGAATATGTTGTTTTGTCCAATACAATGTCCTGATTTTCCAGTTTGGAAATCAACAAAATATTATTGATTAATGCGGAAAGCCGTTTGGAACTGGAAATGATCAGGTCAATATAGTTTTGCCGTTCCTGTTTGGATAGGGTTTCATCCTGCAAAAGGGTAACATATCCTTCTATCACAGCCAAAGGTGTTTTAAACTTATGTGAAACATTAGCTACAAAATCGTTACGGAATGTTTCGATATGACTCAATTCTTTTGTCATGATATTAAAACTGCGGATCAATTCCCGAATTTCTTTCCCAAATGCTTTTTCTTCCAATTGTATGTTGAAGTTCCCCCTGAGAAACCAGATGTGCTGCTTCATTTAACTGTATGATTGGTTTTAATACATGTTTTCCGACCAGCTTTGTCAGCAAAGTGCCGCTGAAAATACTCATGATGATGAAAATCACCAGCATAAACAGGGGAGCTGGATTATGTATCCAGCCAAGACTAATGGCGATGAGTGTTAGTACTGATAAAAAAGTAGAACTAACAATTTGTATTAGGAAAAATGAAAAAGAAAAAAGAAAATTCAATTTGTGTTTGGACAGTGCCTGCATATTACCGCTTCACCGCCTTATATCCCAATCCCCGTACCGTTATAATTTCAAAATCCGGATTGTTGCGGAATTTTTCCCGCAGTCGGCTAATATGTACGTCGACGGTGCGGGATTCTGTTTCTGTATCCAGTCCCCAGATTTCATCCATTAATTGCTGTCGTGTGAAAATATGATTTAAAGAGGATAAGAGCTTGAACAAAATCAAGAATTCTTTCTGCGGCAGCATTTCCTCTTTATCGTTTTGCGTCACAGTGAGGGAATCGTATTCCAATTTCGTATGTCCCACAATGACTCTGCGTTCATGATTGATCTGCGCCCGTTTGAGAAGGGCACCAACTCGCAGCACCATTTCATTGATGTTGATGGGTTTTACCATATAATCATCGGTTCCGGCACGGAATCCCTTTTCCATATCGTCAAAAGTATCTTTTGCCGTAATCATCAGTACCGGCTGATTATAATTGGCATTGCGGATTTCCTGCACAAAGGAATATCCATCCATGACCGGCATCATAATATCTGAAATGATTAAGTCAATATACGTATTGTCCAGTACATCTATGGCTGCCTGACCGTTTTCCGCTTCTGTGCAGGTATAACCATGCTTGCGCAGAACGGTGCAGAACAAATGACGCAGTTTGCTGTCGTCTTCTACGACCAAAATATGGAACATGAACATGCTCCTTTCTTATGATGCTTTTTTCATTATAAAACAGAATTGTCAATTGTTTGTAAACAGATTCAATGGTATTTCATTTAATTTCCATTAAAAAATATACCACAATCCTCAGTAGTTTAGGAACAGATTTGACCTATCTAAATTTAAATTCCATTAAAAACCCAAAAGTTTACATTCGGTTGATGTTTAGTTGATATTTAGTTTAAAGCTTCCGTGTAGACTTGGTGGCGAATTTTCGAATGAAGGAGGACATTTATGAAAAGAAGCATTTATGTTTTGATTGCATGTGCCTATTCTGTTCTGTTTTGCGCTGGCTGTGGCGCAGGGAAGCCAGCTGGGGACATGTCACAGATAACAACATCTGTTGCCGTAGAGACACAGGAAATCACCTTGCAGCCTATGGAACAGTATGTCAGTGTTTCATCTAAAGTATCATCGGAGCAGGAGGTTTCTGTGGTACCGAAAACTTCCGGAACAGTGAAGAAATTGTATATAGGTCTGGGGGATACGGTTAAGGCAGGAGACATCCTTTTTGAAATAGACGATACGGAAGCAAGACTGCAAGTACAGCAGGCCCAGGCATCTTTGGAATCTGCTCAGGCTAATTATGATCAAAATGTAGGCGGCAGTTTGGAAACACAGTTGGATCAGATGCAGGCAACAGTGGATTCTTATCAGATTCAATATGATGACCTGAAAAAAGAACTGGAAGAAACAGAGGCCCTTTATGAAATCGGTGCTGCTTCCCAGAACGAGATTGATAACCTGAAATCCAGTGTAAATAAGGCGAAAATTCAGCTGGAGTCTGCGCAGAAGCAATTGGAACTGAACAAAGGCAGTATTTTGGAAGATACGAAGCAATCTTTGCAGGCAAATATCACACAGGCAGAAGCTTCTCTGGCAAGTGCCCAGAAGCAGCTGGATGATACAAAAGTCCGTGCGGAAATTGATGGTATCGTTGGTACTTTGAATATTTCCGAAGGCAGTGGTGTCAATGCCCAAGGTGAAGCCATGACATTGGTGAATATGGATAACCTGAAAGTGTCATTCCATGTTTCAGAAGATGTCATCAATGAAATTTCTGTTGGCTCTCCTGTCTATATTACGGTTTCCGCAGTATCAGATGATCCTATGACAGCAACAGTCACCAATATTTCTGAAGCGACAGACAGCTCTACAAGACTTTATCAGGTAGAAGCAGCTTTGAGCAATACCGAAGGAAACTTAAAGCCAGGTATGTTTGCCAATGTACGGTTGGTAACCGAAACAAAAGAAGATACCATTGTTGTTCCCTTGAATACTGTTTTGACAGACAATGGAGAAAATACGTTTTTGTAGTAGATGAAAATAACATTGCCCATAAAACTGTGGTAGAAACAGGATTGGAAAATGATACATACATCGAAATTACCAGTGGTTTGAACATTGGGGATACGGTTGTTACCAAAGGTCAGGACTTCCTGTCAGACGGCAATACCGTAAATATTACAAACGGGACAACAGAACAGGAATCAATCGCAGAAGTACCAGAGCAGGAATGATGAGCTTTTCTGCGGATTTCTAAAACAAAGGAGTTGATATGTTTGGATATTACAAAGATTTCGATTAAACGTCCCGTTGCCATCATGATGGTTATGTTCATCATCATCATTCTGGGTGCAGTTTCCATTACCAAAATGGAAATGGAATTGACACCGGAAACGGAAATGTCTATGGTCATGATTATGACGACCTATGAAGACGCCGGGCCGGAAGAAGTGGAAAATCTGGTTACGGAGAAAATCGAAAGTGCAGTTGCCAATGTGGAAAATGTAGAGTCTATTTCTTCCACATCATCAGAAGGCAGCTCTATGGTTTCCATTGAATTTAATTATGGAACCAATCTGGATACGGCCATTACAGACTTGCGGGATAAATTGAGCATGGTGGAAGCAACTTTGCCTGATGGCTGTGATTCTCCCAATATTATGAAAATGGATATGAATTCCATGCCCATTGCCACCATTGTGGTTTCCGGTGAGGATATGACATCCGATGAACTGAAGTCATTTGCAGAGGATGATATTGAACCCCATCTGGAACGTCAGGAAGGCGTTGCTTCCGTAGACATCATGGGTGGTACAGAACAGGAAATCCTGATTGAGATTGATCCGGAACGACTGGAAGGTTTGGGATTGACCATGACTTCCATTGGGCAGATCCTTTCAGCGGAAAACAGCAACCAGTCCGGCGGCAGTATTTCCTATGGCGAAAAGAGCATGACCATCAGTACCAAGCTGCAGATGGAAAGCATTGAAGATGTCAAAAATACACCCATTCAGATTGCAAATGGTACAGTTATGCGTCTGGGGGATATTGCTACCGTCACAGAAACACAGAAGGAAGTTACATCTATCAGCCGTTACAATGGGGAATTTTGTGTCACACTTTCTGTCACACAGTCCAGTGATGGCAATACAGTAACTGCTGTGAATAACATTTTGGATGAAGTGGAAAAACTCAATGCGGAATATCCGGATATGACCATTGAAGTGGTAAGCGAGTCCGGCAGTACCATTGAAGATTCTGTTATGAACGTTGTTTCCAATATTTTTACAGGTGCGATTCTTTCCATTCTGGTTATGTTTGTGTTCCTGAAAAATGTTGGCTTGACTGGCGTCATTGCTGTTTCTATGCCAATCTCTATTATTGGTACATTTGTATTTTTGTATTTCTCCGGCACAACACTGAATATGATCTCTCTGGGCGGTTTGTCCGTCGGTGTCGGTATGCTGGTAGATAACTCGGTTGTTATGCTGGAAAATATTTACCGTTATCGTACCAGCCTTGGCTATGGTAAGGTAAAAGGAACCTATCGTGCCGGCAGAGAAGTACGATCTTCTCTGATTGCGTCCACATTGACAACCATTGTTGTATTCATTCCCTTCGTTTTCGTATCCGGCATGATGATGCAGATGATGACAGACCTGGCGCTTGCCATTGTATTCTCTCTGGCAATGTCTTTGATTTCTGCAATGACAGTGGTACCTATGTTGGCAGGGAACTATGTAAATAATGTACATCGAAATAAAACGCCGAAAAAACTGGATTTCATCAATAAAATGCTGAATATGTTCGATATCGGCATGAAAAAGCTGAGTAATCTGTATGGCAGATTTTTGAAATGGGCAGTTTGGCATAAGAAAAGAACACTTTCTTGTGTAATGCTGGTATTCATTGCCTCTTTGTGCATGCTTCCATCTGTTGGTATGGAATTGATGCCATCTTCTGACGAAGGTACTTTCTCTGTAACAGTGAAAGCACCGAAGGGCAGCAATCTGGATACAGTAGATGCACTGTCTTTACAGGTGGAAGAAATTCTGGAACAGATTCCGGAAATGGTATCTATCAGCGTAACTATGTCTGGTTCTTCCGGCTCTATCATGGGCAGTTCTGAAGAAAGCAGCATCAGCTGTGTATTAGTTGATAAAAATGAACGTGACCGCAGTACAGACGAAATCGTAGAAGAAGTGCGTAATTCTGTGAAGAATATCGCAGGGGCAGAAATCAGCGTTTCTTCCAGCTCCAGTATGGGCTCTATGATGGGCGGCGGTGTTTCCGTAGAAATCTATGGCGATGACATGGATAAACTGCAGGAAATCAGCGATCAGATCGCATCTCAGATGGAACAGATCGAAGGTGTTCGTCAGGTAAGCAGCTCTCTGGAAGATCAGGATACCGAAGTAGCCCTGCAAATTGACAAAGAACGTGCAAGACAGTATGGACTGACAGGTTCCGACATTGCAAGTCAGGTAAGAAACACTGTTTCTGGCTTTACAGCAACAACACTGAAAGCAAACGGAACAGAAATGGATATTCGTATTGTATTCCCTGACGAGAGCATGTCTACACTGAGCGATATCAATGACTTGTCTATTATGACAGGTGATGGCAAAGTGATTCCTTTGTCCTCCGTTGCGGAAATTACCATGGAAAATGTGCCGTCTTCCATTTCCAGAGACGACCAGAGCAGATATGTAACCATTTCCTGTGATGTATATGGCCGTGATAGCGGCAGTATCGGTAATGATATTCAGGCTATCATTGACCAGATGACCATTCCTGATGGTTACAGCGTAAAACTAGGTGGTACCAATGAAATGATGAATGATACATTCTCCTCTTTGGGTCTGGTAATCGTTCTGGCGATCGTGCTGGTTTACATGGTTATGGCAGCGCAGTTTGAATCCTTTGTAAATCCCTTTATCATTAATGTTTACCATTCCTTTGGCATTTACAGGGGCAATTTTCCTGCTGTTCATTACAGGAGAACCTCTGAGCATGATGGCGTTGATTGGCTGTCTGGTGCTAGTAGGTATCGTTGTAAACAATGGTATTGTGTTGATTGACTATATTGATATTTTGCGTAACAGAGATGGGTATTCACTGGTAGATGCGATTTTGACTGCATGTCCTACCAGATTAAGACCTATCCTGATGACAGCATTGACGACAATTTTGGGGCAGTTCCCTATGATTTTCTCCAATGGTACCAACAGTGAAACACTGAAAGGCATGGGGCTTGTCATTGCCGGTGGTCTGACCACATCAACATTCCTGACTCTGGTAGTCGTACCTTTGCTGTATATGATCTTAGACCGGTTTGTGCAGGCATTCCGCAATAAGATGAAATTTACTAAGAAGACAAATCCTTATGAAATTGAACAGGAATGCTGTTAATGAGAGAAAGGAGGTTTTTTATGAAATATAAATTGGCATTGCTGCTAACGGTGACGATGCTGATGCCAACTGCAACGACTGCACTGGCAGCGGAAACGAGTACGACAGCAACAGAAACCACAAAAACCGCGTCAGAAGCAAATACCGCAGAAACAACAGAAAGCGGTGTTTGGCAGCTGACATTCGAAGAGGCACTGGAACTGGCAGAAGAAAACAGTTCCGACCTGGATAACGTGGCAGAAAAAGCAGAATACCTTCAGGATTTGAAGGAAGATATCTGGGATATTACAGGTTCTTTCTCTGTGCCGACCGTTAGTTATCAGCAGTGGGTAGATGATGATGTTTACAGCATCTATTCTCAAATCCAGTCTATCAGCAGCAGTATGACCCAGAATCGTTATACGGAAGAGATTACAAAGTTGTCACTGGAATCAACCGTAAAAAGTTACTTTACCTCTATTTTGAGTGACGAAAGTTCTCTGGAAGTGGCCAAAAAAGAGGCAGAAGTAAAGAAAACCCAGTATTTGCAGGGTCAGACCAAAAATAAAATGGGGCTGATCAGTGATTACGACCTGCGTACACTGGAAACAGAGTATAAGACTGCGGTGGACAATGTGCAAACACTGGAAAGAGCCATTGAGGAGGAATACCGTTCCTTTAATCAGTTGTTGGGCATCAGTGATGATACAGAATATGAACTGAAATATGATGTAGAGTATACACCCTACAACATGGGACAGAGCATGACACAGTATATTCAAAATAAACTTAATACGGATTACACCATCAAACAGCTGGAACAGAATGTGGATGACGCTGAGTTCAACAAAAACTATATGTCTATGTCCAGCACAAATTCCCAATCTGCTACCAACAAATACTCTTATGAGGAAGCCAAAAGTACCTTAAAAACAGCAAAAGAAGATAAAGAACTAGCAATCCAGAATGCGTATAATGAGGTACAGGAATTGGAGAATCAATATGAAACAGCACAGCGAAATCTGGAAACAGCAAAATCCAATTTGGAATTGGCAGAACTGAATTACTCTTTGGGCAGAAATACGGCATTGGATGTAACGAAAGCGGAACTGGATGTAGAAGAAGCGGAAAATACATTGTCACAGATCGTATATTCCCACGATATGAAGGTTTATCAGTTGGAGAGCACAGAATTATTGTAAAATCAAACATAAAAGTTGCTTTTCATGATGTCTGATTGAGTGAGCAATATAGAAGAAACAGAGAAAGATATGTTATTTTCATTCATTTGAAAATGCATATCTTTCTTTTTTGTATTCATATAGTTGACAGTTGGAAAAGAGAGGCATACTTTAAAAGCAGGATGTGCTGTTTTTGTTAAAAATACGTTGAAAAGTTGCGGAAATGATATTCACATTGTATAATAAAATCAATAATTAATGAATTATGTAAATTATTTATATAAAAATGAACAAAAATAGAATAAATTATAAAAAAGTTTGTGTGTGATTTTGTGTAAGGCGATTTGGAGGCGATGCATTATGGCAAATATTTCAAGTGCAAGTGGAAAGATTACATTAAAAGGTGACTGGACGCAGGAAGCCATTGATGCCTTTGAACCCGTGTTAGACGTATGGGGTTTTTATGGCGAATATGGTATTCAAGATTGCGGTGGCTTTGATGAAGAACATTTGACTTCTGACTTTTATGGTTGCGGAAGATGGTCTTTTTCAGGCACACTTGAATCATTTGAAGATTGGACAAGACAATGGTTTAAAGATAATCCCAAAAAACCAAATGGCGAACCTATTTGTGTTACGACAGAGGAACAGTACGAAAACTTCCTGAAAATTATTTGTGAAAATAAGCTTGTAATCGAGATGGATTTTGAGGATGTGGAAGAAGGCTGTGGCGGACATATCCATGAGATTGGCCAGTTTACTTCTGAAGACGGAAGCTGTATCACTTATGAAACAATGGAATGCGAGGACATTGTTCCATCTTGGGATGAATATGAAAGAAGTTGTCTAGAAGCTGCAGTGGACTTCTTTGAAAACTTTTTGTCAGATGCGGACAGAAAAAACTGCGTAAGTGGGTAAAAAATCATGTCATGCTGACAGACATATTTGAGGAATGTGATGATTATGAGGAAATTATAACGTATTTTGGTGATTACGGCGAAGACCCGTTTTATCGTTTCTGCCGTAAATTCTATCCCGATACAGAAGAATGGGACGAGTTCACTGGAGAATATGAAAATGTATATGGATGCCTTGTGGAAGAATCAGTAGACGATGAGGACTGTGATTGCGACGAAGAAGATTATGACGATGTGGAACTTGAGGACGACGATGAAGATGATGAAGACAGCGAAGATGAAGACGTTAATGCTTGGGATACAGAACCTCAATATCCTCTGGATGAGATTGATTCCTTGGAAATCAGTGGCAGCGCCTTTGTTTTGACCGGTGATTTTCAGAACTGTGATGGCGACAGGAATCAGGTCAAGGAAATGATTGAAGCCAAAGGCGGGAGATGCACCGGTGCCGTCAGCGGCAAAACGAACTACCTCGTTTTGGGTGATTTTGGCTCAGCAGGTGCCAAGAAGATTGATCAAGTCATGGAACAACGGGCAAAAGGCAAGGATATCAAAATCATTGCGGAATATGACCTGTTCCGTTTTCTGTAAAAGGATAGGGGGAATCACACATGAGTAAGTGGAAGGATTTTGAATTTTGCGCAGCAGGCTGGGATAAAAAAAGATGGGATCTGCGCTATACTGGCGAGAACAAAGATCTGGTGATACCGGAAAAAATGATCGCGAAAGTAGGAGAAAAGGCAACCATTGCCATTTCTGCCGCCAATGGGAATGAATTGGAAAGCATTACCCTGCCTAAAAACATTTATGATGTTTGGCTTGGTACACTCTATGGTGCAAAAAGTTTGAAAAAAATTACTGTTGATCCGGAAAACCCATATTTGAAAGATGTTGATGGTGTGCTTTACACCAAAGACGACAAAAGACTCATAAAGATGCCTTGCCAAAAGACAGGAACCTATACTGTATCTGATGGTGTGGAAGAGATCGAAGTGACTGCTTTTCAATATTCACATTTAGATGAGGTGATATTGCCGGAGTCCTTAAAGGAAATCGGAAATTGTTGTTTTCAGTACAGTGAACTGAAAAAAGTAACGATACCGAAAAGTTTGCCAGAATTAGAGGATAATGTTTTTTCTGATTGTCGAGAATTGGAGGAATTTTCGTTTTTGGGAGATACCAGTATTCAGTATGGGTATGTGGATATGGACTCTGAAATGGAGAAGCGGATTTCCGGAGATGGTTTTACACAGACAGCGGAATGTTATCTTCTTGCCTGCTTAAAGAGTTATCCGAATATTGAAAAATGCAGAAGAAAATTCATTGCGGCGGCAAAACGCGGAAAAAGGGAAAAAATAGTGGAATATCTCTTGAGCACTTTACCGGATACACCTGTGGAAAAAGGCACATTCGAAATCAGTGACTTAGAAGATGGAACGGCTGCAATCCAGTCATATAAAGGTGAAGAAAGCGTCATTGAGATTCCTGCTGAAATGGATGGCAAAAAAATAACAGCAATCGGAAAGGGAGCTTTTGAGGAAAATGAATCTGTGGAAAAGGTCATTGTGCCTGAGGGTGTGGAACTGATCGAAAAGAATGCCTTCAAGGGTTGCATATCCTTAGAAGAGGTAGTATTGCCGGAAAGCTGTACAGATATTGGTGCTTCCGCTTTTGAGGACTGCAAAATTTTGAAAAAATTGAATTTGCCGCAGAATATAACTATTTTGTCCAGAAAGATGCTGAAAAACTGTAAATTACTGGAAAAATTGGAGTTGCCAAAAGGACTTGTGAAGATTGATAATGAAGCCTTGTATGATTGTGATAGCATCACAGAATTGGAACTGCCGGAAGGCTTGCGGTATTTGGGAAAAGAGTGCTTGTATGCCTGCGGCTGTAACTATGGCCCGGTGCTTCCCGGAGAATGGGGATACAGCAAAAGAAAATTTGCCATTCCGGCGTCCGTGACACAGATTGATGATGGCGGAAATGGTATCTTTGCCGCTTATCCCAAGGCGCAGGAGCTGTTCGATGTGTTTGAGTATAAAGTGATTTTACAGGTGAAAAGAGGTTCTGTTGCTCATAGATATGCGGCGAAAAAGAAGATTCGGTTTGAATTAGTCTGATAGTAAAGAAGGAAAATCGTTTTCCGTGGAAAGGAGACTTATTATGCGTGAAATCAATAGAGACGCAGAAGAACTCAGAAGTAAGCTTCTGTCCGAAGTTTACGCCGGAGCAGTGCCTGGTATGCCTGCCATGATACTGGATGAAAGCAGAATCCGTAATGCTGACGCAGACGAACTGGAAAAGATTGCGAAAGAATACGGATATTAAAATCAGAAAGAAAGCAATACTTTAGAGGGCTGTTTAACAGGAAAATAAAAATAGCTGGAATCTTTTCAATATAAAGGATTCCAGCTATTATATTTTTACTGATGAAGGAAGCTTGAGAAAAGGATGTTATTTTTGTTCTGTCATTGCCAAAGGATACATAGAATAACATCATGATATATTTGAAAGCAAAACAGAATTCAATGGCATTTTCGTTGTATTTTTATACCTAACATGATAAAATTAAAAGTCCGGGGAAAGAGACAGAAACGTCATATATCTTGTTCTTTTTTTCCATCTATGATACACTCTTAATATTAAGGTTAAATGGAATCTGCGTTTCCAAATCGTGGTGAAACGACAGGATTGGGTTTAGAAGATTCATATATCGTACAGATATCCAATAGAATTTACTTGATTGAACCAGTGTAAACAATGAATCCATGATGTTTTGAAAGGAGCAAATCGTATGAAGAAAAAGGTTGCAATATTATTTGGTGGTTGTTCTGAAGAACATGACGTATCCATAAAATCTGCAAGAGAAATCTGGAAATATATTGACAAAGAAAAATATGATCCCGTTTATATCGGTATTTCCAGATCCGGCGAATGGAAACTCTGTGATGAACCTACTGCTGATTGGGATGCGAAAACAACACAGCGTGTCATTTTGTCCTCCAACAAACAGGATAAAGGCATGCTGGTACTGAAAGACGGTACTTATGAATTGGTTCCTCTGGATGTTGTATTCCCCATGATCCACGGCAAAATGGGCGAAGACGGCACCATTCAGGGTCTGCTGGAAGTGACAGGTATTCCTTATGTAGGCTGCGGCATTCCTGCTTCTGTATTGTGTATGGATAAATCTATGACATACCTGACAGTAAGCAACCATGGATTCCGCGCGCCTGGATTCAAAATTCTGCATGATGGCGAAGAAGCAGACGCATCCGCTTTGAACTACCCTGTTTTTGTAAAACCTGCTCGTTCCGGTTCTTCCTTTGGTGTAACAAAGGTAAGCAAACCAGAAGATTTGCAGGCTGCTGTTGATGTGGCAAGAGAATTTGACAAAAAAGTTCTGATTGAAGAAGCTATCAAAGGTATGGAAGTTGGCTGCGCAGTTATGGGTAATGGCGACAACCTGAAAGTAGGGGAAGTAGACCAGATCACGCTGTCTCATGGTATTTTCCGTATCCATCAGGAAGACCATCCCGAAGAAGGTTCTGAAAATGCTGTATTTACAGTTCCCGCAAACCTGCCTGTTGAAAAACGGAAAGAAATCCAGGAAACAGCAAAAGCAATGTATAAAGTTCTGGGCTGCAAAGACCTTTCCCGCGTGGATATGTTCCTGCAGGAAGATGGTACCATCGTTCTGAACGAAGTAAATACAATGCCTGGTTTCACATCTTATAGCCGTTATCCTCGTATGATGCTGGCAACAGGCATGACATTCACTGAACTTATTGACCACTGTATTGAAATGGCATTGCAGGAAGGAAAATAATCATGGAAAAAGGATTTGTTTTTTTGGATGAAGTTATCCCCGGAATTCGTTGGGATGCCAAATATGCAACTTGGGACAATTTCACAGGGAAACCTGTGGATGGATATGAAGTCAATCGCATTGTCGTTGCGAAAGAAATGGCAGATGCCCTTGCAGAGGTACAAAAAGAAGCAAATCAAATGGGATATGGGCTTTTGGTCTGGGATTCCTATCGTCCGCAGCGTGCTGTAAACTGTTTTCTGAGATGGGCTGCGGAACCGGAAGACGGCAGAAGAAAAGAAATCCATTATCCAAACATCAAGCGGGAAGAATTGCTTTCTAAAGGCTATGTGGCTGCAAAATCAAGCCATAGCCGCGGAAGTGCAGTCGATTTGACGCTCTATTCCCTGAAAACAAATGAAATCCTCCAGATGGGAACATGTTTTGACTTTATGGATGTGAAATCCCATCATACCTGTAAAGATGTGTCAAAAGAAGAATATGAAAACCGCCAGCTCCTGTGCGGCCTTATGACACGTCACGGATTTGTGCCCTTTGAAAATGAATGGTGGCACTATAATTTGAAAAAAGAACCATATCCGGAAACATATTTCGATTTTCCTCTTTCCGGCAGTTCTTCTGATGAAATGGTATAAATATCATGAACACAACCAGGACTTTCCTTATTAATGAAGGAAGGTTCTGGTTTTTTGTTTGTGTATGAAACAGACATTTGTATATGTCATAAAGTATGGAATATAAATGTATAGAATAAAATTAGAAAAATTCTCAAAAAAATCTATAAATGATTGAATTGCTTGTAAAATAGGGGGTTTCTTTGTTGTAGGGAGCAGGATAATTTTCGGATGTGATTAATAAATATGAAATGCCTTGCATGCTTTATATGTCGGATGTTTTAAAAAAATGTCAAAAAAAGAGGAAAAATGCAAGGGGGATGGAACACTTGAAGCAATTATATGGGGCTGCTGCTTTAGGCGTAGCCGCTGTATTGTTTGCGGGAATTTCCGGTACGGAAGTAATGGCACAGGAGCTGGAAAATGCCGCAGATAAAGCAGCACAGGGGGCGTTCGAGTATTTGTATCTTGAAGAAAGAGGAAGTTCAGATACAAATGAAATGAAAATCGTGATTCAGTTAAGTGACAGTGAGGAAGCGCCGGCTTCTGCGCAACTGCAATTTCATTATGAAGGGGATTCGGAGTCAGAAATTGTGGATGCAAGTCAGATTGCGGAAAGAACTGTAACTTTTACACAGAAATTTGATGATTCAACAAAAACTGCCGTGTTGGATACAATTAGCTGGACAGAAAATGATACAGTATACACAGTTGATTTTGCAGAAAATCAGATAGAGATTGCCGGCAATGATGAACAGACAGAAAATGCAAATACAGCACTGCTTTATCTGGCGGATGGAACACAGAAAGAAGTTCCTGTTTCTGAAGAACCCATTCGCATAGAAGAAATGCAGGAAGCGGCAGCACAGCCCGAAGTCGATGATGCTATCGCAAAGGAAGATGCGCGGGAAGAAACCGATCGTGATTCTTATACTGGCGGGGAACTGTTTACAGATGTCAAAAAAGAAAATTGGTTTTATCCTGCCGTTAGCTATGTAATGAATAAAGGTCTTATGACTGGTATGGTCAATGGCGGTTTCGGGCCCAATGAAGAATTGAGCAAAGTACAGTTTACGGTGGTTCTTTATCGTATGGATGGCTCTCCGGAAGTACGCCTTTCTGCAAATACACTATCCATTCCGGAAAATGCTTATTATGCACCAGCAGTTTACTGGGCAAATCAGGAAGGATTGCTGGATAGATCCCAAAGCAATTCCATAAAGCCGGAAGATCAGATTACACGGGAAGAAATGATCTCTATGCTGTTCCGTTATGCCCAGCATAAAGGATTTGATACACAGGAAAGAGCTGATCTGGCACAGTTTGCAGACGCAGAGAAGGTATCTTCTTCTGCAAAAGAAGCTATTTCCTGGGCAGTTGCAACAGGAATGATTAGCGGAGAGGGAAAAGACAGACTTTTGAATCCTCAGGGTAGCGCAAGCAGAGCAGTTTGTGCCGCTATGATCACCCATCTTTGTGAAACATATATGCCGGATGCTTTTGCGAATATTCCCATTTACGCAAAGGCGAATAACATCGCATTTACTTCTGTAAATCAGGAAACAGGAGATTTTACGGTCACTGTTTCCGGCATTACTGCCAGCATGTGAGAAAGGTAGAAGTAGCTCTTTGGCGTGACAGCAATCAGGGAGACATCTGCTGGTATCCTGCCGTTGCACAAGGAAATGGAGTCTATGCAATCAAAGGAAATGTGGTAAATCATAAACTGCATTTTGGCGTTTATCAGGCACAGGCATATGTAACATTAAAAAATGGTCTGCGGATTCCTGCTGGCATACAGTCTGGCACCATTGAAGGCAGTGAGGCCCAGATTCGTATCAGCAACCATGTCAATGATGTATACGATCAGGTAGGACATGACCTCTATGCATGTTATAAATGGGTTGTGGACAATGTTTCTTATAAAAAGCTGCCTATTCCTGTGGAGCCAAAGGAAGGTTACACAGCGGATCAGTGGTATGCAGTATTGGCATTTGAAAATCATCAGGGTAACTGTTTCTGCTACGCTGGTGCGTTTTATCAGCTCGCCAAAGGTTTAGGATATGATGCAAAATATGTAGAAGGGAAAGTTGCCATGGCGGCTGGTGGTTATGGCCCGCATGGCTGGGTGGAAATCACCAAAGACGGCGCTACATATATTTGCGATCCAGATATGCAGGACGAAGCGCCTAGATATAATTTCTATATGCAGCCGGCAAATAGTCCTGTTATCAAATATGTGCGATAGGTAGGGCAGAAAGATATGGTATTTAGTTCACTGACATTTTTATGTATTTTTTTGCCGGTGGTACTGGCGCTTTATTATCTGCTTCCGACACTGCGTATCCGAAATGTTTTGCTTATTGCAGTGAGTCTGCTGTTTTATGCTTATGGTGAGCCGGTCTATGTATTGCTGATGATTGCCAGTATCATCATAAACTATATTTTTGGCAGACTGTTGGGAACGGAAAATAAAAAGAAACGACAATGGATTCTTGCCATTGCGGTGGTTATCAATATTGGTCTGTTGGTGGTATTTAAGTATCTGGATATGATGGTACAGACTGTCAACCAACTTTGCGGCAGTGAAATTCCCTTGGTTGGTCTGGCTTTGCCCATTGGTATTTCTTTCTTTACCTTCCAAGCGTTATCCTATGTCATTGATGTTTACCGCAGAGAAGTGGAGCCACAGAAAAATCTTTGGAATGTGATGCTTTATATCTCCTTTTTCCCGCAGCTTATTGCTGGACCCATTGTAAAGTATCATGATATACAGGAACAGATTGATAATCGAAATACGGATGTGAAAGAAATTGCGGAAGGTCTCAGAAGATTTATTATAGGTCTTTCCAAAAAAGTCCTGATTTCTAACACCATGGCAGTTACAGCAGATGCGCTGTTTGCCGCTGGTGCAGGAGAATTGAACATTCTGTCCGCATGGATTGCCGCCATTGCTTATATGCTGCAAATTTATTTCGATTCCAGCGGTTACAGTGATATGGCAATCGGCTTGGGGCATATGTTTGGGTTCCGTTTTCTGGAAAACTTCCGTTATCCTTATATTTCAGCCAACATACAGGAATTTTGGAGAAGATGGCATATTTCCTTGTCCACATGGTTTAAGGAATATTTGTATATCCCTTTGGGTGGCAATCGGAAAGGAAAGGCACGCACTTGCCTGAATAAAATGATTGTGTTTTTCTCAACGGGTTTGTGGCATGGCACAAACTGGACTTTTGTGCTCTGGGGTTTATGGCATGGCGTATTTCTGCTCTTTGAACAGGTGTGTCCTGTAAAAAAACTGCCTAAGGTTCTGGCACATATTTACGCATTGCTTGTTGTATGCGTGGGCTTTGTCATGTTCCGCGCGGATACTTTTGGGCAGGGCATGTTCATGATCAGCACAATGTTTGGCGGTTGGGAATTTTCCTCCGTGCAGATGGCGATAGTATGGGAGCAGCTGACACCCATATTCCTTGTGACCTTGGTGGTGGCAGTGTTTGGCAGTGCGCCATTGATTCCAAAAGCCGCAGAGGCTTGTCTGGTACGGGAAAATCTGCGGAAACCAGCTACATACTTCAGCTATATGGCAAGTTTTGTATTGCTGATATTATGTATGCTGAGTTTGTCCAGCGGAACGTATAATCCATTTATTTATTTTAGATTTTAGGGGCTTTGCAAAATGAAACATAAGAAATATTTGATATTTATCATAGCCGTTTGGGCGTTCTTGGTTTTTCCCTTTGCAGGCATGTTGTTTTGGAGAAGCGACGAAACCACCGAAAATACAGAATTGGCTTCTTTTCCAGAATTAAAAACGGATGAAGGATGGAATCAAGAGTATTTAAGCAAAATGGAAGCCTATTTTGAGGATCATTTCGCTTTACGGCAAACGCTTTGCTGCGAAGTCATGTGACCCAAAGTAGTGCAACAGATCAGGTGGTTCTGGGAAAAAATGATTGGCTGTATTTCAGTGGAACCACAGCCGATTATCAGGGAACCAATCTCTTTTCTGAAAGAGAAATATACGCCATCCTCCACAATTTGAAACTCATACAGAACTATGTGCAGGAGCAGGGCAGTGCATTTTATCTCATGGTGCCGCCTAACAAAAACAGTCTGTATGATGAAAACATGCCCTATTATTATCAAAAAGGGGATGAAAGCAATCTAGAGATGCTAACAGAACGCTTTCAGCAGGAAGGGATCTCCTACATTGATCTGTATGAAGCCTTTCAGGAAAAAGAGGAAGTCTTGTATTTCCAACGGGATTCCCATTGGAATAATCAGGGGGCGTTGCTGGCATACAGAAACCTTATGGAGGCGATAGGAAAAGATTATGAAACTTATCTGAATGCACCTTTTGATGTGGAAAAGTCCATAGCGGTGACTTGGATGAAATGCTTTTTCCAAAAGCAGTGCAGAAAGAGGACAATTATTTCTATGATACAGCATCTAATTTTGTCTATGTAAACGAAGTAAAGGACAATATGGATTCTTGGATCGAAACGGAAAATCCCAATGCAATAGGCAGTATCCTCATGTATCGGGATTCTTTCGGGGAAAGCCTCCTCCCTTTTGTGGCAGGAGAATTTGAAAAAGGATATTTTTCCAGACTGGTGCCTTATAATTTGCTTCAGGTAGAGCAGTATCAGCCGAATGTAGTTGTTATTGAAAAAGTAGAACGAAATTTGGATGATTTTATCACGGACATGCCCATTGTGGAATGCCCTCAGGTAGAAAATATCATAGCACCGCAGGCGCAGGCCAACACGGAAATGACTGCGGAAAAAGCAGGTTCTTTTCTGGAAATCAAAGGCACTGTGGATGAGAAATATATCCGACCAGATACACAGATTTATGTTTTTGTGAAGGATGAAAACACCATGGAAACCAAAACATTCGAAACCTTTTACGCCAAAACAGAAAAAGGGGACGCCAATGGTTTTCACCTTTATTTGAAAGGCAGCAGTGTGCCGGAAGGAAATTTACAGCTGAATGTAATTGCGGTAAATGGCAGCCTGCCCTTTATCGTTTGCAGTAAAGAAATCACATGGAATCTTTAGGGAGGTAATGAAATGAAAGCAAAAAGAGTGTGGGGACTTGTTCTTGCGGCAGCAATGTGTATGACAGTTGCTGGCTGCGGACAGAAAGAAGCAGAAACAGCCAGCACAGAACCTCAGTATCAGGTCATCGGTACAGAAGTGGAAGGCGCATATGACATTCTGCTGAAAAACAGCATTGGTTAGGATGTGACAGGTATTTCTGTGAAAACTTCCGAGGAAGAAGAATATCCTGCCAATATGCTGGCAAGTGATGCTGTTCTGAAAAATGGTGAAACAGCAGAATGGTTCTATATGCCGGAAGAAGCTGCTGAAACAGAAGGCGTAGGGGAAAAAGATGTTGCTCTGAATGTGGTATATCAGGTACAGATCACATTGGCAGACGGCACAGTTTATGAACTGAGCGCATTGGGTCTGGACGATATTGACAAGAACGCAGAACTGTGTCTGGAAGATGATGTTGTTTTTACAAAATACACCAGCAAAGCATCCGGTGATGCGGTATCTACAAAGGAACAGGAAGTTGCTGCAAAAGCACAGAAAGACGCAGAATCTCAGGAAGCGGTTACAAGTGAACCTGCTCCCGTAGAAGAAGTACAGCAGGAAGCACCTGCACAGCAGAGCGCACCAGCTGCATCTGAACCTCAGCAGGCACCTGCGGAACAGATTCCCCAACAGACAACAGAAGGTTGCTTGACAGAAGGCGGCGGCCCTGCATTCAACTGATCTTGATGGAATCATAGAAAATATATGAAATATCAAACCTCCAAAGAAACGATACAATAGTTCTTTGGAGGTTTTTCTTTTGGCATTTTGTTTGGAATAAAATTCCATGTGGATTGTATCATTTGTTGTGTTCGTGTTGACAAAATACCACAAGATATAGTATACTTACCACATATTTGTAGTGGTTGTAACGGAACAGGGGTAAGAGGAGATGTCAATATGGAACGAGTAAGGCAGTTGGTTTCTGCGGTCATTGCAGGCGGATTGATTGGCATGGGCGGTACAGTGTATCTATCACAGCAAAATCCTGTTGTGGGCAGTTGCTTGTTTGCCATTGGCTTGTTTACCATCGTTATTTTCCAATTGCAGTTATTTACCGGAAAAATCGGATATCTGCCAATGCAGAAGCCAGTGTATCTCATTGAACTGGCAATCACATGGATTGGCAATCTGATTGGTACATACATTGTTGCCTGGATGGTACGGAATAGCCGCATATATGAAGGTATGGCGGAAAAAGTACAGACCATTGCGGCAACGAAGCTTAATGATGATTTCTTGAGCATTTTCCTGTTGGCAGTATTTTGCGGTATGCTGATGTTTATTGCCGTAGATATTTTTAAAAACCAGACTGGTTCCACCATTCGTACCGTAGGGGTGTTTATCCCGGTCATGGTGTTTATCCTGAGTGGATTTGAACATGTCATTGCCAACATGTATTACTTTTCTCTGTCAGGTGTATGGAGTGGTCATTGTTTGCTTTCCATTATTGTCATGACCTTGGGGAATTCCGTTGGCGGTATGATCATTCCTCTTTATCTGAAATGTTTTAAAATACGATAATTGCTGTATTTTACGGACAGACCTTATCGGGCATCTTTATAAGAAAACGAATATCACTGGAATTCTTGCAGTTCATGGGATTCCAGTGATTCTATTTTACTTAGAATTGTTTTCTGAAGAGAGAATTGCTTGAGGTTTGTCCGCTGTTTTATTTGAAAATATGTTAGAATAGATTGAAATCTATCTCCAGAAAGGATTGTTTTATGCAGGAACAGAATTTACAGACAGTATTTGCCCTCTTAACAGAGTGGTATCATGTATATAAAAGAGATTTACCGTGGCGCAGAACCAAAGACCCCTATGCCATTTGGGTTTCGGAAATTATGCTCCAGCAAACAAGGGTAGAGGCAGTAAAGCCCTACTATGCGCGATTTTTGGAAGAATTGCCCACCATTCGTCATCTGGCAGAAGCCGATGAGGAACAGATCCTTAAGTTATGGGAAGGTCTGGGATATTATAGCCGTGTGCGGAACATGCAGGCAGCGGCAAAACAGGTCATGGAGGAATATGACGGAAAAATGCCGGCAGACCATAAAGCGCTTTTGCGTCTGAAAGGCATTGGGCCATATACAGCTGGAGCAGTGGCATCTATTGCTTTTTCTCTGCCTTTTGCGGCAGTAGATGGTAACGTGCTGCGCGTTATGTCCAGAGTCTTTGCTGATGAAAGGGACATCATGCTTCAGCAGACCAAAAAGGCATGGGAAGAAGAAATCAATGACGCACTGACAGGAGAAATTGCCGGCGATGTGAATCAGGCGTTGATGGAACTGGGGGCGACAGTATGTGTGCCCAATGGGGAACCTAAGTGCGAAAACTGCCCACTTCGTACATTGTGTTTGGCATATCAAAAAGGGAATCCCATGCAGTATCCAGTAAAAAGTGAGAAAAAGCCAAGAACAAAAGAATATCTTTCTGTCTGCTTTATGACAGATGGCAAAAGAATTGCTTTGAGAAAACGTGATAGCAAAGGATTGCTGGCAAATTTGTGGGAACTGCCTCATGTACCAAAAGAATATGCTTTGCCGATGGCTTTTGCTGATTGGGGTATACAACAGGCAGAAATCAAAAACATGCGAGGGCAGAAGCATATTTTTACACATATAGAATGGCATATGGATGCGTATTTTATCAATGTAAAAGATATGACAGATACACCATTTCAATGGGTAACCATAGAAGAGGCAAGAGAAAAGTACGCATTGCCTTCTGCTTTCAAAAAAATCTGGACAGAAGGTTTGGATATGCTGGAAGATATGGAATATGAACAGATGCATTTGTGAAAAGTTCTGAATTTTCTTTTGAAATTGATTTCTTTTCGGGCAATAAAACCTGATTTTTGCTTTGAGAAGGAATTTGTCTAACCAAAACACCTTCTTTTCATGGGAGCATCTGAAAGATATGTGTAAAAGTGATATGCATCTAGAATAAATTTACAAAATCTATCAAATGATAATAATTATTATTTGACTTTTCTTTTACATTCCTGTAAAATATACTTAAAAAGTAGGAAAGAAGGCTGGTGAAAAAATGATTGAAGTAAGAAGTGCTGTATGGGAAGATCGAAAGGATTTTTCAGATTTGTGGCAGCTTTGTTTTGGTGACAGTGATGCTTTTTGTCATTGGTTTTTTCACCATAGATTTGAGCCTTCTCTCTCTGTCTGCCTGAAAGCCGATGATGTTTTCGCGGCATGTATGCAGGCATTTCCCTATACCATTGGAATCCGTGGGAAAGCGGTAAAAGGCACTATGCTTTGTGGTGTCTGCACCCATCCGGATCACCGAAAGAAGGGATATATGGGAAAAATTTTCCCCTATGATATGCAGCTTTTGCAGCAAAAAGGCTATGGCGTGGCGGTTCATACACCGGCGATTCTGCCCAGTTATTTTTCCTTTGGGCATTATCCTGTTGCAGATGCTTGTTATCTGACAGCAGAAAAAATACCGGAAATGGCAGCTGCGGAAGGCGTTTATCCTTTAGAGCCGAAAGAATACGCAAAGGCATTTCCTTGTTACACAGATTTTGCAAAGAAATACAGCGGCATTATCTGGCGTACAGAAGCAGATTTTCTGCGTAAATGTGCTGACTATAACGCTGACGGCGGAAAATGCATGGCTTATGGAAAAGAACATGTAGAAGCCTATGTATTTTATTATCAGACAGAAACGGAATTGATCTGTGTGGAAGCAGTTGGAGATGATGGCGCTTTGCGGAAAGTACTGACAGGCATTTTTGCGGAAGGCGAAGGTTTATCTTTATCAGTAAAACTTGCTCCTGAATCTGGCATCTCTTTTGATTTTGCTCAGAAAGAGGTAAAGCAGAAAGGTGTTATGGGCCTGACTGATTTGCAAGTACTGTTGAAGGCGCTGGAACTTGATGGGAAAGCGGCTTTTGAGGTGGAAGACCATGTGGTTCCAGAAAACAATGGCTGTTTTCTGCTCAATGGTGAAAGAACAGAAAAATCTCCGGCTTTTTCCATTCCAGCAGGAAGACTGCTGCAAGTCCTGATTGGATATACCACTCTGGAAAGCCAGAAACCCTATGTGCATATATATGATGAAGCGGGATTTCAAGAAATCAACGAGAAATTACCGAAATGTAACTGTTATATTATTGATGAATATTAAAATGGAGGCTGAAAAATATGCCGTATACACAATGTTTGGAAAGAGAAGTAGAAGCTGACTGTAAAAACGAATTTTGTTTTCGTCCCTTTACACTGGAAACAAAAGAACTGATCGAAAGTTATACAAAACCCTGGCAGATGGATTGCTCTGATTTGTCCTTTGCGAACCTGTTTATCTGGGGAACAGAAGGAAAAATGCAGTTTGCCGAAAAGAATAATGTGCTGTATGTAAAACTGGACTTTGAAGGTGTGCCTGTTTATTTCTGGGCGCCTATCCCTAAAAAAGGTGCTGATGTGGATTATCGGAAAGCTATCATGGATGCAGCGGACTATATGAAACAGGCCGGTGTGGAACCCACATTCCGTTCTGTTTGGACACCTTTCCGTGATATGATGCTGAAGGCTTGCCCCGAAATGTTTGCGATGCCTACGGATATTGCTTGGGACTATGTTTATGAAAGAGAAAGTCTGGCGACATTGAAAGGTAAAAAGCTCCACGGCAAAAGAAATCATATCAATAAATTCTTGGCAAATCATCCTGACTATGAATATCGTAAATTGGATGCGACACTCATTGACGACTGCATGGCACTGTACGACAAGTGGATTTCTGAAAGAGAAGAAACCAAGGAACTGGAAGACGAAAGAAAGTCCGTTTCTCTTGCCCTGCATAACATGGAACGTCTGGGATTGACTGGCGGCTCTATTTTCGTTGATGGCAAAATGGGTGCGTTTACAGTAGGGGAACGCCTGCGTGACGATGTGCAGCTGGTGCATATTGAAAAAGCGGATACAGACATTGATGGACTGTATCCCATGATTAACCAGCAATATGTGCTCCATGAATGCCAGGATGTGACTTATGTGAACAGAGAAGAAGACATGGGTCACGCGGGTATGAGAAAGGCAAAACGCTCCTATAATCCCATATATATGGTAGAAAAATATCTGCTGAGCTTCCGTGACCTTTCCGAAGAAAAAGGTCTTTGGGGCGCAGAAAGCGAAGATGCTGAATAAAAACACCATTGACACAAATTTTGGTTCTATGGTAAAATACACCAGATTGTAAGGGAATGAGGTTCTCCCGCGGCAATGCCGGAAACGCTGAAACAGCTGATGACTTCTGTAAAATCATTACAGGGTCATTGGCTTTTTTATTGGGAAGAAAGGGGTTAGAAATGGAAAAACATGCTTATGGTTCGTGGAAAACACAGTTGATGCTGGCAGGATTGGGAATCGTTATCGGGGCACTGGTAGGGTGTCTGGATACGATTTTTGGCAAAGTCCTCCTCTGGGTGAGCGATATTCGAACAGCACATATATTTTATCTGGTTCCAGCACTGCCTTTAGTGGGCGTTTGTATTGTTTGGGCTTATAAAAAGTACGGTGGCAGAAGCGGGGAAGGCATGGGCCTGATTCTCTCTGTTAGCCATAGAGAAGATAAGGAGGTTCCTAGACGACTGATTCCTTTTGTCATGATCAGTACATGGCTGACCCATTTGTTTGGCGGCAGTGCCGGTAGAGAAGGTGTAGCAGTACAGCTGGGTGCTACTGTTTCCCATCAGGTAGGAAAACGCTTTTCCATAGAAGATGGCACACATATTTTTTTGCTGACAGGTATGGCAGCGGGGTTTGCAGGTCTGTTTCGCACACCTTTGGCAGCCATTTTCTTTGCCATGGAAGTGCCTGTGGTAGGACAACTTGCACTTCGGGCCATTTTGCCCATGTGTACGGCAGCTTTTACAGCAGCTTCTGTTTCTGCATTCCTGGGCTTGGAAAAATTCCAGGTTCCTTTGGAACTGCAAATGACAGTGACACCTGTTTTTGTAGGGAAACTCATTGTAATCGGGTTGATTTTTGGTTGCGTAGGCAGCCTGTTTGCATTCCTTTTGGGAAAAAGCAAAAAGAAATTGGCGGAAATCCTGCCAAATCCATTGCTGCGCGTGTTTTTGGGTGGTATCATATTGAGTATTCTGCTGTTATTTTTCCATCAGGGAAGATATACAGGTCTTGGAACCAACCTGATTTCTGCATCTTTTTATGGGGAAGATATTTACGCATACGACTGGATATTGAAAATCCTGCTGACGGTATTCACCCTTTCTTTGGGATTCCAAGGTGGGGAAGTGACACCATTGTTTTCCATTGGCGCATCTTTGGGGGTGATTTTGGCTGGCTTTATGGGATTGCCTGTGATGCTGGCTGCCGCTTTGGGATATGCTGCTGTTTTCGGAAGTGCGACTAATACATTTTTGGCACCTATCTTCATTGGTGCGGAAGTTTTTGGCTATGAGTATCTGCCGCTTTTTGCGGTTGCCTGCCTGGCAGCTCATATTTTCTGTCATTTCCCTTCCATTTACGGAAAGCAGAAACATGGTTCTTATAGAAAATCCTTATTGCAGTTGGCAAAAAGAAAGGAGAAATCTATCTGATGAAATTTTATTTCGCACCTATGGAAGGAATTACAGGCTATGTCTTTCGGAATGCCCATCATGCTTGTTTTCCTTCAGTAGACCGTTATTATACACCATTTATCTCTCCAAACCAGAATCGTCCTATGAGCCCAAAGGAAAAACGGGATGTTCTGCCGGAAAATAATCGGAATATTCCTTTGATTCCTCAAATCCTGACAAACAATGCCATACAGTTTTTGCAGGCAGCAAAGGTTTTAGCGGATATGGGGTATGAGGAAGTGAATCTGAATCTGGGCTGTCCTTCGGCAACAGTGGTGACGAAAGGGAAGGGAGCAGGATTTTTAGGAGAAAAAGAAAAACTGAGAGGTTTTTTGGATGAGGTTTATGAACATACACCAATTCCTGTTTCCCTCAAAACAAGACTGGGCATGCGCGATCCTATGGAAATTGTGGAATTACTGGAACTGTTTCGCCAGTATCCAGTAAAAGAATGGATTCTTCATGCCCGTATTCGGGAAGACTACTATAAATATGAGCCACGTCTGGATGCTTTTGAGGTAGCAGCCAAGGAAAGTCCTTTTCCTCTTTGCTACAATGGGGACATTTTTTCCGTTGCTGATTATGAGAGTATTTGTCAGCGCTTTCCGCAGGTAACATCTGTTATGTTGGGACGGGGGCTCATGGCGAATCCAGCATTGATTCGTCAGATAAAGGGTGGAAATCCGTGCACAAAAGAGGAATTCCTTTCTTTCCACAATCGTATCAGCCATGGATATGAAGAAATCATGTCTGGCGACCGGAATGTATTGTTCAAAATGAAAGAATTATGGGCATACTGGGAAAGTCTTTTCATTGGAGAAGAAAAACGTATCAAAAAAATCAAGAAAGCCAATTCTTTGGCGGAATATCACGCTGCCGTTTCTTTTTTACTGGAACAGGCCGACTTTCATCGGATATAAAGAAATCTTAAGAAAGAAAATTTTTTGTTTAGTGGATATTTCTGGTAAAACCAAGTATAATAGAAAACGCAAAAATAATGAAAAAGAGAGGTAGCGTATGAACTTGATTGAATTATTCAAAGCGGCGCTTTTCGGTGTCATTGAAGGCATTACGGAATGGCTGCCTATCAGCAGTACGGGGCATATGATTCTGTTCAATGAATTTATGCCTTTGCAGGTATCAGAAGAATTTTACAGTATGTTTGAGGTGGTCATCCAGCTTGGTGCCATTTTGGCAGTTGTTGTGATATTCTGGAATGCTATTTTCCCTTTCCAGAAACCGCCTTATGATCCCAGAAGGATTCGCACAGGTCTGATTTCTTATCTGCGTATGGATATTGTCATGCTGTGGCTGAAGATTTTGGTTGCTTGTGTACCAGCGGCGGTCATTGGGCTGTTGTTTAATGAGAAGTTTGAGGCATTGTTTTACAACTATACCACTGTTGCCATTGCATTGATCGTTTTTGGTATTGCGTTTCTGATTATTGAAACACGCCATAAAGGAAAACGGGCGCGTGTCAACAGTTTGGAAGAAATCACATTCCAGCTTGCTCTTTTGATTGGGGTATTCCAGCTCATCGCAGCTATTTTCCCTGGTACATCCCGTTCTGGTGCAACCATTGTTGGTGCGTTGCTTTTGGGCGTATCCAGAACAGTAGCGGCAGAATTTACATTCTTTTTGGCAATTCCCGTTATGTTCGGTGCAAGCTTGCTGAAGATTGTACAGTTCGGCTTCCATTTTACTGGTATGGAAGTTGCCATCCTGCTGACAGGTATGATTGTAGCTTTTGTAGTGTCCATCCTCGTAATCAAATTCCTGATGGGCTACATCAAGAAACATGATTTTAAAGTTTTTGGCTGGTACCGTATTGTCTTGGGTATTGTAGTACTGCTTTATTTTGGCCTGATTGCAAAATGATAGAATTGTGATACAAAAGAAAGAGGATGATAAACACATGTTTGGATTATTTGGTAAAAAACCAGACTTTATGACATTGCTGCAGGAGGCAAAGGGAAACAAGGATGCAGTTGTCATTGATGTACGGGAACCTGATGAATACGTACAGGGACACGTGCCTGGCAGTATCAATATCCCCACCTCCCAGATCAATACAGTCAATTATGCAAAAGATACACCGCTCTATCTGTATTGCCTCAGCGGCGGCAGAAGCAAAATGGCAATGGGATTCTTGGAGCAGAAAGGCTTCCAGAATGTAAAGAATATGGGTGCCATTGGACAGTATCAAGGCGAATTGGAAAAATAAGCACGAAAAAAAGTGATTCGAAGCAGATTCCCCTTAAGAAAACATTGTTTTTCTTTTCCTTGATTTCTTAAGGGGAATTGCGACGGCGGTCTTCATAAGAAAACACATCAAATAAAACCTTCGTAAAAATAAGAAAGCTGAAACCCTTTGTGTTATAAGGATTTCAGCTTTCTTTGTTTTCTAATGAAGATGCCCCTAAATGAATCACTTTTTTTATTTGTCCAAATGTTTTCTTTTCGACATGGGAATGAAAATTTCCGTAATGATGCTGTGGAACAATCCGCCTAAAATGCCGCCGTAAAGCACGGATATGATGGGATTTGCAGTGATGGGGCATGTGCCGGAAACACAGCCTATATATTTATAGTAAAGAAAGCCGGCAATCAAACCGATTGTAACGAAAAAGATCATTCCAAGATTGCGTTGTATCATTGATTTGTATGACATATAGATCACCTTCCTTTGTTTTATAGTATAGCAAAATAGGAGATGCTGTTCTGTGAGAATGTCACAGTTGAAATGAACAAATGTGCAGGGGATAAAATGTATTTCTTTGCCAAAACGCAGCCCAATAAAGAATACAGTTCAAAAAAAGGCAATACTGACGAAAATTCTGCAAAAAATGTGATTGTATTTGTCATACGGATAAATGTTTGCTCAAAAAAGACAAAAGTAGTTGACATCGGTTGGAATCGTGTTAAAATCTTAATATCACGACAGATATTGTCATATTTTATTGTTATTTACAGGAGGGGAAACCATGGACGAAAGCATCAAGAAAATCGCACTACTGGGTATGGGTACCGTTGGCGGCGGCGTATATGAAATTTTGGCAAAACAGAAACCGAATATGCCTGCAAAAATCGGATGCACGCTGGAAGTTGCAAAAGTTCTGGTAAGAAATAAAGCAAAATACGCAGATAAAGTTCCGGCAGATCAGCTGACAGATCAGTGGAGTGACGTCATTAATGATGATTCCATCTCCATTGTGGTGGAAGTCATGGGTGGCATTGAACCTGCCAGAACTTACATCAGAGAAGCGCTGTCGAAAGGCAAACATGTTGTAACTGCAAACAAAGACTTGATGGCAACCCATGGTCATGAACTGTTGGAAATCGCAAGAGAACATCAGTGTGACCTGCTGTTCGAAGCAGCCGTTGCCGGTGGGATTCCTATCATTCGTCCCATGAAGCAGTGTCTCCTGGGCAATGACATTACAGAAGTTATGGGGATCATCAATGGTACCACAAACTTCATTCTGACAAAAATGGCAGAAGATGGCATGGAATTTGATGATGCACTGAAACTGGCCACAGACCTTGGTTATGCGGAAGCAGATCCCACAGCGGATATTGAGGGTTATGACGCAGGCCGCAAGCTGGCAATTATGGCTTCCATTGCTTTCCATAGCTCTGTTACATTCGATGATGTCTATACAGAAGGTATTTCCAAAATCACAGCAAAAGATATTCGCTATGCGCATGAACTTGGCTATGAGATCAAACTGCTGGGTCTGGCAAAATTGACACCGGAAGGCATTGAAGTAAAGGTACATCCTACCATGATTCCTTTGCAGCATCCTTTGGCAGCAGTGAAGGATTCCTTTAATGCTGTTTTCGTTCATGGGGACGCAGTAGACGATGCGATGTTCTACGGAAGAGGTGCAGGTGCATTGCCCACAGGTTCCGCAGTGGTAGGGGATATTATGGATATTGCCCGCAACATGCAGTATCACTGCACAGGCCGTATTGGCTGCTCTTGCTATCAGAGCCTTCCTGTTAAGGATATGTCTGAAACCAGAAGCAGTTATTATATCCGTATGAAACTGGAAGACCGTGCAGGTACCCTTGCAGCACTGGCTGGACTGTTTGGCAGCAATAATGTCAGCATTTCCATGCTGTTGCAGAAAGCGAAAGAAGGCAATACAGCGGAAGTTGTTATTGTTACATATGATGTATTGGAAAAACAGTTTATGGACTCCATCACTGTCATCAAGACTATGTCTATGGTAAAAGAAATTTCCTCCATTATTCGTGTGCATCGCGCATAAATAATTTCCATAAGAAAACAAAAAAA
>OFLY01000574.1_pt1 | contig 29508 bp, 25 predicted proteins | sample 1541161 | NCBI WGS metagenome assembly OFLY01 (sample SAMN04209247, study PRJEB22552) | human gut metagenome | biome: gut; material: feces | host: Homo sapiens | place: USA: Oklahoma | reverse complement strand
ATGCACGTATACAATCAGGCATTTACTTACAAAAACTACGGTACCGGTCAGGCAGAGGCATTGATCCTGTTTGTTGTCTGCGCGATCGTAGGTGTGACTCAGGTTTACATTGGTAAGAAAGGGGAGGTGGCAGCATAATGGACGAAAACAAAAAAGCAGCTCAGAAGAAAAAAATCAGCCATTTTATTACAATGGCAGTGCTGGTTATTCTGTTTCTGGCATTTATCTTCCCGTTTATCATGGTAATTTTCAATGCGTTTAAGACAAAAGGTGATATCACGGCAGATCCGCTGGCACTGGTTGGCTCTCACGGATTTATCCTGACCAACTTCACAGATGCTATGAAAAAGATGAACTTTGCAACATCTTTTACAAACTCTCTTTTGATTACTACCGTTTCTACGATCCTTACAATTATGCTTTCTGCAATGACAGCGTTTGTAATCGTTCGTAATAAATGGAAAGCATGCGGTATTCTGTTTTCCCTGATGATCGCATCTATGGTTATTCCGTTCCAGGTACTTATGATCCCGCTGGTTTCTCTTTACGGTGGCATCTTTGGAGTACTGAACAGCCGTATTACTCTGATCCTTATGCATGTGGGATTTTCCCTTTCCATGGCAACCTTCATGTTCCACGGTGCAATTCACACCAGCGTTCCGATGGAGCTGGAAGAAGCAGCATTTATTGATGGATGTACCAGATGGCAGATTTTCAGCAAGATCACACTGCCACTTAGTAAGCCGATCATTGTATATACAGTGCTGACATCTTTCATGGCTCCGTGGCTCGATTTTATTTTTGCAAAGGTAATCTGCAGAGCAAACTCAGACCAGTATACGATTGCAATTGGACTTTGGAAAATGTTGGAAAAAGAATATATTGACAGTTGGTACACCAGTTTTGCAGCTGGGGCAGTTCTGATTTCAATTCCGATTGCGATTCTGTTCTTGTTCATGCAGAGATACTATGTAGATGGAGTATCAGGTGCAGTGAAAGGATAAGAAAGATGATGAAAGATAAAATAGAATTAAAAAAATATTATTCTACAAAAGAGTTTCTTGAAAATTATATTTATGAGGAAAATAATCTTGGCGTAGAATGTACAGAAGAAGGAACGACATTCCGCCTGTGGTCACCACAGGCGGAATGCATTAGTTTAAACCTGTATCAGACAGGAGATGGAGGAAATGCATACAAGCAGATTCCGATGAAAAAAGAAGAAAAGGGTGTGTGGAGTTGGGAGAGCAAAGAAGAACTTCACGGCGTTTATTATGATTATCTGATTACACGCAATGGCGAAGAAGTCCGATCAGCAGACCCATATGCAAAGGCATGCGGAGTTAACGGATTGCGCAGCATGGCAGTGAATCTGAAAAAGACCAATCCAAAAGGATGGGAAAAAGATCAGACACCAGAAGAAGGACCGGAGAGAATCGTATATGAACTTCACATAAAAGAATTTTCATGGGATAAGGCGGGTGGTTTTCCGGAAGAATATCGTGGGAAATACAAAGCATTTACGTGCAGACATACGACTTTGAATAAGGATGGGATTCATCCGACCGGTCTGGATTATTTAAAAGAACTCGGGGTGACACACATTCAGATCATGCCGATGTATGACTATGGTTCTGTAAATGAAGCAGGGGAAGATACTGAATTCAATTGGGGGTACGATCCAGTCAATTACAATGTGCCGGAGGGCTCCTATGCGACAGATGCCAGACATGGAGAGGTGAGAATCAGAGAAATGAAAGAGATGATTCAGGCAATTCATGAAGCTGGTTTTGGTGTGATTATGGATGTGGTTTACAATCATACTTATTCATTGGATTCCTGGTTTCAGAGAACTGTACCTTGGTATTTTTACCGGGTATTTCCGGATGGGAAGATCTCCGATGGTTCTGCATGTGGAAATGATGTTGCAAGCGAAAGAGAGATGTGTGCGAAATATATTCTGGAATCAGTGCTTTACTGGACAGAGGAATATCATATTGACGGATTCCGCTTTGACCTGATGGGACTTCTGGATGTAGATCTGATGAATCGGATCCGAAGTGAACTGGATCAGAGATACGGAAAAGGAAAGAAGATCATTTACGGAGAGCCATGGGCGGCGGATAAGACAGCTGTAGAAGGCAATAAAAAACTGGCAGCAAAAGAAAATATCGGACTTTTGGATGAAAATATCGGGGCTTTTTGTGACAGCACCCGAGATGGAATCAAAGGTTCTGCACTACGTGCAAAGAAAGCAGGGTTTATAAACGGCGCAGAAGGAAAAGAAGATGAAATGCTTGCAAGTGTGACAGCGTGGTGTGCAAATCCTTATCAAGCAGAAGGTTTTGAAAATGTGAAAGCACCTTCGCAGATTGTTACTTATGTATCGGCACACGACAATCATACATTATGGGATAAATTAAAAGAGACAGTCGTAGAGGAAAATGAATGTATGAGGCTGAATAAAATGGCAGCGGCAGTTTATATGACTTGTCAGGGAACATTGTTTTTCTTATCAGGAGAAGAATTTGCCCGTACAAAAGATGGACAGGATAATACCTTTAAGGCTCCGATTTCCCTGAATCGTATCAACTGGGAAAAGGCATGGGAAAATAGGGAACTGGTTCATTATTATCAGGGATTGATTGCACTTCGAAAACAGCTCTCCGGACTTTGTGACAAATCAAAAGACAGTTATAAACAAATCACGGATATGTGGAAAGAAAAAGACGTAGTAGGTTTTACTGTGCTCAATGATGAAGCATCAAGATGGAGTCAGGTGAAGATAATTTACAATGCAAAAAAAAGTAGTTATAAAGTGAAATATTTGGATGACGGCTGGGAAATCTTAAGCGATGCAGATGATAGCTGGTGTTGGAAAAAAGGAATCTGTGCAGACAGACAGATAGAAGCTGCACCGCAGAGCGTGTTGATACTTGGACGTAAATAATGATTAAGGAGGAGTAATGCATGAAGTGGATCTATGGCAGACAGGATTGGAAAACGTTGGAGAGAGGACTTGAAAACTGCTATCTTTTAACTAATGGTCTGGGAGGTTTTTCTTCGCTTACGATGACCGGAGCTGTGGCAAGAAATGATCATTCAGTATTCATGGTATGTACGAAAGCTCCAAATCACAGAGTAAATATGGTTCATCGTATAAAAGAAGAACTGGGTATTGGAGAATCAAAGTATGTTCTTTCAACTCAGGAATTTGCGGATGGAACAAAAGAAGAAGGATACCGTTATCTTACAGAATTTTCTTTTGAAATTCTTCCTTCGTGGCGTTATCTGATAAACGGAATAGAGATAGAAAAAGAGATTGTGATGGCACAGGGCAGCAATCAGATTGCAGTGAATTATCATCTGAAAAACCGTGGTCAGAAAGAGGCCGCTCTCTGTGTAACTCCGTTTTTTCAATTTGAACCCAAAGGGGAAGATTTGAAAGAAGATAAGATATTTTCAAGACAAGAGCAAAAGATTACCGATGGAAAGTATGCTCTTTTCTTTGAAACAAATGGAGAAGTAGAAGGATTCACAGAAAAGAAAGAGACGTATTTTTATAGCTACGATGAATGTGATGGAAGACGGGAAAATGGAACAGCAGGCGCAGTTTATCAGATTAAAAAACGAGTAAATCCAGGGGAAGAGACAGATTTAACAGTGATTTATTCGATGGAAAGTCTGAAAGGTATAGACGCAAAAAAAATATTTGATAAAATGAAAGAAGAACAGAACCATCATCAAGAGAAACTTATAAAGACTTCAGGTTTGAAAAATAAACTGGCACAGACACTGGTTTGTAGTGCAGACAAGTTCCTTTCAAAAAGAGAGTCTACGGATGGATTGACCATCCTTGCCGGCTTTCCATTTTTCGAAGACTGGGGAAGAGATACAATGATTGCACTTCCGGGAATCTGCATCTCCACAGGAAGAGTTGAAAGTGCAAAATCAATCTTGCGGACATTTGCATTTTATGAAAAAGATGGATTGATGCCAAATCTGTTCCCGGAGGGGGAGAATGAGCCACTTTATAATACTGTAGATGCGGCACTATTATTTATCAACTGCGTGTGGTTATATTATGAAAAAACTCAGGACATCAAATTTGTAGAGGAAATGTATCCGGTAATGCAAAGGATTATTTCCGGTTATGAGAGAGGAACAAATTTCAATATCCATATGGAAGAAGATGGTCTTATCAGTGCCGGAGCGAAGCTGGATCAGGTGACATGGATGGATGTACGTGTGGGAGAAATCCTTCCGACACCAAGACATGGGAAACCGGTGGAGATCAATGCTTACTGGTATAATGCGCTTTGTATCATGCAAAAGTTTTCAGAAGTTTTGAAGAAAAATGAAGAGCAGAAATATGGAGAACTCGCACAGAAAGTGAAAGAATCTTTTGCACGAGAATTCTGGATGGAGGAAAAACACTGCCTGAAGGATGTAATCTCAGAAACAAAGGCAGATACACAAATTCGCTGTAATCAGATATGGGCGGTGTCTATGCCGTTTACTATGCTGGACGAAGAGAAAGAAAGACAGATTGTAGATACAGTGTTTGAAAGGTTGTATACGCCTTATGGACTTCGGACATTAGATCCAAAAGACGAGGAGTTTCATGCAAGTTATGGTGGAGAGATGATAAAAAGAGATCTTGCTTATCATCAGGGAACTGTCTGGACTTTTCCGATGGGTGGATATTATCTCGCCTATCTAAAAGTAAATAAAGATTCAAGAGAAGCAAAAGAGATTGTGGCAAAGCAGTTGGAAGTGTTGGAAAGTGCAATGCGTGAAGGATGTATTGGCCAGCTCCCTGAAATTTATGATGGAGAGATTCCGGTTTCTTCAAAAGGATGTTTTGCACAGGCGTGGAGTGTAGGGGAAATCCTGCGTGTTTATGAAAAATTGGAGGAAGAATAAGATGGAATTTACCGGTGTATATCATAAAACATCAGAGCAGATGAGTTATCCTCTGGATGAGGACAGACTGATTGTAAATATTAAGACCGGGTATGATGTAAAACAGGTGTTTATCCATTACGGAGATCCTTATGAGGCCGGGATTCTGGGTGGAAATGAAAAATGGACAGGAAAAAGAGAGGAAATTATTTATAAAAAACGTCTGCCTTATCAAATCTGGTGGACAACAACGCTTCTTCCTGCATATAAAAGATGCAAATATTATTTTGAGCTGAGAACAGAAGAGGAAGTCTGGTATTATTTTGAAGACGGTTTCCTGACAGAAGAACAGCTTCAGATGGATGGCCGTATGCAGCAGTGTTTTATTGTACCATGGATGAATCCAGCAGATATAAACCGCACACCTGCATGGGTGAATGATACGATCTGGTATCAGATTTTCCCGGACAGGTTCTGCAATGGGACACCGGAAAAGAATGGAAATGATATCACACCGTGGAGAAATCACGGAACAGTGACAAATCAGGAAAAATTCGGAGGAAATCTGGAGGGAATCCGTCAGAGACTACAGTATCTTCAGGAGCTGGGAATTACCGGAATTTATCTGAATCCGATCATGGAAGCAGAATCTAACCACAAATATGATACTACAGATTATACAAAGATTGATCCGGCTTTCGGCAATGAAGAAATGATGAAAGCACTTTGCAGGGAAGCGCACGAAAAAGGAATCCGTATTATGGTTGACGCAGTATTTAATCACTGCGGAAGAAAATTCGCGCCGTGGATGGATGTACTGGAGCATGGGAAAGATTCCCGTTATGCGGACTGGTTTATGATAGAAGACTGGGAAGAGATCGGAAAACGAGCAGACACAAGAGACAGGCGCTTTTACTCTTTTGCATTTGCAGATACGATGCCAAAATTAAATACGAATAATGAAGAAGTAATTGAGTATTTTTGTAAGGTCTGCGAGGAATGGATTCAAAAATTTGATATAGACGGAATCCGTTTTGATGTGGGAAATGAAGTATCACATCGGTTCTTAAAGCGGATGCGAGAACATTTAAAAACGATAAAACCGGACATTTATCTGTTGGGAGAAATCTGGCACGATGCAAGCCAGTGGCTGCAAGGAGATGAATATGATTCCGTTATGAATTACCCGCTGCTCAGTGGAATCCATGACTTTTTTCTAGATAAAACGATGAAAAAAGAGGAATTTGAATATATGGTAAATCGTTGTTATACTATGTATATGCAGCAGAATAACGATGTACTCTTCAATCTGCTGGATTCCCACGATACAGAGAGACTTATGAACCGTTTTCATAATCTGGATAAATTCTATCAGCAGCTTGCAATTCTCTTCACACTTCCGGGAAGTCCTTGTATTTACTACGGAACAGAGATTGCGATGGAAGGTGCACATGACCCGGATTGCAGAAGATGTATGCCATGGAGCGAGATCGAAAGCAAAGAGAATCAGGAAAAAATTGCAATGATGCGGAAACTGATCATGCTTAGAAGAAACGAGGAAATGTGCAGAAGCCCGCATTTCCATTTTCCGGATACGTACAAAAATGATCGATGTGTAGAATACATAAAATTAGATGAAGAAGGTAATAAAATTGAGGTTCTATTAAATGCATCGGAGGAAGAAATAAAAGTAAAAGGAAATGGAAAAATTCTTTTTGCTCAAGAATTTGATGGAGAGATACTTGGTGTGAACGGAACACTCATTCGTAGAATTTAGAGAGCATGTAAAGAAAGGAGAGGATGTCCCGGTAGAACCAGATAATCTGCCGGAGAGATATCGAAATTGGGTATGGAAAATAAGAATAAATGGTGGAAAAATGCAGTCGTATATCAGATTTATCCGAAAAGCTTTCAAGATTCGGACGGAGATGGAATAGGTGATATTCCAGGAATTATCAGCAGACTGGATTATTTGAAAAAACTTGGAATAGATGCAATCTGGCTCTCGCCGGTGTATCGTTCTCCACAGAATGACAATGGATATGATATTTCAGATTATCAGGATATTGAGCCAATGTTCGGAACAATGGAAGATATGGAACAGTTATTTGTGGAGGCAAAGAAACGCGGAATCCGAATTATGATGGATCTTGTATTGAATCATACTTCAGATGAACACAGATGGTTTTTGGAAGCAAAGAAAAGTAAAGACAATCCGTATCATGATTATTATGTGTGGCGTGACGGAGAAGAGGGTGTTTATCCAAATGATATGAATTCTGTGTTCGGAGGACCGGCATGGGAGTGGGTTCCAGAACTGGGGCAGTATTATTTTCATCAGTTTTCAGTGAAACAGCCGGATCTGAACTGGGAGAATCCGAAAGTGAGAAGAGAACTCTATGATATGATTCTCTGGTGGATGGAAAAAGGTGCAGGTGGATTTCGTCTGGATGTGATCGATCAGATTGCAAAAGAGCCGGATCTTAAGATTACAAATAATGGACCAAAGCTGCATGAATTTCTGCGTGAATTAAGCAGGGAAACATTTCAGAAGGGTGATATGATCACTGTTGGAGAAGCCTGGGGAGCAACACCGGAAATTGCAAAGAAATATAGCAATCCGGATGGAAGTGAATTTTCCATGGTTTTCCAGTTTGAGCATATTATGCTTGATCAGGAAGAAGGAGAGGAAAAATGGGATACTATTCCATTGAATATGGTTAAGCTGAAAAAATGCCTTGCGAAGTGGCAGAATACTTTATATCAGACAGGATGGAACAGCCTGTTCATGAATAACCATGATCTTCCTAGAATCGTGTCACGCTGGGGAAATGACGGAAAATACAGAAAAGAGTCGGCAAAAATGCTGGCGACAATGCTTCATGGAATGCAGGGAACTCCTTACATTTATCAGGGAGAAGAGCTGGGAATGACGAATGTGCAGTTTGACAGCATTGAGGAATATGAAGATATTGAGACATTGAATATGTACAAAGAGCGTCTGGAAAAAGGATATCAGCCAGAAGAAATCCTGCATTCTATTTACGCAAGAAGTCGTGATAATGCCCGTACTCCGATGCAGTGGAGCAGTGAGAAGAACGGAGGCTTCACAACAGGAGAACCATGGTTTGCAGTGAATCCAAATTATATCAGGATTAATGCGAAAGAGGCACTGGAGGATGAAAATTCGGTATTTTACTATTATCAGAAGCTGATTCAGTTAAGAAAAGAAAATCCAGTATTCGTGAATGGAAAATTTGAACTTCTTCTGCCGGAAGATGAGAGAATTTTCGCCTATACGAGAACAGATGAGCATACAAAGATGCTGGTATGTACAAACTTTACGGATGAGGAAGTTAGCTGCCCATTGCTTGATGAGTGGAAAGACGGGGAAGTCTGGATCCAGAATTATGAGGACGGCAGAGAAGGAAATATATTGCGTCCTTATGAGGCGGTGATAATTGCATTTACTGGCAAATAGATTGAGTTTCTTTTTTGGCATCAAAATTCACTTACTATATTTCTTCCTGCCACGCTCATCAAGAAAGAACGCCCATTCTTCCTTGAGGTATTTCGGCATACGGGGCATAGAGGACACCTCCTTTGTGCTGCCTAATTGCCGATTTGCTCCCGAAACGCAGAAACGCCCAAAACCGTTTCCCGTTGTATGGTTTCGGGGCGATTTTGGGCGTTTTCTTTCGATATGAGCAAGGGAACGCTATTCAATTATCTGTTGTACTTTTTCTTTCTGCTGACAACCGTTGTACCAATGGCTGCACCGCCGCTGACAAACAGCAAGGCAATCCACAAAGCAAGGTTGCTTGTATCGCCGGTCTGCGGAGATTTGGAATCGTCCTTCAGCTTCGCCGTTACGGTGTCGGCTTTTTTGATTTCCTTTGTACCGTCCTTGTCGCTGTAATATTTACCGCAGCCTTCGCAGTACCAGTACTCGATATTGCCCTCGGTGGTCTTGGTCGCCGCAGTTGCCGGGAAGTGCTTTAAGTCGGTGTGGTTCTTCGCATAAAGCTCACCGTATTCCGCACCGCAGACTTCGCACTTTGCCTTGTCCTTGCAGGTCGCTTTCCCGCCGGTGTGCTCAGTCAGCTTCTTGCCGCAATAATCACACTTGTGGTCTTTGTTATCGTCTGCACACTCGCTGATTATATAATCGCAGATATCACATTTGTGGTCTTTGTTTGCATCGATGCAATTCTCGGTTTCCGTATGGCTGGTGTCACGCTTACAGATTCGGGTGTGGGTCTTTTCATCGCTGTTCTGCGTCCAAGCGCCCCAGTCGTGCCCAAGCGGTTCGGAAGATCCGCCGCATTCCGTGCATGTCCTTCCGCTTGTGCAAGTCGCCGTTCCGCTCCATGTGTGTGACGCTCCGAAATACCATTCCTTATTACACACCGTGCATGTAACATGGCGTAGGTGCCATTTACCATCTGCGTATTGAGTAGTCACCCTTACTGTTTGTACCTGGTTGCAATTAGTACAAAGCGCCCTATCCGCCGCATATGCCGTCATAGGCATAACAGCCAGCATCACGCACAGTATGAGCACAACGCTCAAAATTTTCTTATTCATATAGTTTCCTCTCCTTTCCTTTGCTGTCCTTTGACAGCTTAAAATCGTATTTCATTTCCAGCATTGCAAACAGCTTATACATAACCTCTGTAGCAATTGCTTCAATATCCAGTGATTGAATAAAGGCAAGCACCTTTGCCTGTTCTTCCTCTGGCACACGATATACTCTCATTGCTGCCGTCAAAAAGCGACTGAGCTTGCGTTCCAACGGAAAATGAATATCACATTTTCTCGCCATATAGCTGCGCATCAATCCCGCCGTGCCAATTTCCATCTCATAAAAGTCGCTCTCGGTATCATCGGGAAAATTTTCACCAAAAATCTGCTTCAGCTCTGCTGTGGTATGCAGGTAAATATATTCCGACGTGTCGGGCAGGGAATAGGCTTCAATGTAGATTTCTCGCAGGTTCTCATTCAGTTCAGTCAGTGTTAGTTGAATCGTCGTTTCCACCGCATAGGCATAAACCGACGGCAGCTTGCTGTCTGCAATGCTTCTTGCCACGCCGAACTGTCCGCCGAACATCGTTTCGGTCAATTCCAGCAAAATTCTGTCCTTGGTAGGAAACAGATTCAAATAGCTTCCCCTTGCCACACCTGCCTCGTCCACAATCTGACTGACAGTGGTGTTTTTATACCCCTGCTCCAAAAAGAGACGGACGCATACGGTCAGTATTTTCCTCTTTGTTTCGCTGCTGTCTCTTCGCAAATATATCACCTCTCTTCAAATATTTTAGTATATATACCAATAATATCATGTCAAGAACAAAAAGGAAAGTGGTATTTGAAACTTTACCTCCGTAAATTGTGACATTTCCGCAAACGCTGGCTTCTTCCATTACTCACAGAACTTTATGACTTCTTGAATACTACCCGAAAAGGAAAAGCCGCCGTCTGTTGACAGCGACTTTTCTTACTTAGTATTAACAGTATATAAGCTCACTCGAAACGATTTCCATAGCAGCGCTACGGATGTTGTTCATCCTCTGCACCCACAGCATTTGATTTTCCGCTTTGAGGGCTTCCGTAACGCCCTCTTTTTCGGAAAGCTGCTTTACCAGCCGAGAAAACAATGCTTCTGCCTGCTGATGGACTTTTGTATAGTCGGTGTTGCAAAACCTCTGCCTTGTGCTGTTCGGATAAAACTCTTTGACGCACTGTTCGCAGATACGATTCGGGTACTTATGACCGTCATTCGCCGCCCAGCGTTCCGCCTTGGTTTTGGCTCTATGCGCAGCATTGCTCTCACGCTGTCGTCTTTTCTTGCGATTGGCTTTTTCCACCGCTTCTTGCCAATAAAGCGTATCTGCTTCTTGGGGAACAGAATCTCGGTATAAAAGCCGACCTCAAGATAGTTTCTGCAGAAACGGCTCATATCCTTGACGATAATCGTGCCGATTTTCCAGGCTTCGGCTTCTGCAAGCATTGCCTGAAATCCGGGACGATTGAAGTTACGCCCTGTGTAACCGTCATTTTTCAAAAGATTGTTTGTAAAAAATTTGTAATTCTAAAAATTCATATAAACTGTAATCTATGTTATTCTATAGAAAAGTAAAAATACTGATGAAGAAAGCAGGAGGAAATTTATGAACATTGAATTAAGTATTTTGGATTGGATCCAGACGTTGCATACGCCTTTTCTGGATAAAATCATGGTATTTATCACAAGACTTGGGGATGCAGGAATTATATGGATTATGTTGAGCATAGTATTGCTTCTGATTCCTAAAACGAGAAAAAGCGGTGCGGTTATGGTGGTTGCTTTAGTAGTAGATGTATTACTTTGCAATATTGTCTTGAAAAATCTTGTAGCACGGACAAGACCATATGATGTGAATACAGGTGTACACCTTCTGGTAGCAAAGCTTCATGATTATTCTTTTCCGTCCGGACATACGGCAGCTTCGTTTGCTTCGGTAACAGCTTTGTACCTGGCAGGTGAAAAGAAGCTTTGGAAATTTGCGCTTGTGCTGGCATGTCTGATTGCAATATCGAGGTTATATCTGTATGTACACTATCCGACAGATGTTCTTGGAGGAATTCTGTTCGGTGTGATTTCAGGATATTTAGGATATCGCAAAGTATTGAAATGAAGATGACCAAAGATTACCGACCGAGAATTATATGGAAGTCAGTTGGTATAAGCATCATTTTACATGGATTTTACAAAAACAGTTCTTTAAGAAGGTAGATATGAAAGTGTATTCAGATGTATAATTAATTCTTAAGCGTAGCTATAAAATATTCAAATTAGCAAAAGGAGATAAGTAGACAAATGAAAAAGAAGCAGTTAAAACCAGAACCATATATGATGAACAGGGAACTGTCATGGTTAAAATTTAATGAGAGAGTATTAAATGAAGCAGGGAATCCGAGAGTACCTTTAGCAGAACGACTTACTTTTGCGTCTATTTATCAATCTAATCTGGATGAATTTTATATGGTGCGGGTAGGTACACTGATGGATCAGATGGAATCATCGGAAGTAGTCCGTGAGAATAAAACCAATATGACCAGCAAAGAGCAGGTAAAAGCGATCATTGATGCAACAAGAGAGCTTGATATAAAGAAAGCAGTTATTTACGAGCAGTTAATGGGAGAACTAGAGCCGCAGGGAATCCGGATTATCAATTTCAACAAGCTTTCAGGAAAAGAAGGGGAATTACTGGAAACTTACTTTGATAATGAAATTGCACCATATCTGTCTGCGAATATCATCAGCAAACAGCAGCCGTTTCCATTCTTACAGAATAAAGAGATCTATGCGGTTGCACTGCTTGCAACGAAGGGTGGAAAGACAAAAACGGCGATCATTCCGTGCAGTAACAATGTATTTAAGCGTCTGATCGACATTCCGACCAGACCGGGAACCTTTATGCTTTCGGAAGAACTGATCCTTCATTTTTTGCCGAAATTATTTAAAAAATACGAAATCAAAGAAAAATCGCTTCTGCGTATCACAAGAAATGCAGATATTGATACAGAAACCATTTATGATGAAGATATGGACTACAGAGATGCTATGGAAAATCTGGTAAAGCAGAGAAAACGTATGAATCCTGTCCGTATGGAATTCTCCAGAAAGATCAATAAAAAGCTGATCGCAGAGATCTGCAAATATATCCATATGGATAAAAACCACGTATTTATGTCGAGAGTACCACTTGATTTATCATTTGTATTTGCAATCCAGAATTATCTGAGAATGCAGGGAACAGAAAAGGAAAAGCTGTTCTATCAGAAGAGGAGTCCGCGAATGACACCGCAGCTGAAAGAAAAAGAAAGTCTGATCGCACAGATTGAGCAGAAAGACGTGCTTTTATCTTATCCATTTGAAAATATTAAATCATTTACCAACCTGCTTTATGAAGCGGCAAGAGACGATTCTGTAGTGTCTATCAAGATGACCTTGTACCGTCTGGCAGTTCGAAGCCAGATCGTAGATGCTTTGGTTGAGGCAGCGGAAAATGGCAAAGAAGTGGTGGTACTGGTTGAACTCCGTGCAAGATTTGATGAAGAAAGTAACATTGAATATTCCAGAAAGCTGGAAGAAGCCGGATGCCGTGTAATTTATGGTCTGAATGGATTCAAGGTACATTCAAAACTTTGCCTGATCACCAGAAAGACAGATAAAGGTCTGGAATATATTACTCAGATCGGAACCGGTAACTATAATGAAAAGACTTCTACTTTATATACAGACCTGTCACTGATCACAGCAAAGCAGGAAATCGGAAAAGAGGCGGCGGAAGTATTTGCCTGCCTGATGCGAGGTGAGACGATAGAGGAAACGCACATCCTGCTGGTTGCACCGAAATGTCTCCAGAATAAAGTACTCGATATGATCGATGAGGAAATACGTCACGCAAAGAATGGGAAAGATGCGTATGTCGGAATCAAGATCAATTCACTGACTGATAAAGTGATCATTGAGAAGCTTGTGGAAGCATCACAGGTAGGTGTGAAGATTGAAATGATCGTCCGTGGAATCTGCTGTATGATTCCTGGTATCAAAGGATACACAGAAAATATTAAAGTAATCAGCATTGTCGGAAGATTTCTGGAGCATTCTCGTATTTATCGTTTCGGAACGCCGGACAGAGAAAAAGTGTATATTGCATCGGCTGATTATATGACGAGAAATACGCTCCGACGTGTGGAGGTTGCAGCTCCGGTTCTGGATGATACGTTGCGTGAAAGACTGGACTGGATGTTTGACACTATGATGAAGGATGACGAAAAAGGAAAAGAACTGACTGCAGACGGCGATTATGTAGATCGTGATATCAATGAAGAAAAGCTGGATTCACAGGAAGTGTTCTATGAGACGGCGTATAAAAATACGGAAAAGAAATAGTAGAGAATATTTGAGCAAAATAAACACAGCTGTAGAAATGATACAGCTGTTATAAAATCAGCAGATACAGTTGACAAAGAGGGACGTTTGTGATATTTTAATTAAGTCGCAAACGTCATATGGGGGATTAGCTCAGTTGGGAGAGCGCCTGCCTTGCAAGCAGGAGGTCACGAGTTCGAATCTCGTATTCTCCACTTTAGTGTATAGTGTAGTAGCATTGCTATTGCACTATTTTTGTGTATTTGACAAATTTATATATGTGCTTTATAATACACTTAACAGGAAAGTCGGAAGGTAACCGCAATTTACCCACTCCGGCGAAAATAATCTAGTTTAGAAAGTAGTCGTCAACTCGCCAAAAGTTTAGGACGGCTACTTTTTATGTGTATAATTAAGTATTGCAACAATAAGTACCGCAACGGATACGATGAGTTGTAATTCTTCATATGTACTCATTAGCACCACCTCCGACAGGCTCGGAGCGGGTGCAGCACGTCCCCCGGCTTCCCGGTTAAATGTATTATGTTGATAAATATTATCATTTTTCGACTGCGCAGTAAAGCAAAATATAAAAAAGTTATAACTGAAAAATGTAATTAAAAATGCAGTTCGTGAAGAATTTTCAACCATTTATGCAAGCAGGCTTTTACAGCCTGCTTTCTGTGTTATGCTATTTTCAGCAGGAAAAGAAACAGAGATAGAATAAATAAGGTGGTTTCAAAATGAAAATGAAGTATGAGAATATCATAAAACAAATGACATTAGCAGAAAAAGCACGGATGATGTCAGGTAAAAATACATGGGAGACGGTAGATTTTGAAAAATATGGAATTCCATCGATGACAATGTCAGACGGGCCTCACGGGCTGAGAAGGCAGGCAGGAGCAGGGGATCATCTTGGATTAAACGCCAGCCTTCCGGCGACCTGTTTCCCGACGGCAGCAGGCGTTGCAAACAGCTGGGATGAGGCACTTGGAGAAGAAATCGGAGAGGCACTTGCGGAAGAAGCAGTTACCATGGGAGTCAATGTGATCCTTGGACCGGGACTGAATATCAAGAGAAGTCCACTGTGCGGAAGAAACTTTGAATATTTTTCAGAGGATCCGTATCACGCAGGAAAGATGGCAGCAGCCTATGTGCGTGGAATCCAGAGTAAAGGAATCGCCGCATGTCCAAAGCACTTTGCGGCAAACAGCCAGGAGCCTCCAAATGGATCCGGGAGGGCGGTCTGTTCGTGATCGTCAGCAACCTGATCACAGTGCTCAAATATTTACTCTTGTTGTTCCTGCCGTTGGCATTTGCAGGACTTCCAAAAGTAGATTTCGGATTTCCGGGAATTGACATTACTTTATTCGGTGAGACTTTCAAGTGGAACATCATCGGATATGACGCCGCACATGGCGGACTTCCTTATTTTTGTGCGTACATGATCGCGATGGTAGTCGGAGAGTGTATTAACTTTCCGATCCAGAGAAATTTTGTATTTCGCAGTAAAGGAAAAGTATGGTATCAGGCATTCTGGTATCTGATCGCATTCTGTATTGTTACCTGTATCGTAAACTCGATCAACTGTATCTGGGTTGCGGTAGCCGGGATGTTTGTGCCGGGATGGTTATACAATATTGGAACGACAGTGTTGAATGGAGGGGTATCGATGGTGGTATTCTTCTTCGTAAATAAGATTATTTTCCCGGAATGGGAAGGAAAGTAAGCGTTGTCAGGATTGACGGCGAATAAGAAAATAAAACGGGACAAATCCGTTGCGCAGGGCATTCCGAGAAGCCTCTGAGAGTGAAAATTGTGTCAGCAAAGGCTTCCACAATTTCTGAGTCTTCTCTCCATTGCACAACAATTGGATTTGTCTCGTTTTATTTTCTTATTCGTCTGACAACATTTTCTGCAAAACCCAAAAAAAGTGATAGAATAGAAGTAGTAAATTGTCAGAAAAGGAGAATCATTATCATGAAAGAAAATTTAAAAGTACTTATGATCAACGGAAGCCCGAAAGCAAATGGTAACACAGCCATTGCATTAAAAGAGATGGAGAATATTTTCAAAGAAAACGGAGTAGAAGTTGAGACAGTTGTTATCGGTAACAAAGCAGTCCGCGGCTGTATCGCCTGTGGTTCCTGCTACGAAAAAGGACAATGTGTTTTTGACGATGTAGTGAATGAGTTAGCTCCGAAGTTTGAAGAAGCAGATGGTCTTGTAATCGCAAGTCCGGTGTACTATGCGTCTGCAAATGCAACTCTGATCGCCTGTCTTGACAGACTGTTCTACAGCAGTCATTTTGATAAAACGATGAAAGTGGGAGCAAGCGTTGCCTGTGCAAGACGTGGCGGATGTTCTGCGACATTTGATGAGCTGAACAAATATTTTACCATTTCCGGAATGCCGGTTGCATCCAGCCAGTACTGGAACAGCATCCATGGGGCAGCACCGGGAGAGGCCGAAAAGGATGAAGAAGGAAGGCAGACGATGCGTACACTTGCAAGAAATATGACTTTCCTTATGAAGAGTATTACACTTGGAAAAGAGCAGTTCGGACTTCCGGAAAAAGAAGCAAAGATTCCGACAAATTTTATTCGGTAGAACAAGTAAAAGGCAGGCATTTGTGAAATATCACGAATCCCTGCCTTTAGAGTTGACAGCCAAACTTTCTTGTTTTATAGTGGAAGTTGCAATTTGGTAGGAAGTATTTAAAAGAGAGGTTTTGGTCATGGCACTTATAAAATCAATCATTATTTTGATTATAGGGTTTGCTCTTTTGATGAAAGGAGCAGATTATTTTGTAGAAGGAAGTTCTTCTGTTGCGAAGCAGCTTCATGTTCCGTCGATGATCATCGGTATGACCATCGTTGCAATGGGAACCAGCCTTCCGGAATGTGCGGTCAGTGTAACGGCATCCCTGACAGGAAATAACTCACTTGCGGTAAGTAATGTTGTCGGATCGAATATTTTCAACTTGATGGTTGTTTGTGGAGCCTGTGCGTTATTTGCACCTCTTACGATAAAAAAAGATACATTGAAAAAAGAGTTTCCATTGTCAATTATCTGTGCGGCCTTGCTGATGGTGCTTGGATATGTCGGGATGCTTTTAGGACATTTAGATGGCGGTGTATTTCTCCTTATTTTTGCAGCTTATCTGATCTGGATGATTGGTTCTGCCAAGAAAGCAAGAGCAGCACACAAGGAAAGTCAGATGATGCTCGAAGAGGGAGAATTAGTAGACGAAGAAATTCAGATCCTGCCACTTTGGAAATGTGCGTTATTTATTGTTGGCGGCATGATCGCAATCAAGTTTGGCGGTGATTTTGTTGTAGACAGTGCTTCAGCACTTGCAAGCGCATTCGGACTCAGTCAGACACTTATCGGGCTTACCATCGTTGCAATGGGAACCAGTCTTCCAGAACTTGTAACATCGATTATTGCGGCAAGAAAGAATGAAGTGGATATGGCACTCGGAAATGTGATCGGTTCTAATATTTTCAATATCCTGTTGGTACTTGGAGTTGCAGCTGCCATCAGTCCAGTGAAATTTCTTACCGATAATATCATTGATACGGTTGTACTGATTGCGATGAGTCTTGTTGTTCTGGTGTTTGCATGGACTTCAAAAATGATCGACCGAAGAGAAGGCGCTACGATGCTTGGAATGTATGCAGTGTATATGGCATATATTTGCATACGATAAAATAAAAGAATCATAAGGAAAAATGGCTGTGGATTGAACTGGCCCCAAAAGTTAGACCTAAATTCTAATGATTGGAAGTCGGTTCAATCCACAGCTATTTTTATTGGGTCAGTGTACATTCTATTTTATACTTCCATAGAAAAAACATTGACATGTCTAACAAAAAGAGGTATAAAAAACGAGAGAATTTTGCGAAAAGGAGGAAGGCATAAGATGGGAAAATACAATTTTGATGAAGTAATCGACAGACATGGAACGGACTGCCTGAAATATGATTTCGGAATGAAAAGGAAGGGAAGAGATGACCTGCTTCCGCTCTGGGTAGCAGACATGGATTTCCGTCTTCCGGATGAGATTCTGGATGAATTCCACAAGAGAATTGACCATGGAATCTTTGGTTATACGGATCCGCTGGATGAATATTTTGCAGCAATGAACCACTGGTTCTCCACACGTTATGGATATACGATCGAACCGGAGTGGGTAACACTTGGTGCCGGGATTGTCTATGCACTTGGAACCAGCGTAAGAGCATTTACCGAAAAGGGAGATGCCATGATGGTGATGCAGCCGGTATACTATCCGTTCAGCGAAGTCATCAAGAATGACGGAAGAAGACTGGTGAACTGCCAGCTTCGCTATGAGAATAATCATTATTCCATCGACTTTGAAAAGATGGAAAAAATGATTCGGGAAGAAGGCGTAAAAGCGCTGATCTTCTGTAATCCGCACAATCCGGTCGGAAGAGTCTGGACAAGAGAAGAACTGGAAAGAGTTGCAGAGATTTGCCTGAAATACAACGTGACCTGGATGGTGGATGAAATGCACTGTGATTTCATTTTCCCTGGACATACCTTCACAAGCTGCATGAATCTGGACGAAAAGTACCGTCAGATCCTTGCGCTTTACAGCTCCCCTGGAAAGACATTCAATGTAGCAGGATTTCAGCCGGCAAATATCATCATTCCAAATGAAGAGCTGCGGAAGAAATACCAGTGGGCGAATACACAGGCAGCTTACAGCCAGGGAAGTCTGATGGGACAGCTTGCAGTCAAGGTATGTTACACCAAAGGTGCTGAGTGGGTAGATGAACTGGTGCAGTATATTTATGAAAATGTAAAATATATGAGCAAGTTCGTGAAAGAGAATTTCCCGAAAGCGAAGATGGTAGAGCCGGAAGGAACCTATCTGGTATGGGTTGATTTTTCCGGATATGGACTTAGCAATGAAGAGCTGGAGCACCTGATGCTGGAGGAGGCAAAATTGTGGCTGGATTCCGGAATTATCTTCGGACCGGAGACCGCTCAGTTTGAGAGATTCAATGTTGCCTGCCCGCGTGTGACTTTGGAACAGGCACTGACTCAGCTTAAGGATGCATTGGATAAACATTTGGCAAATTAGAAAAAAAGGATGAGAGGACAAGTAAGATGGATAAACAAAAGAAAAATCTTGGAGCAGCAGCATTTCTTCCGCTGATTGTATTTCTTGCATGTTATGTAGGGTGTGGAATTACATTTACACTAATGGGAGTCACGGAACCATTTGGAAAATTTCCGCGTCACGTGGCCCTTTTGGCAGGCTGTGCAGTAGCATTGTTGTTGAACAGAAAAATGAATGTGGCAGATAAACTGAATATTATGACGACAAATATGGGAAATTCAGGAGTTATGATGATTGTTCTGATCTATCTGATGGCCGGCGGATTCCAGGGAGCAGCGGCGGCAATGGGAGGAAAAGACTCAGTTGTAAATCTCTGTCTGCATTTTATTCCTGTGAAACTGTTGGTTCCGGGCGTATTTTTGATGTGTTGTTTTATTTCTACATCAATCGGGACATCCATGGGAACGATTGCTGCAATGGCGCCAATTGCTATTAATGTAGCACAGGGTGCACACCTGAATGTGGCAGTCGTCGGTGCAGCAGTTATCGGAGGCTCATATTTTGGTGATAATCTTTCCATGATTTCAGATACAACTATTTCCGCAGCAGAAGGATGTGGTTCTGAGATGAAAGACAAATTTAAAATGAACTTTTTCATTGCTCTTCCGGCGGCAATTGTGGCAATAATCCTGTACTCGATTTTTGGCGGAGTAGGAAGTGGGGCGATTGAAGCAGGAAGTTACAATATTATTGAAGTTCTTCCGTATTTCATAGTTCTCATTGCGGCACTTATGGGAGTTAATGTTGCGGTAGTCCTTTTTGTCGGAATACTTGCATCCGGTATCATTGGACTTTGTGTCGGAAGCTGTGGATTTTTTGAATGGATCCAGGCAATTGGAAGTGGTATGAGTGATATGTTCAGCATCAGTATCGTTGCCATTCTTGTATCCGGTATCATCGGTCTTGTACGTGAATATGGCGGTGTTGAATGGCTGGTGGGCGCGATCAGCAGCAAGATCAAGAGCAGACGTGGCGCGGAATATGGAATCGGACTGATGTCAGGTATCCTTTCCGCAGCTATGGTAAATAATACGATCGCAATCATTGTTACCTGTCCGATTGCAAAAGAAATCGGGGAAAAATATAAGATCGCACCGAAGAGACTTGCCAGTCTGGTGGATATCTTTGCCTGCGCATTTATTGCACTGATGCCACATGATGGTGGCATGCTGATGATTACGGCACTTGCTGATGTATCACCGCTTAATGTACTGAAATATTCGTTCTATATGTTTGGACTGATTATTGCGACCTGCGTTACGATACAGTTCGGATTGATGGACAAGAAAAATTAGACAGGATGAAATTTAAAATATGAAAGATCTAACAAAAGGAAAACCATCCACACTGATATTGGCTTTTGCGCTGCCGATCTTTTTCGCAAATCTTCTGCAGCTTACATACAGTCTTGTGGATACCAGAATTGTCGGAACTTTCCTGGGAGAGGACGCGCTGGCGGCTGTCGGCGCGACCACAACCTTAAGTAATCTGATCGTAGGATTTCTGCAGGGACTTTCCGGTGGATTCGCCATTATCATCGCACAGAAATTCGGTGCAAAGGATTATAAAAATGTGAAGAAATCATTCGCAATGTCGCTGACCATGGGTACAGGAATTGCAATATTTTTTACGGTGTTCGGATTGTTATTTTTACAGCCGATCTTAAATATACTGAATGTTCCGGCAGATCTGATGGCGACGGCGAAAAGCTATATTTTCGTGATCATCGCAGGGCTTGTGGCGACATTTCTCTATGATGCATGTGCGGCAGCACTCCGGTCACTCGGAGATACCGTGACGCCTCTTGTGATCCTGGCAATCTCAGTTGCACTGAATATTGTTGGGGATCTGCTTTTTGTCGTAGTGCTGAAAAGCGGAGTGTGGGGAGCTGCGATCGCAACGGTACTGGCACAGGCAATCGCCTTTGTTGTGTGCTGGATTTATATGGTAAAGAGATATGAACTGTTAAGACTTAGCCGGGAAGATTTCAAAGATCCGAATCCGGTTATGGTGAAAAATATGCTGGGTGCGGGAATGTCCATGGGATTCATGAGTTCTCTGATCAATATCGGTTCCCTGACGCTTCAGACAGCGATCAATAAACTTGGAAATGATTATATCGTAGCACAGACAGCGGCCCGGAAGCTGACTGAAATGTTCATGATCATGTTTACAGTATTTGGAAATACAATGGCGACCTATTGTGGACAGAACCTTGGAGCAGGAAAGATCGACCGGATCAAAAAAGGGATCTGGCTTGCGATTTTCTATACTTGTATCTGGTGTACACTTGTGATCGTGGCAAGCTACACGATCGGAGACAAGCTGGTCTATCTGGTAACAGGTACACATAATGAAAATGTGATCTTAAATGCGACCAGATATCTGAAATTTGATACATTGTTTTATTATGTAACAGCAGTAATCTGCATTGTGCGAAATGCCATGCAGGGACTGGATGACCATATTACACCGATCGTATCAAGTACACTTGAGATGCTTGGAAAAATTGTGATCGCATTTACACTGGTTCCACATCTTGGATACACGGGGGTTATCATTGCGGAGCCGATTGTGTGGTTTGTTATGGTGATTCCGCTGATCGTGCAGATTTTCCGGATGCCGGTGCTGAAGCAGACAAGCCTTTCTTGACACTATTCATACGCCTGTGCTAGAATAGGCTTGTTTCAGAAAAATAAATACAGATGCGTAAGGTGTCAATCAGACGGAATGTCTGGATTGGTGAAAAGGGAAACAGGTGCAAGTCCTGTATGAACTCGTCACCGTAATTTGCAAGCTTAGGCTGTCATACCACTGGGAGACCGGGAAGGAAAGCCACAAGCGTCTGAGCAATCAGTCGGGAGACCTGCCTTTCGCAGTACAGGAACGGAAAGTTCATGCCACGAGTAACTGGCAGTACGAAAGATAGAAACTTCAGACTGATTTTGCAGAGGGCAAAATGTCAGTTTCTTTTTTGTACGCCCTCGTTAAATTTAGATACGGGGGATTTTTTTGCTTACAAAAAATATGCTGTAAAGTGTAATGAATATCATTCCGATTCCTGAAAGTATGACAAAAAAGTCAGGGAGGATCAAGATGAAGAAACGAGTATTAGTAGCATTATTGGCAACAGCACTTACGGTGTCTATGATGACTGGATGTGGAAGCAGGAAGACAGAGGACACTTCTTCTACAAAGACAGAAGAAACATCCGAAGACAGCGATCAGGAGGCAGCAGACAAAGTGGCAAAGCTGATCGATGACATTTATGTACAGGAAAGAACAGACAAGACAGATGAACAGTGTAAGGCTGCAAAAGAAGCCTGGGATAAGCTTACTGATGCACAGAAAGAACTGGTAGAAGGCGAGAACGCTGATCCGGATTATTTTGGAAGGGATACAGGCGATGCATCGAAAGATGATCCGTTGAACGAAGATAACATCGGAGAAAATGAAATTCTGGTTGTAAGCTTTGGTACATCTTTCAATGACAGCCGTGCAGAGGATATCGGTGGTGTGGAAAAAGCACTTCAGGCAGCATATCCGGACTGGTCTGTAAGAAGAGCATTTACAGCACAGATCATCATCAACCATGTACAGGCCCGTGATGATGAGAAGATCGACAACATGGATCAGGCACTGGAAAGAGCAGTCAACAATGGGGTTAAGAACCTGGTCGTACAGCCGACACATCTGATGCATGGTGCCGAGTATGATGAACTGACAGAAGCAGTTGAGAACTACAAAGATAAATTTGAATCTGTAAAAATTGCAGAACCACTTCTCGGTGAAGTCGGAGCGGATGAAACAGCGATCAATGAGGATAAAGCAGCTGTTGCAGAAGCAATTACAGCAGAAGCTGTAAAGACAGCTGGATTTGACAGCCTGGATGCGGCAAAAGAAGAGGGAACCGCATTTGTATTTATGGGACATGGAACTTCTCATACAGCAAAGATCAGCTATTCACAGATGCAGACACAGATGGAACAGCTTGGTTATGAGAATGTATTTATCGGAACCGTAGAAGGCGAACCGGAAGATACCGCTTGTGAAGCAGTAATTGAAAAGCTCAAAAATGCAGGATACAAGAAAGTAATCCTTCGTCCACTGATGGTTGTAGCAGGAGATCATGCAAACAACGATATGGCAGGCGATGATGACGATTCTTGGAAGAGCCAGTTTGAAGCATCCGGAGTATTTGACAGTATTGATACACAGATTGCAGGTCTTGGTGAGATCGATGCGATCCAGCAGCTTTATGTGGCACATACACAGGCTGCAATTGATGCAGAATAAATAAAAAAAGAGGGATTTATAAGATGAAAAAGAAACTGTTAGTATTGGTATTATCCGCTGTAATGGCAGTGGGAATGATGAGCGGATGCGGTGCAAAATCAGACACATCAGATACGAAAGCAAAGACAGCAGAAAGCTCTTCTGCTAAAGAAGAGGAAACAGAGGAACAGACAGAGTGTGAGCTTGAAGACGGAACCTACACAGCAGAGTTCAAGACTGACAGCGGAATGTTTCATGTAAATGAAGCGAATGACGGAAAAGGAACACTTACCGTAAAAGACGGAAAGATGACGATTCATGTCAGTCTGGTTTCTAAGAATATCGTCAACCTGTTTGAAGGAACATCCGAAGATGCACAGAAAGATGGTGCAGAACTTCTGGAACCTACAACAGATACGGTAACCTATAGCGACGGTGCAACAGAAGAAGTTTATGGATTTGATATTCCGGTTCCTGAACTGGATAAAGAATTTGATGTGGCTCTGATCGGAAAAAAAGGAGTCTGGTATGATCATAAGGTAAGTGTGACCAATCCGGTGAAAGTCGAAGAATAATTGAAGATAAGTGAAAGGACTGTTTCCCTGAGAAATGGGAAATGGTCCTTTTTTTGCTTGGGTATGAACTGGATAACACTATACTTTTATATGTCAAATAGTGTATACTAGGCAGTGGAAGATCATACAAAAGAGAGAATGTTTTGTATATAAAAACTAAAATGTGGAGAGGAAGTTAAAATACGATGTACTACGTACCAGATGGCACAAAAGAGTGTGGATTTTATGAATGTAAAAAATGTGGGAAGCGTTTCTTATCCTTACAGACAATGAACCGGATCCCTTGTCCGGAATGTGAGGCAGAGATCGACTATGAGATCGGACCAGACGAATCCATGGAAGATGCTCTGGACACGGCAGAATTACTGGAAAAGATCATCGGTGAAGAAGAAGTAGAGAAAATGGATGGACTTCTGAGTCTTGCAATTACCGGTGGAGACTGTAACTGGATTTAATTTTCGGTTAAAAGTGTTGAATGGGTGGTTAGGAAAAACAAACGAAGTGTGTTATAATAGAAATATGAGTAAAAGAGGGAGAAAATAGATGGATATTCATGATTTGAAAATATTTCTGATGATCGCACAGGAAGGCAGTGTTTCCAAACTATGCAGCCTTCACATTCCCATTTGTTATCAGTGCGATCGCAAGTAAACAAACTATGGTATGTGCAGCAAATATGGGACATCCAATGCCATTCCTTCAGTATGTAGTTCTGATCGAGACAATTATTGCAGCAGCACTTGTTGTTTATACTTATGTTCGTTTTATGGGGGCTATTTTCGGAGGAAAGAAATAAAAGATTTGACCGGACAGATAAAAAAGGGTAAACTTAAATTTATCAAGAATATGTCGGATGAGGGACGCCCTAGACACCGCAAGGGGCCGAAGAAGCAAAGCGTAAGGTAACATCTTCCTTTCGTGGAAACTGACAGGCAAAAAGGAAGGCGACCTGACGAATCTTTGGAGAGTGTGCAAAGAGAGCACCACCTACGAGGCTAGAACCAACTGGTAAAAGGACAGAGAAAACAGATGAACGATTTATTTCGTGCGTCTGTTTTTCTGTCCTTTTTATATGGGCACTTATATGAGATGGGATTGTTAGCAGGGGTACGTGGTGGCATACAAAAGTAATATCCGAGGAAGAAGGGAAAGGGCATTTTTTGAATAAAATTTGACAGAAGAAAAGGAAAAGCAGGAGGAAAAAAAGATGAGAATGATGCTTGTAGGAGCCGGTGCTGTCGGTGAAAGTATTTTAAAAGTAATGCAGTGGAGAGACCCAAAGGGAGAATGGCTGAAATATGTGCTGGTCTGTGACTATGATTTGAAAAGAGCAGAGGAAGTTGTCGGTATGCTGAAGGGGGATTCCCGTTTTGAAGCCTCTAAGATCGACGCGACAAATACAGAGAAAATGGCAGAACTGATCCGGGAGCATAAGATTGATTTTGTGATGGATGCAGCACCACCTTTTGCAAGTAATATGATTTTTGACGCTGCATTTAAAACGGGTGCAGATTACGGAAGCATGGGAACCTGGTCGGTTCCGATGGAAGATCCGGCTTACGGACTTGGTATTGAGAACAGCTATACTGAACCGATGACAAAATACAATTTTGACCGTCATGAAGCCTGGAAGAAGCAGGGGAATATGGCTGTGATCTGTATGGGAATCGATCCGGGTGTTGTAAATGTATTTGCAAAATACGCGGCGACAGAGCTTTTGGATGAAATAACAGAAGTTCATGTAAAAGACGGCGGAAATCTGTCTGTTCCGGGTGCAGATCCGGATGACATTATGTTTGGATTCAACGTGTGGACCGTGCTGGATGAGGTAATGAACCCGAATGTTGAGTATGATAAGGAGAAGGGCGGATTTATCGTAGAAAAAGCATTTGCAGGGCAGGAAGTCTATGAGATGCCGGAAGGAGTAGGAAAAAATACCCTGGTAAAGGTAGAGCATGAGGAAGTTGTGACGATGGCACGCTACTTAAGCCAGTATGGATTGAAAAAGGCAACCTTCAAGATCAGTCTTGATGAGAATCTGATCACGGCACTTAAGGTGCTGGATAAGCTGGGACTTCGCAGTATCAAGCCGGTGCAGGTAGGGGATGTGAAGGTAGTTCCACGAGATGTGGTTGCAGCGTGTGCACCACAGCCAAAAGATATCGGAGATGAGATGACCGGAAAAATGCTGGTCGGAGTACAGTGTATCGGAAAGAAAGACGGAAAGGAAAAAGAATACTTCCTGTATCAGCCATTTGATAATCAGGAGTCTATCGAAAGATGGGGAACCCAGGCTGTTACCGCCCAGACAGGATTTGGAGCAGCACTTGCACTGGAGCTGATCGGAAGAGGAATCTGGAAAGAAGCTGGGGTCTATGCACCGGAATATTTTGATCCGAAACCATACCTTGAATTAATGAAAGAAAGTGGTTATAAATACGGAATTATAGAGAAATAATCTGGATGCGCTCAGAGATGGTCTGAGATAATAAACAAAATAAAGTTACGCGCAAAACGGCACAAAGTCATAGCAGAACTTTGTGCCGTTTTGTGTGTGACAGGAAATCAGATCAGCTTACATTCTTTGGCCCATTTGGTGACAAAGGTAAGAAACTTATCAAGTGCAGGAGAGAGTTCAGGTGTATCCAGATAGGCTACGGACAGATTCCTGCGGAAGTGTTCGGTAAAGGAACGGACACAGACGTTGAATGGAATATTATGAAGCAGAAGTTTGGGAAGTACAGTGATGCCAAAGCCCTGTTCCACCATTTTAATCGCGGTATAGTCTTCATTGATTCGAAATCTTACATTAGGCGTGATATGGTTTAATCGGAATAATTTTCCGGTTTCATAATCAAAATCATCGGCGGAGAGAACAAAATCCTGTCCGTCAATATCGGCAAAAGATACCGTCAGCTGATCGGCAAGAGGATGGTCCAGGGAAGTAACCAGAACCAGTTCGTCGGTGCCGACAGGAAGATTTGGGAAATCCTTTGCGACATATTGCGAAACAAAAATACAGTCTAGTTCTTTTTTGCGAAGCTTTTTCGTCAGGTTCTGAAATCCGTCAACATAGAGCTGAAAGGTGATATTCGGGTATTCGGCGGAAAAATTTTTCAGTACTCCGGGGAGCCAGTTATAGGCAATGCTCTGCACCGTTCCGATGCGGATAAAGCCACTGTCCAGATTGTTGATATTTGAGACAATCTGATCGATCCGTGTATTGGCGGAACGGATATGCATAAGTTCTTCAAAGATGGGTTCTGTCCCGGGAAGTGCTTCCATTCCGTTTTTTGAACGCTTGAACAGCTTGAGACCAATCTCTTTTTCATAATTGCGAATGGTCTGGCTGACAGCTGATTGTGTGTAGTTGTGTTTTTGAGCAGCTTTAGAGATGCTCTGATTCTCATAGACATCAAGAATCACATCGTATTTAGACATGATGAAACCTCCCGTGGTGTTGATAAACAATGCTCTTTTACTATCTTACTTAATATAAGGAAGATAATCAATATCCGCGGGATTTTATTTGGCGGATACGCCACACCGACGAAATGCGTAGCATTTTGGAGGTTGGATCTGAACAGTTACCTCATTTTTTACCATTTATCATTGCAGCTGTCCTAACAACTCCATGATCAGTTCCTTTGTACCAATACCATAGGAAAATGCGGTTGCGCCGCCACTGGCTGTTCCCAGCTTCAAAGCGTACTCATAATCTCCTTTTTCCAGATAACCGGCTAAAAATCCCGCTACCATAGAGTCACCGGCACCTACGGAGTTTTTCACTGTTCCCCTGCAGACACCTTCCTTATAAACATGTCCATCTTCTGCAACCAGCAATGCGCCGTCTCCTGCCATAGAAACCAGGACATTTACAGCACCCCGGTCCTGCAGTTCCTTTGCGCACTCTATGATCTCATCTTCCGTCTTCAATTTTCTTCCAAACATCTGACCCAGTTCATGATTATTTGGCTTAATAAGAAATGGCTTCAAAGGCAGTACATCCAACAGCAGATCCTTTTCCGCATCCACAACCATACGTACACCTCTGTCCTCCAGCCGCTTCATGATCTCCTCATAAATATGATGACTGATCATAGAAGGAATACTTCCGGAAAGTACCAGCACATCCCCTTCTTTCAGGCCATCCAGCTTCTCAAACAAAGCATCCACATCTTCCTGCTGGATATCCGGTCCCATGCCGTTGATCTCCGTCTCTTCGTCTGATTTCATCTTCACATTGATACGGGACATGCCCTTCTTTACATGAATGAAATCTGATGCAAACCCCAGCTCTTTCGCTCTCTTTTCGATCTCAGCTCCTGTAAAACCTGCTACAAAGCCCAGTGCTGTACTCTCATAACCCAGATTTGCTAAAAGAGCCGATACATTGATCCCTTTTCCCCCGCAGATCATGTTTTCTGATACGGTCCGGTTGATCTTACCTGGAGTAAAATGATCCACAGAGATCACATAGTCCAGTGCCGGATTAAAAGTCACCGTGTAAATCATACGTCACTTCTCCTTACTTTTAAGAAATTTTATTTCTTATCCTTATGGCTTTACTATAATATGATTTTTCTTTTTCGTCAATAGTGTTCTTTGAGAAAATTAATTTCACATCATTTTTCAGCATTTTATATAAAAAGAGCCGCATTTTTTCTGTAAATTGCGACTCTCTTTTGTGCAGATTGTTAGGTGCTGCCTGATATATTATCTTGTGTATCTATCCCCTCTGTTTATCAGATAATATAGCTTTTTCATGACGTCTGATATGCTCAACCGCATCCTTCTTTCCCGCCATCAAAAGAAGGTAAATGATCTCGATCACAGTAGTGGCTGTGACTCTGGAAAACCAGAATTCCTCTGTGAGAAGTTTTTCCCTGGTAGCAGTAATGATCTTATAATCACAGATCTGTGCTAACGGTGACTCCCTGTTATTCGTAATAAGCACCAGGGTACTTCCATTTTCCTTCGCTCCCAAAGCCAGCGTCTCCAACCGCTTGGAGGAACCAGAGTTTGAAATGATCAAAACCACATCCTCCAGCCCCAGATTAAAAGCATACGCAGCCTGGGCTTCCCAGATATCCCCTGCCACTGCCGGAATACCCAGCTGGTTCAGCTTAAAAGCTCCGTCTAATGCCACAGGGATCGTATTTCCCACTGCAGCCAGCTGAACCATACGGGCCTTTTCCAGCTTTTTAAGGATTTCTTCCAGGCTGTGTATATCCATCATACGGACCGTTTCTGTCAGCTCCGCAACCTTATTTGCCAGAATATTGTTAAGTGACTGGGACAGATTCTCCCGGTCAATATCATTTGTCACCTTCCGGCTGTCCTGTTCTTCCCTGAGCACCTCTCTGGCCAAAGCCAGCTTTAGGCTCTGGAATCCCTTAAACCCGCATCTGCGACAAAATCTGGATACCGTAGCGTCGCTTGTGCCGCTGGCTCTTGCCAGCTCCCCCACCGTCATATCTACTGCCTGGGCCTTGTGCTCCATGATATAATCCGCAATCTTCTTTTCCGCCTCAAAAAAGCTGTCATAGAAAGAACAGATCACGCCTAATACGCTTCGTGCTTCACTCATGCCATGTCCTTTCATTTACATGTAAATTTATTTCATATAATAATGATACCACAAGATACATAAAATGAAAAGACGCAGTTTGCAGGGC
>OFLY01000551.1_pt1 | contig 30343 bp, 36 predicted proteins | sample 1541161 | NCBI WGS metagenome assembly OFLY01 (sample SAMN04209247, study PRJEB22552) | human gut metagenome | biome: gut; material: feces | host: Homo sapiens | place: USA: Oklahoma | reverse complement strand
TCCCGCATAGTTACTGAGATAATCCACAGCTGGAATTTAGTTTTTCATTTAAGTGAAATTAAAAGAATATCTGGATGAATTCAAGGATGATGCAGCACTCCACGTTATTGTCGCAAATCCACAGGACAGAAAAATATATGTACCGTATGAGTTAAATATGATCTGTGATAAGGGACAGAAAGATCCGGTGTTATGTATTGAAGTTGGGCAACCTCAGGATATGGATGCAGAATTGGTAGAGGCAGCTATGGAAGATGAGAGGGCGGCACAGCCGGAACTTCCAAAACTCAAAAACAATGAGGAGAGAAAAGAGTTTCTGGCGAAATACCGGGAGTGGGCGGTATGGTTTGAAGTTCCGCAGGCAGAGGAAACCTATTATAGATATATTCTTCCAGATGGATCAGCAATCGTTATCTGCGAGTATAAGCATGAGAAAAAATATGTTCCGGGAGAACCAGAAGGAACGCTGACTGTAGAGTATCTGCTTGAACCGGGATATAAGCATCTGCATAATTGCAAAACAAACCAGACTGCGTTGATCAGAAAGTTGATGGAGGTGCAAAGAAATGGGCAATAGATGGATTCCAACAACAGAACGTCTTCCGAATCAACGGGAGTTCATAGAATCATATGTCAGAAGTGCATATGCAGCGGAGTTTCTGGTCACGATCGAGGGAGCAGATAAGGCAACAACATTGTATTATTCCCAGACAGGTGTCTGGTTCGATGAACAGGGAGAACCGTATAAGGTTGTGGCGTGGATGCCGCTTCCGGAAGTGTTCAGAGGATAGAAGGTGATAATTTGCAGGAGAAACGAAGCAGAAAAGAGCAGCGGAGAGATAGACAGCAGCATTATGAGGAACTGGAGAGCCGGCATGATGCAAAGGCGTTGGAGAGATTTAAGCGACCGGCTTACCAGAGCGTAAGCGTTGCGGAATATCTGGCAAGGAAGTATGACATTACAGCGGAGGTGGATACCATTGCAGACCGAAAACTTAAAGAATGAGAATAATGCAAAGAAATTATATCTCAGAAAATACCGGAAGCACGGAAAGCGAATCAAGCGGATCGAAGCAGAGATAGATGAGATCCGGAGCATGAAGATGTATCCGTCAATGAATAATGACGGAATGCCACATGGATCCAGCCAGAACGATTTGAGTTCGTATGCGGCGGTATTACAGGAAAGAGAAGAAGAGTTATATCGCGAAGGGGTTAGTCAGGTGCAGTCATATAAGGATATTGCTTTCAGGATCAGTAGGCTTGAAGATCAGGATGAGAGAGATGTCCTGTTTTACAGGTACATAAAAGGGTATGACTGGTGGAAGATAGCACAGATTATGGATTACAGTGAGAGCTGGATTTATGAGTTGCACGGCAGAGCATTAAGAAAAATAGAAATTTCTTAAAAAGTGGAGTTCACTGGAGTTTTGCATATGCTAATATGGTAGAGTCGAAAGACAAGAAAAGAGATAACTATTTCATCGAAAAAAGCCGGGTAGCTAATCCGGCTTTTTGCTTTCCTGTTACTTATGCAAAAAATATGTAAAGGCAACGTAGGTCAGTATGACGCAAACATAACTGAATACAGTTGAATTACATTTTGTAATGAGTTGATGCACTTTAGTGAAAAATGCAACTCCAAATGTGCCAAGTAAAAACAGGAAAAATTGCGTACCAGCCATCATCTCAATTAGGTCTCTCATACGTCTTTCTCCTTTGTTGGGTATTTAAGGACTTACACCGCATGCATACAAATACATGTGATCGCCAGAAAGACGTAAAAACGAAATAAAGATATGGCTTTAACAACGTGGAGAAAAGTAAGACGTAACAATTGAGATGATGGCAATTACCGTACCTTAATCAAAGTCCGTAATTGATTGTTCATAGTGTACCTCCTTATGTTTTTCTCCTATGTCAGCTTATGCTGACTATTCCATATTACTGTAAAATGCGGAAAAAATCAAGGATTGCTAGAAGTTATGATTATGTAACAAGGAGTATTTGATGCAAAGAAAGGTGGTGTTGCAGGATGGCAAAACTTACGGCAAAGCAGAAACGATTTTGTGATGAGTACCTGATTGACCTGAATGCAACACAGGCAGCTATTAGAGCAGGGTATTCGTCGAAGACAGCAAATGAGCAAGGAGCAAGGCTGTTAGCAAATGTTAGTGTTCAGGAAGCAATCGCAAAAGCAACAGCTGAGAGATCAAAGAGGACCGGCATCAGTCAGGATCGAGTTATTCAGGAACTGGCAAGAATAGCATTTGTGAACCCACAGAATGTAATCAATCCCAAAGATGCATCAGTAAAAGCAGATGCGACAGAAGACGATCTGGCGTGTATTCAGTCCGTAAAGGTCAAGACAATGGACGGAGCAAAGGGGAAATCGGTTGAAAGAGAAGTTCGGTTGAATGACAAGATGAAAGCATTGGAATTGCTTGGAAAACATCTTGGTATGTTCAAGGATAAATTAGAAGTGGATGCTGATATGGATCTGAATATCACAATTGATTATGGTGAGGCTGATACAGGGTGAAGATAAATGTACAGGCAAACCCATGCTTTAAAGAGGTTGACCAGAGCCATAAGCGATACATAGTCATGAAGGGTTCAGCCGGATCGGGGAAGAGCGTAGACACAGCTCAAAACTACATTTTGCGGCTGATGCAGGACAAGGGAAGAAATCTGGTTGCCATGCGTAAATCAGATATCACCAACAGAGACAGCACCTTTGCTGAATTAACTGGATCGCTGTACAAGATGTTTGAAGATAAAGCAGATGCATACTGGAAAATCAACCGAAGTCCTCTGATGCTGACGTGCAGAAGCAATGGAAATCAGATCATATTCCGTGGAATGAATGACGACAGACAGCGTGAGAAGCTGAAGTCCATTACGTTTCCGAAGGGAAAACTGACGGATGTATGGATGGAAGAGGCAACGGAGTTTACCCAGGCAGATCTTGAGATCATTGATGACCGTTTGCGTGGAGAACTTCCACCGGGACAATTTTATCAAATTAGGATGACCTTCAATCCAGTAAACAAAAATCACTGGATTAAGAAGGCCTTTTTTGATATTCCTGATCCGAATGTACTTACCCATCATTCGACTTATCTTGGCAACCGGTTTATTGATGATGCATACCGGCAGCGTATGGAACGTCGAAAGATTGTTGATCCGGAAGGCTACCAGATATACGGACTTGGTGAATGGGGCGAGATTGGCGGACTGATCCTGCATAACTGGGAGGTTCGGGAAGTATCACAGAATCTTAATGATTATGATGATGCGGCTATCGGACAGGACTTTGGATTTAACCATGCAGACGCCATATTGCTTGTAGGAATCAAAGACGGGAATTTATATATCATCGATGAGATTTATGAGCATGAAAAAGAAACGGCTGAGATTATACCAATAGCCATACAGCATGCGATACCGACAAATAAAATAATGTGGTGTGACAGCGCCGAGCCGGACAGGATTAAGACCTGGAGAAATGCGGGATACAGAGCTAAAGGTGTTGATAAAGGCGGTTCAAATGGTTCAGTGAAAGCACAGATTGACTGGATAAAAGGTGTAGTCGATAAGAAGTACACGGTTAAACGCAGGATCTATGTTGCTCCCCATTGTGTGAATACGATCAAGGAGCTGCAGCAATGGAAATGGAAGAAGGATGAAAAGACGGGTGAATATATGGATGATCCGGTTCCAATTATGGATGATGCAATGGCAGCGTTACGATATGCCATTGAAGGATGGCGTAAAGCAAGTAAATGGCTGATGTAAATAGTATAAAGACAATTGACGGGCAGCGTGCACAGCGCCAGCGGTTTTTTCAGGCAGTCTTTGACGAAGACTGTGATTTTTTACCGTTAACAGAATTGCATTTGTTGTGAATGCAACCTCCTTTCCCGGTCGCAATCGGCGGTCGATTATGGTGCTGGCAGGACTGTCATTTAGATAAAGGGATTATAGCTCAGTGGTAGAGCACAGAGGTCACAGGTTAGATTCCTGTTAATCCCTATTTACTAAATAACAGAAGGAAGGTGTAAAAAGTTGCTGGATGTATCAGAGATACAGAAATTCATAGAAAATGATCTGGTGTCTGAAAAGAAAAAGTTCGCAGGTATCGGTCAGAAATACTATGAGGGCGAGCATGATATCAAAAAATACAGACTGTTTTATTATAACGCAGACGGGAAGTTTGTTGAGGATCAGGTGAGGTCTAATGTGAAGATCAGTCATCCTTTTTTCACGGAGCTTGCTGATCAGCTGTCAGCTTATACGCTGTCATTCAAAGAGAATCCGGTGCAGGCAAAGGATACAGTGGATGGATTGCAGGATTTCCTTGATCTGTATTTTGATGATGATTTCTGGTCTGAAGTAAGTGATGTGGTCACAGGAGCTTATACGAAAGGGTTTGAATATATTTTTGCATATAAGAATGCTTCGGATAAGCTTGCCTTCCAGTGCGCTGACAGTATGGGCGTGATTGAGTGTCAGGAGAAAGACACATCCGATCATCAACGGTATATGATCTATCATTATGTGGAACGCATAGAGAATGGTCGGAAGGTGATCCGGAAGATTCAGGTATGGTCAGAAAATGAGGCATATTATTATATCCAGGAAGGGATAAATGGAAAGATTGTTCCGGATGCATCGGAGGCAGTAAATCCAAGACCGCATATCGTATTTACAGACAAGAAGACGGGGATGAAAATGGGATGTTCACTTGGTTATATTCCGTTTTGGCGATTGGATTATAACAAAAAGCAGTTCAGTGGATTGAAACCAATCAAAGACCTGATCGATGACTACGACATCATGGAGTGTGGGTTGTCCAATAACCTGAAAGATTTTGATTCACCGTTGTATGTGGTAAAAGGCTTTCAGGGAGACAATCTGGATGAATTGCAGCAGAATCTTAAAACCAAAAAGATTGTTGGAACAGATTCGGAAGGGGATGTGGAAGTCAGGACAATCGATATTCCGTATCAGGCAAGAAAAGCGAAGGCAGATGAGGATGAAAAGAACATCTATCGATTTGGAATGGGATTTAATTCCTCTCAGACAGGGGATGGAAATATCACGAATATTGTGATCAAGTCACGGTATGCTCTGCTTGATTTAAAAGCGAATAAGCTGGAAAAGAGGTTAAGGCGATTGCTGAAACAGCTGATTAAAGTTGTTCTGGATGAAATCAATTTTATGAATGGCACAGGATATCAGATCACAGATGTCAAAATGAAGTTTGACCGGTCCATTATGACAAATGAATCAGAAAATGTAACCAATGAGAAGACAGAAGCAGATACACAGCAGGTTCGTGTTAATACGATTCTGAATATTGCAGAACAGATCGGTGACGAGCAGACACTGAAAGCTCTGTGTGATGTAATGGACTGGGACTATGAAGAATTGAAAGAGCAGGTGCAAAAAGAAGGAAATACGGCATCTGATGCGAGGAAGGCATTGGAGCAGGTCATTCCGGAAGATGTCTGTACAGAGTAGGTGATACGGGATGAAGAAACGTGAGAAAATTGTTCAACAGGAGTTTCTTGATGATGAGGAACGAGTGATCAAGAGGCTGCAGTCTGTATATGGACAAGCGTTGAAAGACCTGACACAGAGATCCAATGATCTTCAGGAACAGATCTATCGGATTCAGGAGAAATACAATTCTGTTGAGGATGAAAAACAAAGGAAGCTCCTGCAGAGCCAGGAACGCTCAAAGATCTACCAGAAAAGATATCAGGATGCATTGAAAAAGCAGGTTAGCAGTATTCTGGATAAGATGCATAAAGAAGAATTCAAGACAGTTCAGCCATATCTGGATGAATGCTATGAGAAATCCTTTATTGGAAATATGTATGTGCTGCATGAGGAAGGAATTCCACTGATCATTCCGATTGATCAGGAGAAGGTTGTCCGTGCTGTGCAGTTGAATAGTAAGATCAGTGCTGGTCTTTACAGCCGGCTAGGAGAAGATGTGGATCTGCTGAAGCGCAGAATTACCGCAGAAGTAAGCCGGGGAATTGCTACAGGAATGAGTTATGATCAGATGGCGAGGCAGTTGGCGAGCCGGACAAAGATTGGTTATAACAATGCAGTCCGGATCACAAGGACAGAGGGACACAGGATCCAGCAGCAATCCACAATGGATGCCTGTTATGCTGCCAGAGATCGGGGAGCTGATGTTGTAAAACAGTGGGATGCAACTCTGGATGCAGTCACAAGGGAGTCACACCAGATGCTTGACGGACAGATCAGAGAGCTTGATGACAAGTTCAGCAACGGTCTGATGTATCCGGGAGATCCTTCTGGAAGTGCTGCAGAAGTGGTCAACTGTAGATGTATTTTACTGCAGAGAGCACGGTGGAAACTGGATTCCAAAGAGCTTGAACGATTACAGAAGAGAGCTTCTTTTTATGGTTTGGATAAAGAACAGGAGTTTGATGGTTTCAGAAAAAAGTACCTAAAAGCTGTTGAAACAAAAGAAGAGGGAACATATTCAACAACAGTCAAGAGGATTGGAACTAATGAGGTTAATCTGGAGTATGTAAAATCCGAAGCTTTTAGAAAGAAATTCAACAAGATTACTGAAAACACCGCAATCAATGAAGCTTTAAGAAATTATGCAACGGCGATGCTGCTTCATAGAAACGGCACGGATGGGGAAGACTTGTATATTATGGATGCCAAAGGAAAGTTATTGCTTAGGGAGATATCCGGAAAGAATGAACTTGGTGTTGCTGTTTCAGCGGAAGATTCAGAGATGCTGAGAAAGAAAAATGGAGTTGTAGGAATACATAATCATCCAACGAATATACCGCCGACTGGAAGTGATTTTGTGGCTGCGGGATATCGAAAATATATTTTCGGAATAGTAGTAACTCATGCTGGAAGGGTGTACAAATATAAAGTTGGAAATAAGCCATTTCTTTCAAGAATATTGGATGAGCGAATTGACAAATATATGAATCCACCATATAATTTAGGCATAGAAGAAGCACATACAAAGGCATTAAATGAATTAGCGAAGGAGTATGGTGTGACATGGGAAGAGTTAAAATAAATTCATATTTAGATGTTGTTATTTCACATCCGGATATGACACCGGAAGAAAGAGAAGAAGAACTTCAGCGTCTGAAAGAGGAAAGTGATAAATTAACAGACTGGCCGGAGATTTTTTAGTACCACTGATCAGAAAGGGTTGGTGGTATTTTTATGCACATTTTTAAGAAAGGGTATGGTGATCCAGTAATCTCGCAGCTATGCGTCAAATAGTGGGAGGTTGGGTGGCAGAATAAGGATAGATTGATTTGGGACATCTCAGGATGTCCTTTTTTGATGCCATTTCATCCGTAGGGATGTAAAACACTTATTCCACGAAATCATGGACGAGACATGTAAAAAGCGTAAGAAAGGGGAAATACAAAATGACATTAGAAGAATTATTGAAAGCAAAGGAATTAACAGATGATCAGATCAAGGCAATTCTTGATGGGATGAAGGAGAATAAGATCTTCACGGCATCGGAAGAGAATCTTGATATCCGTTATGGAAAGCTGAAGACAGACTATGATAATCTGACGACTCAGAACGGAGAAGCAACGGAACTCATTGAGCAGTTGAAAAAAGGGACAAAGAACAGTGATGAGCTTCAGGGGAAGATCACTGCCTATGAGACACAGGTGGAAACACTGACAAAGCAGTTGAATGAGGAAAGACTGGAATCAGCGTTAAAAGTGGCACTTATGGGAGCAAAAACAGATGATGTTGCTTATATGGCATTTAAGCTGAAAGAAGGCGGGGACCTTGAGCTTGATGATAACGGAAATATCAAAGGGATTGATGAAAAGATTGCCGGTTTGAAAACTCAGTTTCCAGCTCATTTTGAGACAGATGATGGAGGCAATGGAAAAACACCAAGAATGATTGATCCGAAGCCTTTACCGACTGGCGAGCATGACACAGGGGCAAAACCGAAAGATCTGGCTGATGCGATCCGGATGCAGTACGAAGACACACAGAAATAGAAAGGTTAAAAATGGTGAATTGAATGGCACTCTTATTAAAAGACATGATAGAAGGCGTATCCGATAAGGTGGCTGAGCAGGTTGTTGATACATTCCTGAGAGAATCAGAAATCTTACAGATGTTACCTTTTGACAATACGGTAAGTCCGCAGGGCGGTTCAACACTGACATATAGCTACCTGCAGACACAGATTCCGTCTACAGCAGCATTCAGAAAATTAAATGAAGAATACAAAGACAGTGAAGCAAAACTGGTTAAAAAGTCTGCGGATCTTAAAATCTTTGGTGGAAAGTTCAAGATGGACCGTGTGCTGAAGCAGTCTGAAAGTAAATTCAACAATATGGCATTCCAGATGGAACAGAAAATCCGGGCAGCTGTATCACTGTTCCACTACACTCTGATCAATGGTGATTCCACAACCCAGACGGAATCCTTTGACGGACTGGACAAAATGCTTGCCGGCACTACGACAGAATTTAATACAAGCACCGTGATTGACGTATCTGATCTTACAAAGATGAAATCCAATGCAGATCAGCTGTATGAGATGCTACAGATCCTGATCCGGGAGACAGGAGCTGATGCGTTACTGATGAATGCCAGCATGATTTCAAAAGTGCAGACAATGGCACGTATCCTGGGATATAAGACAGAAACAGAAGAGGCATTTGGCAAGAAAGTTACATCAATGGATGGTGTCAGATTTATGGATCTGAAGGATCATTACACAGTAGAAAGCGGAACAACTGTTACGGCAAACGCATGTGTCAAAAATAATATTTCCAGAACAGTATCCGGATCATCCGCTACCACTGGTCTGACAGATATTTATGCTGTTAAGTTTGATGTGAATGATGGATTCCATGCGGCTACTATTACCGGTAGCTCTGCTATTAGCCAGTATCTGCCGGATTTCAACCAGCCAGGAGCAGTAAAGGATGGAGAAGTTGAAATGGTAGCGGCTACAGTGCTGAAAAATACAAAGCATGCAGGCGTAATCAGAAACATTAAAATCGTGTAGGCGAAGGGAGAATGAACAATGGCAGCCAAGAAAAAGGAAGAATTAAGAACATACAAGGTCACAGTGAAAGATAATCCGGGATATTGCGGTGAAGGTGCTGGCGGTGCACAGTTTGCGCATGGCTCAGCGCTGATCACAAGTGAACGACTTGCAGCATGGTTCAGAGAACATAAAGGATATATAGTGGAGGAAGTCGGAAAACCGGAAGAAAGTGCTGACGCTTAAGAGTAGAGAGGACGGTGATCCCGTATGATTCTGTCAGTTGATGAGGCAAAAAGACTCATCGGGTTTAACGGCTGGTCTGATGAAAGGATTGAAAGAAAGCTTAAATCCATTGAACAGACTATCCGATCTTATACAAATAACAGTTTTCAGAATCGGTGTGTCCGATCAGAAGCGATGGTACATAATACGCTTTATGTGGTTGATAGTATTCCTGGTCTTATAACCGGGGATACCGTACAACTGTCAGAGAGTTTGTACAATAATGGATTGTATGTTGTAAAAGAGATTGAAGACAACCGTATCACATTGGACAAAGAGCTTATAAATGAATCACATATACTGCTTACGAAGGTTATGTATCCGGATGATGTGATTGATTGCTGCATCAATTTGTGCGAGTGGGAAATAAAGAATAGAGGGAAGGTTGGCGTGAAATCGGAAACATTATCCAGACATTCCGTAACCTATTTTGATCAAGATGTTAATAATCAGGTAAACGGTTATCCGGTAAGTCTTCTGGGATGCCTGAAACCATACCGGAAAGCGAGGTGCTGATCATGTCAGAGATCGGCGGAAATCAGACTGCAGTCTTGCAGGTAAAGAGCGAAAATGGAACGGATGCGATCGGTAATCCGTTAATTGATTGGAAAGAAGCCGGCTCTTATCAGGGATGGCTTGATTTAGTGTCCGGAAGTTCACCTGTCCAGAACTATAATGCCAAAATAGCAGAGTCCAGTCATTACTTTTTGACAGATTATAGTAAAGATCTGGCTGATCAGGATCCGGAGATATCCAGAATGGTGATTGGCGGGAAAGTTTATGATGTGCAGTGGATAGATGATCCAATGGGAATGCATGAACATTTGGAGATTTATCTGAAAGCTGTCGGAGGTGTTGGAAGTGGCAGTAATTGAGTTTGAGAACAACACAGATGAAATTATTGAGGAAATGAGGCAAAAAGCTCTTGCCTGGTTGGAGGAAGCTGGCGGGGATATTCAGTCTCAGGCAGCATCGAATTCAAGGAGAGCCTCTGGTGAAACTGCAGGAAGCTTCCAACACAGGGTGGATGAAGGAACTATGACCTGTGCAATCGGTTCTTCTCTTGAAAATGCTATATGGGAAGAATTTGGGACAGGTGAGTATGCCTTACATGGTGATGGACGAGCAGGAGCATGGTATGTTCCGGTAAAATCCTATACAGGGAAAAAGAAACCTACATTTAACGGTAAAGTGGTTATCGTTCACGGAAAGAATGGGGTGGATTTCTATAAGACCAACGGTAAACGTGGAACAAGGGCATTGTTTAATGCTTTTAATTCCATGAAACCAGAGATTGTGAATGATGCGAAAATAGATTTTAAGGATTTGGGTGAATGATATGACAAATGAAATACTGGAATACATGAACCTGAAATTGAAAGAGCTGCTTCCATATCAATACTATGAATGGAGCACAAAAGCAGTCTACCCATATTGGATAGGTGAATACTCTGAGATTCCATCCAATGCAGAAGATGGATTTGGGGAAGACACAATGATGATAACGGGAACAACAAAGGGCAGCGTGATAGACCTTGAAAATGGAAAAGAGATTCTTCGGAAAGCTTTTTCAGCAATCATAGGTTATCACGCTGTTCTTGATTCTGGAACACATATTCTTGTGTTTTATGATACAGCAACCAGTATCCCAACAGACGGGAATGATATTAAACGGTTGCAAGTGAATTTGCAGATTAAAAATTGGAAGGTGAATGAATAATGGCAAATGAGTGGACAAGTTGGAAAGAGCATGGAATTACCAAAGACACGCCTGATTCCATTTTGTTTGGAGCAGGAACAATCCATCAGGGATTGAAGTTCTCTGGTGAGAAATGGAATTTTGCGGAATCGATTATCGGTGCAACTAATGGTGGATCAAAGCTGTCTCTGAAGCCGGAGGTGCAGGATATTGAGGTTGATGGGAAATTTATTAAAGCAAAAGGGTTAATGGTTAAAGTTGGTGAAAGTGCAACGATGGAAATTAACTTTGCCGAGATTAACCCGGAAATCATCAAAAAGGGATTGATCGCAAAAGAAGGGACCTCTTCGGCAAAAGGTTATAAAGTGCTGGAGAGTAAGCCGGATATTGAATCAGGAGATTATTTTGAAAACTTCGCATTTGTGGGAAGGACAGTATCAAAGAAGCCTATCATTGTTATCTTTGATTATGCTTTATGCACGTCCGGATTTGAACTGGATCCGAAACATAAGTCCCAGGCATCGCCGGCAGTTACGGTTGAATGTGTAGGAGATGTTACACAGGATGATACTCTGAAAGTATTACCTTATCACATTTATTATCCGGATCCGGCAGCTACCCAGCCAGTAGAAAAGAACGCTTCTGACAAAGCTGTAATTGCTGATTCGGCAGAGGACAAAAAATAGCAGAAGGCAGGAAAAATAAGGAAAGGAAGGATTGTAAGAAATGGTAGAAAGAAATTATGAGCTGAGAACTTTATGTGCGGATGATATTTTCCCGATGGTAAAAATCATATCAAAGATTGGTATTGATGATATTGCGGATTGCTTTGATGCCAAGGAGATGTCTGAGGTCATGGAAGCAATGAAGCCGGCAGAAGACGAGGAATCAGAAGTAGGAAATGCTGAAAAAGCGAATGAGCTGCTTACACAGCAGATCGGAATCAGAGTTGTAATGAAACTGGTAGGACTTCTGATGAAGAATCTGGGAAATATCAAAGGTGATTTATACAAGTTTTTGGCAGGAGTATCTGGAATGGAGGAACAGGAGATTGCGAAGCTCCCACTTGGAACATTTACACAGATGATCATCGACATTTTCAAAAAAGAAGAGTTCGGTGATTTTTTTCAGGTTGTATCAGGATTAGTCAAGTAGGGAGATTTGAAGTCCTGGATCAGATTTTTAAAAGATACAATGATCCGTTTCGTATGTTGGACGCATATATAAAAACCGGTTGTTTTGTAGAATTTCTTTTGAATTTTGAAGAGGCGTACAACAAGGAACTGAGATGGGAAGTTTATCTGCATAAGGTGTGGGATAAGACGTTCAATGAGTTTGAAGAGGGAGCAGCTGAAGAAACGCATCGGATTGAAACATCTCACATGAGCGAGTCTGAGCAGGAAAATGTTGTTTTGGATAGTATATCTATCTTGCAATCCTTTCAGCCTTCGGAGTAGGAGAGGTGACGAATGGATTTATTTAAACTTGTCGGTACGATTGCAATTGATACCGCCAAAGCAGAAAAGTCATTGAATGATGTTAGTAAACAGGTCAATGACACAGAAAAGGTTGTCTCTGAAGGCTGTGATAAAGTAAAAGAATCCTCCGAAAAAGCCGGAAGTAGTGTTGAAAATGCTGGAAGAAAAGTAGAGGAATCCGGAAAAAAAGGAAGAAAAGCCGGAGAGGATAACAAAAAAAGCGGGGAAGAAACCGAGAAGAGCGGAAATAAATGGGTAGAGTTTGGCAAGAAGGTTGAAGCTGTTGGCACAAAGGTTACAGGAGTTGGCAAAAAGATTTCATCTGCTGGCGGTGAAGTTGTAAAACTGGGAAAGAAATTTGCTCCTGTATCTGCGGCAGCGACTGGAGCACTTACGGTTGTTACAAAGACATCTTCTGATTTCCAGAATGGTATGGCGAAGATGTCAACCTTATTTGACACTTCACAGGTGTCTGTTCAGAAATTATCCAAAGAATTTCTCAATCTGTCAAATGAGACAGGAAAGGGGGCAACTGAGCTCACTGAAGCCGGATACCAGGCACTGTCAGCTTCTGTTCCGGTCGAGAAACTGGGAAACTTTATCCGAACATCTGCAAATATGGCAAAAGTCGGATTTACCGATACGGCAACATCTGTGGATTTGTTATCTACAGCGGTAAATGCCTATGGTTTGGAAGCTGATCAGGCAGAAAATATTGCGAATAAACTTGTAAATACGCAGAATCTTGGTAAAACCTCAGTCAATGAACTGGCATCCAGCATGGGTAAAGTAATCCCGACTGCAGCAGGGATGAATGTCAATCTGGATCAGCTGTGTACGATGTACACGCTCATGACGAAACAGGGTATCGCGACAGCGGAATCTACTACATACATGAACAGCATGCTTAATGAGCTTGGTGATTCTGGTACAGATGTAGGGGGAATTCTGAAAGAGAAGACCGGAAAATCTTTCCAGGAGCTGATGAAAGATGGAATGTCTGTTGGTGATGCGCTGAAGCTTATAAAACAAAGTTCTGATGAAACTGGAACAGCGTTTAATGAATTATGGAGCAGTCAGGAAGCAGGAAAGGCTGCAATGGCTCTTTTGAATGACTCTGCCGGAGATTTCAATGAAACAATGGGATCAATGACAAATGTTACAGATCTTGTCAGCCAGGGACTTGAAAAGATGGATACCCCATCCGCAAAAGTCTCTAAATCACTGAACAGGATCAAGAATAGTGGCATTGAGCTTGGTGCAGTTCTTTTAACAACGGTTACACCTTACATTGAGTTGTTTTCACAAAAGGTCATAGAACTTACAAACAAATTCAATGCAATGCCAGAGAGTCAGAAAAAGGTTATTCTGGTATTGCTTGCTATTGTTGCAGCTGTAACACCGGTACTTATTACTGTGGGGAAAGTTATTACAGCTTTTGGACAGATACATGCTGTAGCAGGAAAGCTGGTCACAGGTCTCGGAAAACTGTGGGGTGTGTTTGCGGCAAATCCCGTATTGCTTATAGCTGTAGCCCTAGCTGCCGCGGTGGCGGCTTTTATACATTTGTGGAATACTTCGGAGTCATTCAGAAATTTCTGGATTAACCTGTGGAATGAAATAACCAGTACACTATCCTCTGCGTGGGAAACGATCAAAAATATAATTACAGTCGGCATTATGCTGATTGCCAGTATTATCAGTGCGGCAGTTCAGATTATAACTCTTCCGTGGAGGTTTATATGGGAGAATTGCAAAGAATATATTATTGAAGCATGGAATTATATCAAGGCAGCAGTGTCATCTGCACTTGACGTTATATCTAGTGTAATCAGTAATGCCTGGAATATCATTGCAAATTACTTGACGCGTATTCTGAGTAATATTAAGAATAAGTTTGTCAGCGAATGGAATGCGATAAAATCCCATGTATCCAGTGCAATAAATGGGATTAAGTCCAGTATATCAAATGGTCTTAATGGTGCAAAATCGACAGTAACTGGTGTATTGAACAGTATCAGGTTCGCATTTTCTTCTGTGTGGGATGGCTGTAAAAATATAGTTGGTAATGCAATTAGTCATATTAAGTCACTCATGAATTTCTCATGGAGCTTGCCAAGACTGAAATTACCGCATTTCAGTATTTCTGGGAAATTCTCACTTAATCCACCATCTGTACCGAAGCTTGGAATCGAATGGTACAAAAAGGCTATGGATTCAGGTATGATCTTGAATCAGCCGACTATTTTTGGTTACAATGCGAAGTCTAACCAGTTCTTGGCTGGCGGTGAAGCCGGAAGTGAAACAGTAGTTGGTACACAGAACTTGATGGATATGATTCAGGAAGCTGTGAATAATGCCGGAAGTGGAAATGGTGACAGTGAAGCAACCCGTGCATTACTGGAAGCAATCTTTAACTGGATGCGAAACGGTGGATTGTACAAATTGCTGATTGATGTCCTGACGAATGGCGTAGAATTTGAATTCGATAACAGGGAGATAGCGAGGTTGGTGAAAAAGTATGCTTAATGTTGCGAAATACGTGAACCATCTGAACCAGAGTATTGACTTTGGTTCGGGTGGTGTTTTTATTACATCCTCTGAATTGAGGGATTATGAATGGGAATATGATACGGACTATGATGAGATCACCAACTTCCACAAAGGTGTCAAGGAAAAGAAGATGAAGATTATCATTTCAGCATCTTCCGAGGAAGAGGGAATTGAAAAAAGAAATGATATCTTCCGGATTTTTGAAGCTGATATTCTTGCGGAACAGTCAGGAAGACTGTATCAGGACGGCTATTATCTTAATTGCTATATCGTAGCATCAAAAAAAGCAAAGTGGTATCTGACAAAACGGTACATTGAGATTGAAGTTACCATTGCGACCGATCAGCCGGACTGGGTGCAGGAGAGAGAATTTAATTTCCTGAAGACAGAAGGAACAACCATTGAAACGGATAATCTGAAGAAATATCCATACAAATACGGATATTATTATCTGAATCAGGTATCATCTTCCTCGATCAATAATGTTAGTATCACGGAATCAGATTTTGTGCTGCGGATATATGGTTCCGTATCAAAACCGCTTGTGAAGATTGGAGACAATACCTATCAGGTCAATGTTTCTTTAAATGCCGGTGAACGATTAGAGATTGATTCACGGAGAAAAACGGTTAAATTGGTGCATACTGACGGGTATACGGAAAATGTTCTCTGGTCAGCCGCAAAAGAGTATTACATCTTTGAGAAAATTGTAGCTGGCACGCAGATCGTTGCGTGGAATGGCAGTTTTTCATTTGACCTGATCCTGATTGATAAAAGGAGTGAACCATTGTGGAAGTAATGTATACAGACGCGAACAGGCTTCCACAAGGGAGTCTTGAAAAATATTCGATCGATCTGGAGCTTGGTGGTGACAATGACTTCGAGGCCCAGATGAATGTGAGAAATCACTGCATGAGTTCCGGATGTATCTGGTATATAAAAGACGAAGAATACGGAGGGATTGTGGACAATGTAAAAGTCGACACCGAAAAATCCAAAGTATATTATTCCGGAAGAAGTTGGCGTGGCATTCTGGAAAAGAAAGTGATCAGGCCGGACACCGGAAAAGATTATCTTGTGGTATCCGGAGATGCAAATGATATCCTTGCACTACTGATAAGGCGGTGTGATCTGGTAGATCTGTTTGCTGTTCCTGGAACATCTTCCGGAATACAGATAAGCAACTATCAGTTTCCGAGATATGTTGATGCATATTCCGGTATTGTGAAGATGTTGTCCTCTGTTGGTGCAAAGCTGAAAATCGTCTACAACGACAAGGATTCTTGTGTGAATATATCAGCTGTCCAGATCGAAGATCTGTCAAAAAAATATGAGTATTCCGATGACTACGGAATGAAGATCATAATCGAAAAGAAAACCGGTGGGGTGAATCATCTGATCTGCCTCGGAGCTGGCGAATTGGCAGCCAGAACAGTGATTGATCTGTATGTAGACAAGACAGGAGAAATCACGGAAAAACAGTCATATTTTGGAGAATATGAGATTGCAGAAACGTATGATTATGGAAATTCTGAATCTGTTGCAGAGCTGAAAGAAAAAGGAATTGAACATCTGAAGGAACTGAAAAGTTCGGATTCGGTGTCTGCGTCATTTTCAAAGCTTGATGTAGATATCGGTGATATTGTTGGTGGAAGAAACCGGGCAACCGGAATTCTGCTGAAGGAACAGGTAACACAGGAAATTGTAAAAATAAAAAATGGCATAGAAACTATAACGTATAAGGTTGGTGAGAAATAACAATGGCAACAAATTATTTAGATACCGGAGATACTGGACGTGCAGTTAGTGCAGAATCTGACGGGGCGTTATTTGCTGGTATTTTCGGAAGTGCAAAATATGTACTGGAAAATGGCAGCCAGTTCAAGGCAGAAGTGCAGTCAAATAACATTGTAAAAATTTCTGACGGTGATGCTGTCATGTACGGACGGCATGTAAGGATTCCGGCAAATGACAGCGCACTGGTGACGATTAACAATGGACACGCTGGAACGAACAGGGTTGATCTGATCGTGTTCCGGTACACAAAGGATAGCACCGGAAAGGAAACGGTTGATCTGGTTGTGATCCAGGGAGAAGATTTTACCGGAACGGCTACAGCACCGACGGCGGTGGATGGAAATATACTGACCGGTGCAATGCAGTCAGACTTTCCTCTGTATACCGTGGAACTGAATGGAATCAACATTGTAAAGGTGAATCCATTGTTCAATGTGATCGGTAATATCAGCAAATTAAAGGAAGAGCTTACTGAATTAAATAGCAAAATAACAGCAATGAATAATATAATCAAAAATGTTGAAATCACAAAAACAAATTTGAAGGTTGCTGCTAATTCTGATTTTCGATGGGCCTGGGACTTGCCGACAATACCTGGCTATTATCCGTTAGAGGTTTTAGCATGGAATTTTCATGGCGATTACGATCTTTGGTTAAATGTATCTACGGCTGCAAGATATTCTATAAGTAATCAATTTGGGATTGAAGGACACAACTTCGGAAACGGAACCGCAACGGTTACATTGTTCGTTCATATTTTGTATGTTAAAAATGGATTTTGTTCATATGTAAAGGCATAATTATTTCCATTTTCCCATACGAATAATATTTAGCCTACATCCACCAGAAGCCGATATAACGCTTCCGGAGTTTTGCAGAACAGTAAACCGTATTTTATCTCCGGCGTTGATTTCGTTGAGAAACATAAAATCTGCACCACTATAAGGTCCTATGAGTTTAGACTGTCTTGACTGCTCCACATTGTTTCTTTCCAATTTTGCGTATAGACTCAATTGTTTTGCAACTCCTTGTTGGAAGTTCATATACGCATGAATTAGATATATACCATCTTGCGGAACTGTAAAAGTATGCTTGTAATTCGTAGCATCATAATTATGCACAAGTCCTATATTGTCAAGAATCTTTTTACTGAAATCAGTTCCTTGAAATTCCGAGTTGCTTGGTGCGATATTGTATGCACCATTATTCATGTACACAGCCGTTTTTACTAAATTGCTATTTAATTCAGTAACTCATTCCGTATTCAGAGAGCTTTGAGCTATACTGAAAGCAAAAAGGAGCGGAACGGTATGGAACAAAAGATAATGGAAGTGCTGCGTAAAATGCAAACGGTTTTGGAAGAGGAAAGCCTCCGGGAGTTGAAGAATGTACTGTACATGGTATTTTCTGGATGTGAGATTGTGTTACAGACGGAGCTGCAGGTGGTTGATGATTCTTGGCGGATAGATCTGGAAGATTATCTTATGTCGCGAGCATTGGAAGGAAAAACTGTTGAGACAGTAAAGCGATATCGATATGAGCTTACAAGATTGCTATCCTATGTAAATAAACCGGTGGCGAATATCACAGATGGAGATATATCTGGGTATCTGAGAGCCTATAAGAGCATCCGCAAAGTTAAGAACAGTACGCTAAAAGGAGTACGTGCTGCTTATAGCAGCTTCTTTGGATGGCTTCGAGACAGGGACCGAGTAAGACGAAATCCAATGGTACTGGTAGAACAGATCAAGGTGGAAAAGAGGATTAAGAGACCTTTTAGTGACACAGATCGGGAGATGCTACTGAGAAATTGCAAGGTGCTCCGGGACAAAGCCATGATGGAATTTTTGTATTCAACAGCTGTTCGCGTATCCGAGCTGAAAAACCTAAACATAGAGGATATCCGATGGAGTAGTAAAGATCTTATAGTATATGGTAAAGGCGGAAAAGAAAGGACGGTCTACTTAAATGAAAGGACGAACATGTATCTCCAGGAATACCTGCAGAGCAGAACCGATAACAATCCTGCATTATTTGTTGGGACAAGAAAACCATACAACCGATTAACGAAAGCCGGCATAGAAGACATGATCCGGCGAACCGGAAGGCGTGCAGGTGTGGAAAAAGCGCGCATAGATTCCGAGGGACGGCTTTAACAAATGCATTAAACCGAGGAATGCCACTGCAGGAAGCATCTATATTGGCAGGGCATGCCAAAACCGAGACAACGATGCTTTATTGCACTGTGGATCAGGAATCGGTAAAGTATCATCATAAAAAATATCTAAGTGCATAAGTAAATAAACTGCTTTATTTACACTCGGCATCTGGTCGGGTGTTTTTGATATGCATTTTTACATGTAACTTTATTAACGACAGTAAGGAGTGATTCTTAATTAAATAGCAAAACGCAATGGAAAACATTCGGTACAACCACTGGAGTTAAGCATATCAACATTAAAAAGTTGGCTGATTCCGGTAAAGATATAAGAGTTGTAGTTGGTGCGCAATATGTTGTTGCAAGAAAGATTATGACTAATTTTGTGTTCGACCTATCGCCGAATGTGATAGGCAAGTATTCAGATGGTTATTGCTTTTCGCAAAACAATTATTGTTCGTTAGCTATTATCGTAGACGAATTATATGATCTCTATGTCGCAGAGAGCTGGTGGTCAATGCGAGAAAGCGCAAATTCCACAATTCCAATTAACGACGAAACGGTTAGAGTAGAAGTGCATTATCGCTAAGCTGTATATGCTTATTGCAATGTTCGGAAATAATTTATGGATTTTTGTAAAAAAGATTCCATGTTGATCCAGATCTATATCCGTACACCATGCGCCCATCAGGAATAACACCAATTAGTGCTCCATCTTTCCCGCCCGCAATGAAAATACCCTTTGAATATTTGTTAATTTTATCAATCATTCCATCAGCAGACCAAATATACGAATACTGCTCCTGTGGCAATTCTTTTATTGCAATAGTCATGCTCGAATTACCGATAAATCCGTTTTTGCCCAAAATATTTTGCGTTTTGCTATTTAATTAAGAATCACTCCGGAAAGGAGTAACATGAAACTTATTTTCAACGATGCCACAGAATTAACTATCCAGTCAGCGGATATTCAGGCGGGTGGAAACCTTCTGATCCGTACCATATCCGAAACTCCGGAAAAACTCAAGATGCTTTTCCAGGATACGACAAAGACACGGAAAATGATTGTTAAGGAGCGGGAGGATGTTCTTGTAACTTATGAGAATTATGAAAACTTCTATAGCATCACGGAATACACAGGAGGGATCTTCGGTGTGGCGATGTGCAAGAAGGAGGATCTGCCAGAAGTAAAGGCAGAAATCCAGAATGCTGCAGTTATGGTTGCACAGATCCAGGCGCAGGAGCTGACAGATTTACAGGCTCTGCAGGTACAAGCCATCTATCCAGAGTGGTCAGAGGATGGTGTAGAATATGCCAAGGATTATAAGATCCAGTATAATAACATCCTGTATAAGTGCGTCCAGGCACACACTAGTCAATCAGATTGGGCGCCGGGGGTAGCGCCGAGCTTGTGGACAGCTATTGCAAATCCGTCAAGCTCTGGAACTAAGGAGAACCCAATTACGGTGCCGGAAATGGTAACAACGGCAGGAATGGAGTATGTAAAGGGTAAGTATTACAGTTGGAATGAAAAGGTTTATCTGATGAACCGTGTAGGAATGACAGACGGAGAGAGCATAATCCTTTACTTCTCGCCGGATACATTGGTTGGTCAGTATTTTGAAGAAGTCTAAATACTACATTACAAACTGATATCGAAAAATGTCGAAATAAGTTGAAAATTTCCCGAACATTACTTTGTTTGTTACAATCAAAAGAAAAAATGCAGAAGGGTAATGAAATGAAAGAAAAATGTGAATTTTGTAGCAGAAAAATTATGTTCGGGAAAAAGGACAGAACAAAGTTGATTGGTGCACGTCCTATAGTTTTGAAAAAGGGCGGCAAAGTGAGAAGGCTGGAGGTGTGGCTGTTTGGTGGTGAGTTAGACGAGAAGGCTGTAATGCATATCGGGGTGTGCGATTACGGAAGCGTTGAAGATATTTTTGAAATGAGGATACCGATCAGATTTTGTCCGATGTGTGGTGAGAAATTATAATAACAGGATGGAAAGGCAGACTCTTCGGAGCTGTCTTTTTATAATTGGAGAAAAATATGGATATCAGAGCAAAACCAGAAAAATCATTTTCATAAAATATACGAAAGTGAGAATAAAATATTGAAAGCATTTTTATTACAAACATATATGATCGCACTACCGATTTTTCTTGGATACATCGTGTGGCTGCTACAGGAGCAGAAGAAAAAGCAAGCTACAGATGCAAAGGAACGTGATGCCAGGATTGCGGAAGAAAAAAAAGTCCGTAACGCTAATAGTGCTGGAACAATGCTACTTTTGAGAGTACAGCTTATCGAATACCACGACAAATATATGAAACTTGGAACAATACCGTCATATGCATATGAAAATTTCTGTGAGATGTATAAAGCGTATCACAGGCTAGGCGGTAATGGAATGATAACGAAAATGATGCATGAAATAGAAGAATTGCATCTGAAAGAAAAAGGAGATTAAGGCTATGGAACAGATTTTAAATTATGTGAAACCAGAACTGGTTGTAGTCGCAATTGCACTATATTTTGTTGGAATCGGTCTGAAAAATACCGAAAAGGTTGCAGACAAGTATATTCCAGTAATCCTCGGTATTATTGGAATCGTGATTTGCGGAATTTATGTGGTGGCGACTTGCGACCTTAAAGGCACACAAAATATTGCAATGGCTATTTTTACGGCAATTGTACAGGGAATTTTAGTGGCTGGACTTAGTAATTATGTGAACCAGTTGATTAAGCAGATGAATAAGGACGAATAGACACATACAGATGAAGCTATTTGTTTTACCACCAAAAGTTAGCGGTAGAAAGGAAAAGTTATGGCATTAAACGGAATCGACATCAGCAGCTGGCAAAGCGGGATCAATCTTGCAGTTGTTCCGAGTGATTTTGTGGTGATTAAGGCGACAGAAGGGATAAATTATGTAAATCCGGATTATATGAGAGCCTATGAGCAGGCGAAAGCTGCCGGAAAATGCCTTGGAATCTACCATTATGCCAACGGCGGAAACATTCAGGCGGAAGCGGATTATTTCTTGGGAAATGTTGGCAATCGTCTTGGAGAAGCAATGCTTGTCTTGGACTGGGAAGCAGGAAACAATGCGTCCTTTGGCAGTTGCGACTATGCCTGGTGCAAAGGATGGTTAGATTATGTCTATCAGAAGACCGGTGTGCATCCGATTCTGTATTGTTCACAGTCGATCAGCTACAAATTTGATAACATAGGGAACTATGGATTGTGGATTGCCCAGTATGCGAATAACGATCCAACTGGATATCAGGACGCACCGTGGAATGAAGGAGAATACACCTGTGCAATCCGGCAGTATACATCGTGCGGAAAACTCTCTGGTTATGATGACCATCTTGATCTGGACAAATTCTACGGAAGCAAAGAGGACTGGGGCAAATATACCGTAAGCGATAAGGCGAACGTAGTTGTTCCGGAACAGCCAGAAGCTCCAAAACCGGTAACGACAACTCCGGAAGGATCCACATTGGATCTGGCATACAAGACCATGCTTGGAGAATTTGGCAACGGAGAAGACCGGATCCGTAATCTCGGAACCAGGTACGAAGAGGTACAGAATTTTATAAATCATATCTGGATTACAAGCACAAGCAATCTGGCGCAGGAAGTGTTATCCGGACGATACGGCAACGGAGATGTGCGCAAGACAGTTCTTGAAAGCCGATACAACGATGTACAGGATCAAGTTAACGCCGGAAGTGCGCGGTATTATACCGTGCAGAGTGGAGATACCCTTTCCAGTATTGCTGCAAAATACGGAACGTCATACCAGACAATAGCACAGCTCAATGGACTTTCTAACCCGAATCTGATTTACGCTGGACAGAAGATTCGGGTGAAATAGGTACAACGAATAAAGGCATGTTTGGTTTTGTTAAGTTGAATAAAAACTAACCGTTAGTGACACGTTAGCGACACGAAATGCCGAAAAACGTTGAAAATACGTTGTTTTAAAAATATAAAATTTAACCTAAACTTAACATAGATTTGATTGGAATTGCATAGACCACAGATAAAATGGAAAATGAGCTGAAAGGGAAGACATCATTGTAAAAAGTAAGTTTAAAAGATATTAACAAACACAGGGTAAATTGAGAGAGGAATTAATATGAACGAGAAAATTCAGATCATTTTCGGACTGCTTGGCGGTCTGGCAGTTTTTATCTATGGAATGAATATGATGAGTGAATGTCTGCAAAAGGCGGCGGGCGATAAAATGAAAAGCATTCTTGCACTTCTGACGAAGAATCCGCTTCTGGGCGTGCTTGCCGGTGCGCTTACAACCGCGGTACTCCAGAGCAGCAGTGCGACGACAGTTATGGCGATCGGTTTCGTAAGTGCGGGACTGATGAACCTGCCACAGGCAATTTCCATCATTTTTGGTGCAAATATTGGTACAACCATGACAGCACAGATTATTGCGTTTAAGATCAGTGACTATATTTATGTGATTATTTTTATAGGATTTCTGATTTCATTTGTAACAAAATCAGAGAAAGTAAAAAGTATCGGCCAGACGATTTTTGCTTTTGGCCTTTTGTTCCTTGGAATTGAAACAATGGGAGATGTCATGAAACCATTGGCATCCAGTCCGGTATTCACAGACTTGATCGGACGGGTTGCACATATTCCGGTACTTGGTGTGGCAGTTGGTACATTTATGACGCTGGTTGTACAGAGTAGTAGTGCAACGATCGCAGTCTTGCAGAACTTCGCTTCCCAGCCGGGACCGGACGGGGTTACGAGTATACTTGGGCTTGCAGGAGCAATCCCGATTCTTTTAGGTGATAATATCGGTACAACGATCACAGCACTCCTTGCCAGTATCGGACAGTCAAAAGATGCGAAGAGAACCGCTGTGGCGCATTGTATTTTTAATATTTCCGGCTGCTTTTTGTTTATCTGGTTCGTAAAACCATTTGCGGCACTGATCCAGAACATTTCGCCGAAAGGTCCGGAGATTGAAGCGATTTCCAGACAGATTGCAAATGCACATACTGTATTTAACATCACAATGACACTGATCTGGGTATGCCTGATTAAACTGATGGTGAAGATTGTCATGACACTGATCCCGGATGGCAAAAAAGGTGTTGAAGATCCAGGCAGCCCGATTTATCTGGATGAAAATATCATCAGTCAGCCGGCAGCAGCGCTGCAGCTTGTGGCAAAAGAGATTTTCCGTATGAGTGACCAGGTAGGAGATATTCTGAAGAAAACGATTGAGCTTGTGAAAAATGAAGAAGTGAAATCTATTGACGGTCTGAAAGAAAACGGAGAACAGGTTGAACGCCTTGGAAAGTGTATTACCGAATATCTTGCAGCTTTGTTTTCTTCGGGTTCATTGACCGAGCAGCAGGCAGCGCAGACGGCGAGCCTCATGTGTGTACTCAGCGATGTGGAACGTATGGGAACCTTAAGTGTGGAAATGGCAGAATGTATGTTGGAAAGATCAGACCGGAAGTATAAATATACACCGGAAGCGATGGATGAGCTGCAGAAGAGTTTGAAGGTACTGAATAAGATGTTCTGTGATTCTCTGAAGGCACTGCAGGGAGATGATGGTATCGAACCAGGCAAGATGATGAAGCGAAAGGATAAGCTTCTGGATCTGGATATCAAGATGCGGAAAGCGCATATTGAGCGTGTCAATAAAGGAAAATGTAAGGCAAGCCTTACTGCTCCGTTTACCAATATCCTGCATCTGATCGACCGTATGGGAAACAGTTGTATCAATCTTGCGGATGTGGCGGAAAGCGGAACAAGTATGAAATACTTTATGCTGGAAGAAAAATAAGAAGATGGAAAAAGGGGCTGTGAAATAAGTCCCTAAAAGAAATAGGACCATTCGTTCATGCGAAAGGTCCTATTTTTGTGGTAAAATTAACTTGCGATGAAAACTTTACACAATAATTATTGTAATTCAAAACAAGGATATTTACCACTGTTTCTTTCAGATTGTTTGGATCTGCTGGATCCTGTTTTGACATTTGACAGATTGATGGGAGGAATCGATTTAAACAAGTATCTGACGGATATTCCGGAGTACACAACCGGACGACTCAGATATAATCCAGTCAACATGTTAAAAACAGTACTTTTCGGATTTATGACTAGCGGATACTGCTCTCTGAGAGAACTGGAAGACAACTGCAAAGTTAATATCAGGTTCATGTATCTCATGGATCATCAGACTCCGTCATACAGAACCTTTGGATATTTCATCAATGAAATACTTCAAGATAAGATTGAAAACATTTTTAACGACATCAATCATGCTATCTTTAACGATGAGCATGTAGATCTGCAACATCTCTACATCGACGGCTCCAAGTTTGAAGCAAACGCAAACAAGTATACCTGGGTATGGAAGAAGGCTACCGAAAAGTTCCGTTACAAGCTTTACGAAAAAATCACTGCGGAGATTGAGGAGATTAATGCAGAAATCGCATGGAGCGGGGTGCAGATCACAACAAATCCGGAGTATGTACCGGATTATCTGAATGAAATCGTTGAGCAGCTAGTACTTTTATGGGAACTGGATACAAGTACATTTGTTTACGGAAGTGGAAAGCGAAAGTCCAAAGAACAGCGTCATTATGAACACTTGACTACTTTCTGTCAGAAACTTCAAGAATACATACAAAAAATTGAAATCTGTGGTCCTAATCGAAACAGTTACTCTAAAACAGATAACTCAGCTACCTTTATGCGTATCAAAACGGATTACATGGGCAATGATCAGCTTCTGCCAGCATATAATGTACAGATTGGTGTAGCAGATGAATATATTGCAGTTGTTGACGTGAACCATTATCGTTCGGATATGGATTGTTTCGTTCCTTTGATGGAGCACTTCAAACAAACTTATGGATTCTATCCCAAATATCCTGTGGCAGATGCTGGATATGGCTCATACAACAATTATATTTTCTGTGAACAGAACGGAATTGAAAAGTATATGAAATTTCCAATGTTTAAAAAGGAAACTAAGAATCAGAAATATCATGAAGATCCATTTCGTGCAGTTAACTTTAGAATTGATGAGCAAGGTGTCATGAGATGTCCTAACGATAAAGCATTCCATTTTTTATACAGAAAAAATGTGAGGGGAAATCAATACGGACGTAAGGAAGAATTGTATGAATGCGAAGACTGTAGTGGATGTCCATATGCAGAGAAATGTAAGAAGACAGATAAGAATCGAACCGTTCGGATCAATCAGGAATTAACTTCCATGCATCAGGAAGTAATCGAAAACCTAGAAAGTATCCACGGTGCGTTATTACGAATGAACCGTTCGATACAAGCAGAAGGCACTTTCGGAATTATGAAAAACGACCGTTGGTACAAGAGAATTGTCCGAAGAGGTATTCATTCAGTCAAACTGGAAGTTTTACTCGTGGCGATAGGCCACAATCTATATAAATATCAGAAAAAAAAGATGAGAAACAGAACTGCCGCATAGATTCAAAAAAAGAATTTCTATGGGGTAGGGGAAGTGCACTTTCTTTGCGCATGATTTCAGTCATTTATACACAACAGGTACAAAAAGGGGGATGTAAAAAAACTCAATCGAGTTTTTTCACATCCCCTTTCTTTTATTGTACCGAAGCGATCCCTGAACCTAGGGTCCAGGTCTTCGCTCCGCTACGGTCGGCGCAGAGCACTCGTCCACCGGACGAGTTGCGCCCCATCTTCCGCACAGATGTCTTGAATTAAATACATGAGAACATCGGATTGACAATCTCTTGTCAAGGTGCAATAATATCCGCGGAGGTAGTATTTGAAAACTACAAAACTATACTCTGACTGAATCACAACAATTTCATATCGAAATCGTTTCCGTCAACAGGTGACGGAGAAGGAGCTTATATTTATTAAGAGGTAAAATAAGACTCAGGGAATACGAAGAATAGCAGAAGCATTTGCAGGGAGAAGTATACCTTGATGATGCTTTTTTCATATAATAATTTGGAATTATGGAAAAAAGTATGGTTACACTCTATGTTTATGCTTATTTTTGTGTTTCCGGACAGAAAAGGAGTAAGACATGACAGTTGAGATGCTAAAAGGAAAGATTCATCGTGCTACGGTAGTACAGGCAGAATTAGATTACGTGGGAAGTATTACCGTTGATGAGGAACTGCTGGAGGCAGCAGGAATTATGGAATATGAGAAGGTTCAGATCGTGGACGTGAATAACGGAAGCCGATTTGAAACTTATACGATCTGTGGTAAGCGTGGAAGCGGAATGATCTGCTTAAATGGCGCTGCGGCAAGATGTGTAAGTACAGGTGATAAGGTTATTATCATGTGTTATGCAAATTATGAGGCAGAAGAAGCCAAAGAACATAAACCAAAAGTTGTTTTCGTGGATGATGAAAATAAGATCAGCCGTGTGACAAATTATGAAAAACATGGGTTGTTGAAAGACCAGGAAAAATAAGGAATCTAAAAACAAAATGAAATTTGTTGAATTCAGAATAAGAGGCTATCTCCGAATTTATTATAAAGAGGAGAATTATCATGCAGGTAACAACAACAGTCGAAGAGACAAGAAAATTAGTTAAGAACTGGAAAAAAGAAGGAAAAACCGTAGGTCTTGTACCGACCATGGGATTCTTACATGAAGGGCATGCAAGCCTGATAAGGAGATGCCGTGAGGAAAACGATATTGTTGTGGTATCCGATTTTGTCAATCCGACACAGTTCGGACCGACAGAAGACCTGGAAGCATACCCGAGAGATTTTAAACGTGACAGTGAGCTTTGTGAGAGCCTTGGAGCAGATTTGATCTTCCATCCGGAACCGAAGGATATGTATCATGATCCACATGCTTACGTAAGTATTGATACGTTATCTGATACCCTTTGCGGAAAGACAAGACCGATCCATTTTAAAGGGGTATGTACGGTTGTTTCCAAATTATTCAATATTGTAGCACCGGACAGAGCTTATTTTGGACAGAAGGATGCACAGCAGCTTGCAATCATCCGCAAGATGGTGCAGGATTTGAATTTTGATATCCAGATCGTAGGCTGCTCAATCATCCGTGAGGAAGACGGACTTGCCAAATCATCCAGAAATACCTATTTAAGCGCAGAAGAGAGAAAGGCTGCACTGTGCCTTTCAAGAGCCGTTAAAACCGGTCAGGAGGCGATCTGCAAAGGAATTAAGGCAGAAGAAGTTCTGTCAAAGATGCGCGCAGTGATCGAAGCAGAGCCGCTTGCAAAGATCGACTATGTATCCATGGTAGATGCACTGGATATGCAGCCGGTCGAGAGTGTGGAAAAAGATGTTCTGGTTGCCATGGCAGTCTATATTGGAAAAACAAGGCTGATCGACAATTTCAGCTATGAGGTATAGCCTATGGAAAACAGAATGAAAAAAGTGGGAAAGGTCAGCTCTTTTCTTACAAAATATATCGGGATCATCATTATCTGTTTTTCCATCATTGCATTTTTCTGGCGTGACGGCTTTGCGTGGACAACGAGCTACACTTCTGTATTTCTTGGAGTTGCCATGTTCGGCATGGGGCTTACGATCAAGATGGACGATTTCAAAAGAGTCTTTTCCAGACCAAAAGAAATCCTGATCGGATTCGTCGCACAGTACACGATCATGCCGGTGATCGCGTGGATCCTGTGTCAGCTGATGCAGCTGCCGACAGATCTGGCGCTTGGCGTGATTCTGGTTGGTTGCTGTCCGGGCGGAACGGCAAGCAATGTGATCACCTATATCGCCGGAGGTGATGTGGCACTTTCTGTCGGAATGACGATCACATCAACTCTTGCAGCACCGATTGTAACACCACTTCTGGTGTATGTACTCGCCGGAGCCTGGGTAGAAGTATCCTTCTGGGCAATGGTAATTTCTGTAGTAAAGGTTGTTCTGGTTCCGGTACTTCTGGGAATTCTGATCAACTGGGTCTGGGGAAAACAGATCCAGAAAATATCAGAGGTTTTGCCACTGATCTCAGTTGTATCGATCGTAATGATCATTAGCGGAATCGTAGCCGTCAATGCAGAAAAAATCTTAAGCTGCGGACTTCTGGTTCTTGGAGTTGTGATGCTTCACAATCTCTGCGGAATGGGAATCGGACTTGGTGCAGCGAAAATTTTACATATTGAGTACGATAAGGCAACCGCTATTGCCATCGAAGTCGGAATGCAGAACAGTGGACTTGCAATTTCCCTTGCGACTGCCAATTTCGCGGCAAATCCACTGGCAACCCTTCCGGGGGCGATCTTCAGTGTATGGCATAATATATCCGGATCTTTGTTTGCAGGGATCCGCCGGAGCGGAGAACAGACGAAAGAGGCATATCAGGAAGTTACAGAATAAGAAAAATCCTGCGATTTTGAATTGGCAAAACCGCAGGATTTTTTGTACTCAGAACAGAAAATACAGAGACTAAAGCACGTCATTTTTGTACCGATTTGAATGGCAGATGAATGGGAAAGAAGAGAACAGGAACTCTTCTTTTCCATTCATTTGCCCCTCGCGTCAAACAAAAAAATTTCCCTCTTGTCAAATCATTCCGATTATGTTATATTATCAAATAGTTTGAATATAAAAATATTTTAAACGAAAAAGATTTTAAAACAAAAATAAATGGAGAGAACAACCATGAGAGGAAGGATATGCGGTACCGGTTCTTATATACCGGAGCATTATTACGACAACAATGATCTCGCGAAGTTTGTGGAGACGAATGATGAATGGATCCGTGAACGGACCGGAATTGTGCGCAGACATATTGCAGAAGAAGATACAACAGTCAGCATGGCGGTAAAAGCGGCAAAAAATGCACTTACAGATGCAAAATTAAATGCAGACGATCTGGATCTGATCCTGGTATCTACAATCACGCCAAACACCGTGATCCCAAGCACTGCCTGCGAAGTCCAGAAAGAGCTGGGAGCAGTAAATGCAACCTGTTTCGACATCAGTGCCGCATGCAGCGGTTTTGTGTATGCCTACAATACTGCGCAGGCTTACATAGCAGCCGGAATGTATCAGAACATTCTGGTGATCGGAAGTGAAACCCTATCCGGAATTGTCAACTGGAAAGACAGAGGAAGCTGCATTCTTTTTGGTGACGGGGCAGGAGCAGCCGTGATCTGTGCAGAAGAAGGTGAAATCTTTCCGGCAGTTACCCATTCTGACGGAGTAAAAGGACAGGTACTTGCCTGCGAAAGCCGTCAGCAGAAAAACTGGCAGGACAAAGAAAATGAAAAACAGACTTATGTATCCATGGATGGACAGGCAG
>OFLY01000548.1_pt1 | contig 30452 bp, 26 predicted proteins | sample 1541161 | NCBI WGS metagenome assembly OFLY01 (sample SAMN04209247, study PRJEB22552) | human gut metagenome | biome: gut; material: feces | host: Homo sapiens | place: USA: Oklahoma | reverse complement strand
ATCAGCCCTGCGGGCTGTTGCTTAGCCCGCGGGAGAATGCCCACCATCTCCGCCAGAGGCGCAGATTTAAACGGATCAGCGGCAGAGTGCGGCTGCTGGTCTTGTTCTTCATTACATCACTGATCCCTGGGCAGCCGTCTGCATCGATCAAAATATTCATCGGCTTTCCTCCATCACCCAGCGAAAAGCCTTTGCCGTACGCAAATCAGCGTCCTTAAAGTGTCCGCCGCTGTTCCATTCAAGGGTGCAGTCTGCGCCACGCTCTGTAAGCCGACTGTGCAGCGTGCGGATATTATCCCCTACCGCAGCCATGATGGTGTTTTTCGTGCGCTCTTCTTTATCTCCAAGGCTTAGATAAACGTGCTGTGCCTGTATCGGGTGCTGCTGTTCAAACTCCATCCAGCCCGGAAACCACACAGAGGGAGAAGCGGCGGCGACACCGTAGAACAAATCGGTCTGGGTGGATGCCCACAGCGCAAACAATCCCGCCAGCGAGTAGCCGCCCAGAATGATTTTGACGTTTTTCGGGAGAGGATACTGCTGCTCCAGTGTGGGAATGACCTGCTCCGTCAGAAAGCGCAGTGTCTCCCCAGCTTTGCCGCCGAAGCCTTGCTTTCCCCACACGGCAGGGGCTTTCCACGGAGAAAGCACATCGTTCCAGCTTTCCACCGGGATAGCCGCAAACAAAAAATTCTGGCTGCTTTGAGCAATGGCCGCCACTTCATAATCCATACTTTGCAGCTCATGCTCACCTGTCATTTGGAGCAGCAAGTATTCTGCATTGACTTCGCCGTAAATGCGGCAAGGTCTGTTCCCGATTTGCATTGTCTGTGCTGTCACTGCGGCATCCTCCCGAAAAAAATTGATAAGCCCAGTATAGCAACTAAAAAATCGTTTTGCAATTCATAAGGCTTGCCAAAGTTATATCATCGAGTTTTTGATAGTTTCCAAAATGGTCTGATCCGCCGGAAGCCACGGAACAGAATCAAGCTCCTTTTTAGTCAGCCAGCGTGCAGCCTCGGCTTCTTTCAGCACCAGTTCGCCGGAAACCACCTCGCACCAGAAACAGTCCATGGAAAGGTGGAAGGCGGGATAATCGTATTCAATGGTGCCAATCAAATCGCCTACTGCGATCTCAGTATCCAGCTCTTCCCGGATCTCTCGCTTCAGCGCCTGCTGCGGGGATTCACCCGGCTCGATTTTGCCGCCCGGGAACTCCCATCCGCCCTTGTACTCGCCGTAGCCGCGGGCGGTGGCATAAATTTTATGTTTCGTCTGAATATCGTCGCAGATCACAGCTGCGACAACGCGAACAACCTTCATGATATTCTCCTTTTAACCGACCACCAGCTTGTTGGTCTTTTTGAGGAACTTTGCAGAAATCGGGCGGTCCAGCTTCCATGTGATGTTCATGGGGCGGGAGCCCTCGTGCTTCACATAGTTCACCGTGCCCAGATAGGTATACGCTCCTGCACCGCCAAAACGGACATCTGCCTTAAACTCGCGCACGAACAGCAGCACCTGGCTTCCTTTTTCCCGGTGATGGATGTAGCGCTGCCCGGTGGCAGAGTTTTCGGCGGTGGTGCTCTGGCTCTGCCAGTGGAACAGGCTTTCGTTAATGGAATAATCCTTGTACATGGTGCTGGGAGAGTAATCCTTGTCCGCTTTGTTCAGGGTCACAAAGAATACGTCCAGCTGCTTTTCCGGCAGCCACTTCACGCCCTCGCGGACGGTAGCAGGCTTCAAAAAGTCCAGTGCTACCAGCAGCTGGTCGCGGGTATAGGTGCAGTGCAGGTCCAGCGGACAATCAAAGCCTACATCCACAGGTTCGTCGATAAAATCAATGCGGTCATATTGATACTGCAAAAGTGCCTGCAGTTCCCCCAGCAAAACGGGACTATCCGAGAGAGCATACAGGTTATCGAGAACTTCTTCATCCTCCCAGCTTTCTGCAGTTTTGCCCCAGAGGGTCACATAAAACATTTGCAGCATCCGCTGCTCTACCGGCGGCAGGGCTGCAAAGTCGGTGTTATCCAATTTCGGCAGAAGCCCCAGCAAAAACCGGATCCACCTGCGGGAATCCACGACCGCAAAGCGGGCAAGGGCTTTGGTCATAGTTTCTTCCAAAGGCTCTGCAAAATCGGATGCCGCCCCTGCGCGGACGCACAGTCTGCTGAAGCAGACTTTTTTGCTGTAAATTGCACGCGGGTCAAGATGATAGTAGTCGAGGAAGTTCCCCAGTGTCAGGGGCAGACCGGTATCCTCGGTAAAGGTAGCCGCCCGCGCCACAAGCCCGGAGGTGCGGTCATAGGAGGCGCTGATATTGTCCAGCACATACTTTGCGGCAATTTTCTCCAGCTGAATGTAGCAGCCCTTAGGCGCAGAGACAAAGCCCTCTTTGAGCTCCCGGCTGACGCTGCGGGTGGTGTTGGAAAGCAGTGCTGCGAATTTCTCCTCAAAATTATACTTTTTGTTGGCCTGTCCGATGAAATCCAGAACGGTCAGGCAATCCTTGTTTTCTGCCAGACGTAAGCCGCGCCCCAACTGCTGCAAAAACACGGTCAGCGACTCGGTAGGACGCAGGAACAGCACCGTGTTCACCTCGGGGATATCCACGCCCTCGTTGTAAATGTCCACCACAAAGAGAAAACGGAGCTCCCCGGAAACCAGCCGCTGCTTGGCGGCGTTGCGCTCCTCGTCAGGAGAGTCGCCGGTCAGTGCCATAGATGGAATGCCGTGGGTATTAAAGTAGCGCGCCATGAATTGGGCATGAGCGATGGAAACGCAGAAGCCCAGACCCTTTACCTCGTCGATATCGGTGACATATTTCAGGATGGAGCTCACCACAAGGTCAGCGCGGCGCTCCGCCACCATGCCGCTGAGGGTGTACAGGTTGGACAATTCGTTTTTATCGTAGCCGCCGGTACGCCATTTCAGGCTGCTCAGATCTGCGGTGTCGGTGATGCCGAAATATTGGAAGGGACAAAGTAGTTTCCGGTCAATGGCCTCCGGCAGACGGATCTCGGCGGCAATGCGCCCGCCGAAATAGTCCAGAACGCTTTTGCCGTCCATACGTTCCGGGGTAGCGGTCAGCCCCAGCAGGATCTTCGGCTGGTAATATTCCAACAGCTTCTGATAAGTGGGTGCAGCTGCATGATGGAACTCGTCTACAACGATGTAATCGTAAAAATCTGCTGCCGTTTTGGCGGCAAGCTCCTGAGAATTGAAGGTCTGGATGGAAACAAACAGATGGTCGATGCTGTCGGCTTTGTGGCTGCCCATATACAGTTCGCCGAAATTGGCGTCTTTCAGCACCGCCCGGAAGGTGTACAGGCTTTGCTTCAGAATCTCCTCCCGATGCGCCACGAACAACAGCCGGCAGGGGTGACCCGGATGCTGTTTGCAGAAACGCTTGTAATCCAGTGCGGAAATCACAGTCTTTCCGGTTCCGGTAGCAGCCACTACAAGGTTTCGGTTGTACCCTCGCACGGTGCGTTCTGCTTCCAGCTTATCCAGAATCTCCTGCTGGTAAGAATATGGCAGAATGTCCAACGTGTAGATGCCACTGTTGTCGGTTTCGCTGTACTTTTCATCTTTTAAGGCACGGGTCAGGCGTTCCTTCTGCCCTTCATCGTAATATTCAAACTCGTTGGAGTTCCAATAGCTTTCAAAGGTGGCTGCAATTTTGTCAATCGTCTCCGGCAAGTCCTTCTTTGTGACTTTCACATTCCATTCCAGACCGCTGGAAATTGCGGCATTGGACAGGTTAGAGGAACCAACATACGCCGTCGTGAAGCCGGTATCCCGGTAAAACACATAAGTTTTTGCATGGAGCCGGGTACGCTTCGTGTCATAACTGACCTTGATTTTGGTGTTGGGCAGCTGACGCAGTTCTTCGATGGCCTTCACATCTGTAGCCCCCATATAGGAAGTTGTGATGATGCGCAGCTCGCCTCCACTCTGCGTGAACTGGCGCAGCTCGTCCATAATAAGCCGCAGACCACTCCATTTGATGAAGGACACCAGCATGTCAATGCGGTCAGCAGACACGATTTCCTTTTTCAACTCGGTGTACATCTGAGGCTCATGAATGGCACCGGTGAACAACGAGCTTTGCGCAATAGAGGTCTCCGGTCGTTCCAGCTCTTTTGCGCTTTTTCCTGTGGCAAGGCGCGGATCGTTGTCTCGTAAAAGCGCAAGAAGCTGCTCTGCCCGCTGGTCAACACCCAGCGAAGCAAAGTCAGCTTCCTGTGTGGTGTTCTGGATCGTGTTTACGATCTGATTTGCCAGCTGAATCTGCGCTTCGATGCCGCCGCCGTTATCCTGTACGTTCTCAAGGCCCTTCTGTACCACGTCGGTCAGATACTGCGCTAGTACCTTGGCAGCCTCTGCCGTGTCGATGGGCGCAGTGGACTTGCGGGCTTCCGGGATCTCTGCAAGCTCGCGGTTCAGTGCGTTATTGATGACCTGTTCGTACAGACCGGGGTAGAGCATAGGTGCACTTCCTTACCGTTTTCTTTTATTATAGCGCTAGCTGAGCGGACATTCAATGACAGGGATCTTCCATCAGGCAGGCGTTGGTTCGTTTAACGATTTCCCACGCATTGCAATCGGGCAGGTCCATCAATTTCAGATAGGCCATTTTATCACCCCATGGCGGCTTTCAGATAGTGCAGACGGTATTTCAGGTATTGGCGGATCGCAGACGCTCGTTTTTCACGCAACAGTGCGAGGGTTTTGCTGGTGGTCCAGTCTGCCCATCTCCGCCTGCATACAAGCCGGTCTGGATGGCGGCAGCGATACTTCCTGATCGAGCAGGATGACACCTATGGTCGTGACCCCTATGAAAGCCTGAAGATCAGCCATGACAATCTGGTCCGCATGGGCTACGCCGACTGGTTTTGACTGACAGCGAGCCTCCTCGTTTGTTTCAGATTACGGCTGGAGCCGCCTGCGGACTGGACAAATGCTACAGGTGGCAAAATTTCGATTACAACAAAAATGAGATAGACACCCTTTCGGGGAAGTCTATCTCATTTTTCGTTTGGACTATTTTGCAACAGCCCCATATCATGTTCGTACAATCGTAAATTTAAGCGTCACATTGGTACCACAATTCTGCCATACCCAAGCGTGCAACATCGCCCTTGCGGAACCCGGTCTCCTCGTACTTTCCGGTAATGCTGCCATCCAGAAGCCCCGCAGACAGATCCCGGTAATCCCGAACGATCTGCTTATCCAAAGTCACTGCATCATGTCCCACGGCCAGCCGTTCAAAAGAACTTTCCTGATTCCAGAGCTTTGTCATCGTGTGATTGCAGATATCAACCAGCCGCATATCGTTTTCAGGCTGCCGCTCCAGAATGATCGAGATATTTGCGCAATCTCCGCTGAAAAGGATATGATTTTCTGCATCCAGGAAGCAGGTACTGCCGGGGGTGTGGCCAGGTGTGAGAATCGCTTTGAGGGTTCGACCACCCAGATCGATCACATCTCCGTCATTAACAGGATGCCAAGGATAGCTGCCCTCAGTGGGATGGTTGGGCACCAATTTCAGCAGTTCTTCCTGATCCAGATCCGGGCAGCGAATAGGTCCACGAGACTGAATATAGAAACTGCGCATCTTGTTGTAATCTGTGGTGCCCATGAGCTTTTCCATATTCTTGTGATCTTCTTCGGCATGCTCCCCATCCAGCGGATTTACATAGACTGGAACGCCGGGAAACTCAAAGACACCGCCGTCATGGTCAAAGTGTGTATGCGTCAGCAGAATGATCAGAGGCTTATCCGTCAGTGCACGCACTTCCCCAGCGAGGTTGCCGATACCGCAGCCGGTATCCACCAGCGCGGCTTTCTCTTCACCCTCAATGAGGAAAGCGTTCACCAGACGAAACTCACTCAGACACCATGTATGGGGCGCAATTTCGGTGATCTCATGTCGATACATAGACAAAACAGACTCCTTTCGTGTATGTGTTGATTCAGCCCTTGACTGCACCGGCCGTCAATCCGGCAATGAACTGGCGGTTTGCGGCCAGATAAACCAGAAGGATAGGCAGCAGTGCAATGGAAGCGCCCGCTGTCATGATATGCCACTCAGCAGCAGCGTTGGCAGAGTAGCGCAGGTTTGCAACAGCAACGCTCAGGGTCTTGAGGCCGGGGTTGGCCATAGTGAACACCTGTGCCGTAACAAACTCATTCCAGGCCTGGCGGAAGGCAAACAGCGCGATCACTCCCAAAATGGGTTTGATGGCCGGAACGATGATCTGCCAGAAGATGCGGAAGGGGCCAGCGCCATCGATCGTGGCAGCCTCGTCCAGATCTTTGGGCACTCCATTGATGAAGCCGGAGATCATAAAAATGTTAGCCGCTTGGCCGCCGGTAAGCATCAGTGCCAGACCCACCATATTCTTGGTCAGTCCCAGCCGGCTCATGAGAGTATACAGAGGATACAGCGCCACCGAACCAACCGAGATGAACATACTGAGCAGATATGCCGTAGAGATCAGCTTTTTGCCTACAAAATCTCGGCGGCTGATCACATAGGCCGCCATGGAAGAGGTAATCAGTGTAAATACCACCGTCAGCAGTGCCAGCACTACGCTGTTCAGGAAATACTTGCCGAAGTCCAACTTCTGGAAAGCATAAACATAGTTGTTGAACTGCCAGTTCTCCGGCAGGAAATTTCCGCCCAATGTCAATTCTGCGTTGGTCTTGAAGGAGCCCAGCAGAGTGTAGACCACCGGATAAAGGGTAAAGATGCACATGGAACCTACAAACAGCCATTTCAGGATCTGGCCGATCAGGTAAATCACATGATCCCTTTTTTCCGAGGGGCGCATATCCGACCATTTTAATTTTTTCCGTGCCATTTTCCGTTCCTCCTTATTCACCGGTCACTGCGTCCAGCCGTTTGGCGAGAATCAGGTACAGGCCGGTGACACCACCGATGATCAACGCTGCCACCAGACTGCAGGCTGCGCCATAGCCAAACTCCTGCACCACAGAGGAACCTGCGGTGATGGGGAAGAACAGCTGATAGATATACAAGAACATCACGTTGGTCTGATTCATGGGTCCGCCTTCAGTCAGAACCATGATACTCTGATAATCCATAAAGGAGATCACCAGCGCCAACATCAGGATCATCTTCATGACGGGGGCCAGCAGAGGGATGGTAATGCGGAACAGGATCTGGGCTGCATTCGCGCCATCCAGTTTTGCACTCTCATATACCTCTGTAGAAATACCGGTGAGGCCCGCAATGAAATAAACCATGTAGTTGCCGATACCGCCCCATGCAGCAATGATGATACAAGTCAGCATGGCGTACTTTACACCGAGCCAGTTGACATTTTCATCGATAATACCCAGCCACGTCAGGAAGCGGTTGATCTCGCCGTTGTAAGTGTTGAACAGCAGATAGAAGATCAACGCCATAACAGCGCTGGACATAATGGTCGGGGTAAAGATAATGGATTGTCCGGTGGCGTTGAGCCGGGTGTTTTTGCTCAGCAGGAACGCCAGCATAAATGCAATGGGCAGCGTCAGCAGCAGTTTGCCTCCCACATAAACGAAGGTGTTCACGATGGCTGTCTTGAACACAGTGTCCCGGGCAATGCGGGCAAAATTTGCAAAGCCTACAAATTTTGGGGTGCCGTAGCCCTTGTAGTCAAACATACAGTACCGTATTGTCCACAGGATGGGGTAGATGGTGAAAACAACAAACATGATCAGGTTGGGCAGAAGCATCAAATAGGATGTCTTCTCCTCCCGGATCCTTCTGCCAAGGCTTTTTTTCCTCGTTTCCATAGTGTTTCCTCCTAACGATTATCTGAAGGCATTTCTGATTATAAGTATACGGTGATTTTTTTGAAACGTAGAGAAATGGATACCCGATTATGTTGAAAAAATTCCGATTCTTGTATCTGCTTCTGCATATTCCCGCTCAGCCGCTTTCCTGCAGGGTGCGGCGATAATCAGTGGGGGTAATATGCCAGTATTTTTTGTAACAGACGGAGAAATACCGGGAATCCGCATAGCCGGTGCGCTCTGCTACCTCATAGATCTTCAGGCTTTCGTCGTCCAAAAGCCGTTGTGCCTCCTTCATTCGCATTTCAGTCAGGTGTTCGGTGAAGGTCTGCCCGGAAGCCTGCTTGAACAGCTGCCGCAGGTAATTGGGGCTGATGTACAATTCCGCTGCTACATCATCCAGCGAAAACTGCAGATCGCTCAGATGTTCTCCCATGATCTCATCGATCCGGGACACCAGTTCCTGTCCAGGATTCTTTTTCTCTTCTGCAGCACGGCACAGGAGAAGAAGATTTTTAAAGCATTCCTGCAATTCCTCCAGGGTTCCGGCCTCCATGATCTCCTGATGGCAGGCCTTATATTCCACGTAGGTGATGGGGTTTTGTCCCCGGCGCTTCTTCAATACGGAAAGGCACATGTCCAGAACTGCCATTTTGATGTATGCTGCATCCACTACTCCATGGGGGTAGAACCAACTCAGAACTCCGTCTACTGCCCCTGCAATGGCCTCCGCATCTCCTCCGGCCACCGTCAGTGCCACTTGCTCTGTCAGATGGGGGTCGATCTCAGGGCAGGCTGTTACCCGCGTCAGCAGCACGTCAGAGATGGTGCGCACCGGCGGAGCCATTTCATGGAAAGAATACTCCGCTGCTTCTTTTGCCTCGTGACCGGATTTTTCCAGCTTGTAGATATTGTCCTTGATCCCTCCCAGAAAAAAGTGAACCGTTTGATTCCATTTGCGCCGGATCGCCACCACCACAGCCGTCAGTTCACGGGTCAGCAAAAGCGCCGCCGCGGCATTGGTCACTTCCTGGTGGATGGAGAACACAATGAAAGACATTCCTTCCACAGAATGGTTCAGAACATAAGCATCCAGCTTTTTTTCAAAGCGCTGGTTCAACAGTGCGGGCAGTTCCTGCCGTATCTCGGGGCTGCCCTGAAACAGTGCGACCAGATAACGGTCGCTTCCGATGCAGAACTGTTGTAACTCTTTCATTTCTTCTGAAGCAAGCTCCCCTGCACTGGCTCGCCACATAAGTTCCCGGATCTTCTGTTCCTGGTGCAGCCGTTGCTGCATCTGCTGCACCCGATCCTGCCACTGTTGTTGACGCTGGGTCAACTCTGCTGCAAAGGCATCCAGCCGTTGGATCAGAAGTTCTGTGTCCAGCGGCTTTAACAAATAATCTGATACCCCCAGCCGCATTCCCTGCACGGCGTATTCAAAATCATCGTAGCCGCTCAGGATCAGGAGTTTTGCATCCGGAAGTTCCTCCTTGATCTTTTCCAGAAACTCCAATCCGTTTACATGAGGCATGGTGATGTCGGTCATAATGCAGTCCGGTAGAAATCGTTCTGCCATTGCCAAGGCTTCTTTGCCGTCGCGAGCCGCCCCTACCACCTGCCACTCCGGGCAGCGTCTGGTAATAAACTGCCTTACCCCCTCCCGGATATTCGGTTCATCATCTGCGATCAAAATCTGAAACATCCCACTCCGTCCTTTCCGGAATATACTTTGGCAGATGAATGACTGCCTCTGTCCATTCTCCTGTACAACTCCTGAGCTCCAAACCATAGTCGCGGCCAAAATAGAGCCTGATCCGCTCGTTGACATTGAAGATGCCGTAACCACCATCGCTGACCGTTACGCCCCGCTTCAGATCTGCATTCAGGATCGTCAGTGTCTCTTGCGAGATTCCCAGCCCGTCATCACGGACACAGAGATAGACCCCCCCTGGTTCTTCGCCTGCTGTAATAAGAATGGTGCCTTTCCGGTCCGATTCCTTGATCCCGTGATAAATAGAATTCTCCGCCAGAGGCTGTATCAGCAATTTGACCGTGTAGAGCTTTTTCAGTTCCTCCGGGATCCGGATCTGATAATCCAATCGATCGCCATACCGCATCTTCTGGATGTCTAGATAACTGCGCACATGGCAGATCTCTTGCTCCAGCGGAATGATCTCCCGCCCCCGGCTGAGGCCGATGCGGAAAAAATTTGCCAGATCACGCACCATCTGGCTGATGTCCTCCGCTCCTGCGGCCTCTGCCTTCCACCGGATGGAGTCCAGCGTGTTATACAAAAAATGCGGGTTGATCTGGGCCTGCAAAGCCTGCAGTTCCGCTCGGCGTTTCAGCCGTTGCTCCAGTTCAATGGCATCATTCTTTTCCTCGAGCTGGTGGCTGTATTGCTTCTCCCTGTCCAGCATCTCATTGCTGCTCCGGAGCATCTGGTTGTAGCTTTTTGTCAGCAATGCGATCTCATCGTTGCCTTCATAGCAGAACTCCTGCCTCACATTCTGGCAATTGATCAACTCCCGCAAGGGGGCTGTGAACCAATGGAGCATCAGCAGGCACACTATCCCTGTTACCATGATCAGTGTCCCGCCTTCCACAAGCAGCAGCTGCAGATAGGATCGGGATTCTTCCCGTGCTGTGGTAGATGCCTGCAGACACACGATGGTCCACGGTGTTACCGATACCTTGCGGGCGACACCGTAATACCTTTTTCCGTCTAATCTAACATCCAAAACTGTATTTTTTGCGGCGGTCAGCCGACTCAACAGCTCCGGTTCCCTCATCAACTCTTCCGCTGCGGCATTCACACAGGTCACGGGGTTGCCTTCCTGATCCAGCACAAGGATCGCCGATTCCGCTTCGGGAACGATTTTTCGGATCAGTGCCTGAATCTCCTTACAGTCCAGATTTACCACTAAAATGCATTTCCGGGTGGCAGAATACACCTGCGCTGAGGAGATACTGAATCGATAGAGCACTGGTACCACCCATTTCCGGGAGCGGAAGATCTCGTCATTGCGGACGGTGCAGAACTCCAGAAATGAATTTCCTTCCCGGATCTCGGACCACAGCGCAACTTTTTCCAGTGAAAACCCCGGAGTCAACAGGGTGCTGCCGTCCGTAAATGCACCATAATCCGTGTAGAGATACAGATCGCTGATCAGACTGTCGGACACCTTTTTTGTGGATAGGGGTGCAGCGAGATTGGACATTGCCACGCTGTAGGCTGCCGCATTGGGGTTTGCAAAGTAATTTGCCAAAATGCTGTCCAGCCCCGATTCAGCCTTAAAATAAAGCAGCCGCTCGATGCTCCCGCTAACGCGGGTGGACAGATAGTTCTCTGTCTGTTCCGCTGTTCGCAGAACGGTCTCTTCCATATTCTCCTCGATCGTGTCGTTGATATGGCGGTTCAGGATGATCTGATTCAGGGTGATGGCAACCAGAAAGATCACGGTGATGGTGGCAGTGACCTTCAGAACGATCGAACCATTGTGATGATGCGTGTGATTGTTCATACAGCTTCTTTCTTCTCAGAAGCACCAATAGAGGGACCCGAAGCCGGGTTCCTCTATTGGTGCTTCACATATATGGATCAAATGGGAGCGGAGTTCAGTTTAAGTTCCGATGCACGCGGGCATCTGTTATCAAACGGAAGTGTCCTGATTCTTTGCGGTAAAGTTGGGATAAACGATACGCTTTGCCCCATCGGCAACCGACTTATCATAGGCGTTGTTGTACCGATCGTTCAGCTCGCTGATGGCCTGATCAATGTCCTTTAGACCAAAAATGCACTGAACCGCCACGGTGGAGTAATCCTCGCCCTCGATGGAAATGGCGGGGCGGATCGGCCAGTTCTGATCATTTGCCCCAATGGCCAGATCCGGCATGGTCTCAATGGAGGCCGGCGGTTCTGCACCTTCCACGGCGCTCTTGATCATGACAGTGCCGAGACCGGCGGTATAATAGGGCCCCATGACCTCATCGCTGTGGAGGAATTCCATGACTTTCCATGCTTCATCCGGGTGCTTTGTGGAGGCATTGATCGCCTTATCGGAGCCGCCAAACCACAGGTTCTGCACACCGTCCGTATTTCCGGACAGGCTGGGGATCTGGCAGCAGTTCCAGTTGATATCCGTGGGAAACTGGCTCTGGTAAACGCCGGGCTCTGCATGGCTCAAGGAGAAATAGAAGGCAATGTTGCCTGCTGCAAACTGGGTGCGCAGGGGGTCAATGTCCAGAGACTCGCTGCCGGGGAATGCCACACCGGTGGAGTACATTTCACGGAACAGCTGCAGGACTTCTCTGTAGCTGCTGAAATCGTACTTGCCGTTCTTGAAGTCAAAGCCATAGCAGGTGCCGCCGCTGACCTGAACCACCGGATCGATGGAACGCATCACTGCGCTCATTGCGGATTTATAGTTGCCGGCAATGCCGTAGATCCCTTCGCCGCTCAGCTGCTTGGTTACCAGCGTAGCATCATCCACCAGCTCCTTCAGGGTCTTGGGAGGAGCAGAAATGCCCACCCGATCCAGCAGATCCTGGTTGTAGAACAGGCGACAGGCAGATGCGGTAAAGGGCAGGGAGTAGATCCCGTCGCCCCAGGAGTTGATGCCCTGCACAAAAGCGCCATCCCAGAAACGTGCCTTGTACTCCTCCGTCATATACGGAGAGAGATCCAGCAGCATCTTCTTTTCGTCCACCTGTACCTCCAGCGGGTCCGTTCCACTGAGCTTGAACACATCCGGTGCAGTGTCGGTGCTGAAGGCGAGATCCAGCATCTGAGAATAGTTGTCGGCATAGACCTGGTAGTCGATATAAATGTTGTCCGAATTGGTCTTGTTGTATTCTTCGATCAGCGGAGTCAGATACGCCTGATCGTGACGGTCCGTGGTCCAGTAAGAGATGGTGATCACGCCGTCATCGCCGCCAGCGGTAGAACTGGCAGCCGCGCTGCTGGAACCGGAGTCCCCACAGGCGGCCAGAGATGCCGTCATGCCAACAACACCCATGACTTTAAGAAAATCGCGCCGGTTGATCTTTTTCTTCATAATATTTCCTCCTCTTTTGAGAACAGAACCTTCTTCTACTGAGAGCATACCAAATCTGCCGGATTTCAGGGAGTAAAATATTCAGTTTTTATGTTCAAAAAATTACTTCAGCCATTGTGAAAATCCAAAAAACGCAGAAACATTGCCCAATCCCATCGGGTAATATCGTGGCCGCCGGTGCGGCGGTGGTATCCAATTCGCCCGGTCAGGTATCCCGAGTCATTGGCAGGCGGCTGGCTGGGCAGAGGAGCATCCCCGAAGAGCTCCCAGGCACAACTGGCGCTCTTTGCACCATTCCACTCTGCATCAGGGTCGCTCCACCGATCCTCAGAGCCGCTGGTTATGTAACACAGCCGTGGTGCCACACAGGCCACCAGCTGGTGCTGATCGAAGGGAAGGGTCTCCTCTTTCCATGCATACTTCTGATAATTTTTGCAGAACCAATGGGGAAATGCTGCCGTGATGGAACCCACCGTCTCACCATGCTTGCCACGGGACACGGCAGCACCAGAGCAGCCGGAATCATTGACGAGGACCCCGCAGACCCTTTCATCCTGTGCCGCACACCAAAGCGCCGCCTTGCCGCCGCGCGAGAAACCACCCACCGAGATTCGGGCCGGGTCGATGCCCGGGTGTTTTACCAGCAGGTCTACCACACAGCTCATCCCAAAGGCCCAGATGTCCAGGGTCCCCCATGCATCGGCAGGTAGTGCATCTGTACTGAGCCCAAAAAGCTTTGCCAGTGGGCCGGGATACTGCGCAGCATCGTCGGGCTGCAATGCACTTGCATAGAAGGTCACGGCTGCCCGGCCCGATTGTACAATCTGTTCAGCAGGCCAGTATTCCTGCTCCGTTTCCTGTTCGATATCAATGAGCGACGGCCCGCCGCTTCCGGCTGGCATATTCCGGAAAAAATTCATGGCCTCTTTGCGCCACGCTTCCGGGGCATTGGCCAGCAGTTTTTCCATCTGATCAGGCCCCATTTTCGGCCCGGGAGAGGCTGTCTTTTCGTGATTGCAAAGGAACAGGACTGCCGGGACCTTCTGCGTTCCCTCCGGACGCACCAGCACCACGGGGAATTCCAGACTTCCCTGCTTCGTTTTCAGACAGATATCCCAGATCTGCCGTATGGCTTTGCATTTTGGCAGATACTCTTCTGACCGCAGGCGTTCGGTCTGTTCATAGGGAACTTCCGGCCGGATGCCGTACTCCTGCGAGCGGAACAACGCGAGCAACGCTTCCCGCCGTGCATTCCAATTCTGCGGAGTCGTATTCTTTTCCAATACCAACGGCAAATTCATCTGATATTCCTCCTAACCGGGGACGGATCATGCCCCTTTTCATCATATCATCCGCAGCAGCATGGCGGGTTGAAAAAATTCAGGAGATGCTTCAAAATACACCGAACCTGATACAGTGATGTCGCTCCGGCCAGCCGAATGACTTATAATGTTTTATATAAACAGATGCCAACGCGGTATCAGGGTACTTTAGTGAGGAATGAACATGAAGCATTTTGAGATCTACAAAAAAGACCCCGCCACCGGCGCTTTGTACCCGGAAGGACAGCGGCGAAAAAAAGGGCTTGCCCGTATCCTGGAGATCGTTGTGCGGGACTTTTGGCAGTTGCTGGGTTCCGGCTTGATCGCCACGGCGGCGGCTCTGCCCTACGGACTCTGTATCATGCTGTTCCTGCCATCCAGTGCTCTGGGACCGCTGATCCTTTCCTGTGTTGTCACCGGCGCTCTGGCCTCTGTCTTCGGGATGAACCTGCTGGATACCATTTTGCGCTGTCTGCGGGATGAGGCCGGTTTTTGGTCTTTCCAATACAAAAAGTCGCTGAAGAACAACACCCTGCCGGCCGCTTTGTTCGGGGCGGTATTCGGCCCGTTATTTGCTGTGGATCTGGCAGGGTTAAGTCTGGCGGTACGCCGCGGCCAAAGCGTGTTTCAGGTCGAGTTTCTGGTGATATCCATAATCTTCCTGCTGGGCTTTGCGCTGAACCTTGCCATCCAGATCCCCCTGATGCAGCTCCCTGTATCAGCACTGCTCAAAAATGCCTTTCTGCTGTTTCGGGGCAACCTTGGGCGCTCGCTGATGGCTGTTGCCGCATTGATCGGTTATGCTGCACTGTTTGTTCTGCTGCCAGCCACTTTGTCATTCCTGCTCATCGTCTCCAACCTGTGGCTGCCGATGCTGACAGCAGCATTTCTGCTCTATGGCTGTGTTGAAAGAAATTTTAGCATAGAATCACGGATCCTGCAAGGAAACAACCTGGATCCTTTTCTGTAACCAAACAGGCCTGCTCCGCATCACTGTGGGGCAGGCCTGTCTTTTGTTTATGAGACCACCCGATTTTGGGATCCCGGCCCCAAAAAGAATGCCGGTTCGTGCATTCCCCTCTGCTCTCTGGTAAATTACAGCACGGATGTGATATAATGGAGAAAAAACACTGGGGAACGGCACAAAAGAAGGAGGTTGGCATGATGGGGCAGAGGCAGCGGGAACAGGTTCAAAGAGGCTGTGCGGTGGGTACCGTGGTGCTGCTGGCATGGCTGTGCCGGGTGCTCCCGCTGGAGTGCCTGCCCTCCGGCCTGCAGGAAGCCTGCGGCATCCTCCGGAGCCTGCTGTATCTGAGCCTGTTCGCAGGGTGGGGAATCTCCCTGTATAACCGCACGGTGCATCCGCAGGTGCGGCGGCTGCTGCTGAACGTGGATCTGTTGATGCTGTTCTGGATCATTGTGCGCACCCTGCGGTTCCAGCTGAACACTCCCCCGGGGATGGATCGGATGCTGTGGTACCTCTACTATGCCCCCATGCTGGGGATACCGGTGCTTTCCGTTCAGCTGGTCCTGACGGTGGACAGATCCGAGCGCTACCGCCTGTCCGCCTGGGCCAGACTGCTGTGGCTGCCCTCGGCAGTGCTGCTGGAGCTGGTGCTGACCAACGACCTGCACCAGCAGGTGTTCCGGCTGCAGCAGCCCTGGAACGAAAAATACCAGTACGGCTGGCTTTTCGGTCTGGTGGTGGGGTGGATCGTGATCTGCATCCTGCTGGCCTTTGGGATCATCGCCCACAAGAGCCGGAACCCACGGATCCTCCGGCGGCTGCCCCTGCCTGCCATTCCGCTGGTGCTGCTGGGAATATACGCGGTGCTTTACGGCTTCCATTTTCCCCTGATCAGGCAGTTTCTGGGGGATATGACCATCGTTCACTGCCTGATGACGGCGGCTTCGCTGGAAGGGGGCCTGCGCTGCGGCCTGATCCAGTCCAACACCGGCTATGAGGAGCTGCTGCGCGTCACCTCTCTGGCGGTGCAGCTGGTGGACCGGCAGGGCAACGTGTACTGCTGCTCCGAGAACGGCCGCATGGTGGACCGCCGGGAGCTGCAGGCCGCCATGAACGGCACGGTGCGGCTGGACGAGCACACCCTGCTGCGCAGCGCACCGGTGCAGGGCGGCTATGTGATGTGGCAGACAGACATCACCGAGCTGGTGGAAAACATGGAGCGCCTGAAGGAAAACCGAACGGAGCTGGCAGAGCGCAACTATCTGGAACAGCAGAACTACGAGGTGGAGCGCAAGATCAACGCCCTGCGGGAGAAAAACCGCCTGTACGATCTGCTGCAGCGCCAGCTGGCCCCCCAGATCATCCGGATGGATCAGCTTCTGACCCGGTACCGCGCGGCCCCGGAGGCGGACAAGCGGCAGCTGCTGGGGCAGGTGGCGGTGCTGGGCGCTTACCTGAAACGGGGTGCCAACCTGATGTTTCTGGCTCAGCAGCACCGGTATGTGCCCTCGGCGGAGCTGCGGTACGCGCTGGAGGAATCCATCAGCAGCCTGGAGCTGGCCGGGGTGGAGTGCGCCATGGAGGTGACCTACGGGGTCCAGCTTCCGGCAGAGGCGGCAGCGGCCTGTTACAGCCGGTTCGAGTCGGTGGTGGAGGGGGCGCTGGGGCGGCTGGATGCCCTGTTTGTGCGGGCCATCTGGAAGGACCATCGGCTGAACCTTTATCTTTCGGTGGAGACCGGGGCAGACCTGAAAGCCGCCTGCCCCGCCGCTGTGCAGGAGGCCCCGGGCAGCTGGGTGCTGAACGATCACTTTGAAGGAGGTGCCCCGGAATGTGGAACAAACTGAAGCAGTGGCTGCACCCGGACCACATCACCCGCAGCTCCATCAAGGAGGGCTTTGACGACCTGCCCGCGGCGGTGTGCTACTTTACCCCGGACGGCATCATCCGGCTGTGCAACCGGCAGATGTTCCGGGTCTACCGTGCCCTCTCCGGCCGGGATCTGCAATCGCTGGAGGAGCTGCACCAGCAGGTGTGGGCCCCCACCCATGGCCGAAGGGTGGACGGCAAAAATCCGTCCTTTGTGCTGCCGGACGGCACCTGCTGGCTCTACTCGGAGCAGACCGTGTTCGGGGAGGGGGTCCGCCCCCATGTGGAGTGCATCTTTTCGGAGGTGACAGACCTGCAGCGCCAGCGGCAGGAGCTGCTGCGGCAGAATCAGGAGCTGCTGCGGATGAACCGGGAGCTGCGCCGGCTGTCGGAGAACGTGCAGGAGATGACCCGGGAAAAAGAGATCCTGGAGTTCAAGACCCGGCTCCACGATGAAATGGGCTACGGCCTTACGGCGGTGCGGCAGTGCCTGTTGCAGCGGAAAGACCCGGCGGAGCTGGAAGCCTCCCTTGAACAGATGAACAAGGCGGTGCAGCTGTACCGGAAGGACAGTGAGACCCCGCCGGAGGAAAACGAGTGGAGCGTGTTTGTGGAGGACGCGGCCCAGCTGGGGGTCACGGTGGCCCTGCAGGGGCCCATGCCCCGGCAGCACCAGCAGCTGCTGCTGACCATTGCCCGGGAGTGCATCACCAACGCGGTGCGCTACGCCGGGGCCAACCGGCTGGAGATCACCATCACCCCGCAGGGCGGGGGCCAGCGCTGGCAGTTTGAAAACGACGGCCCGCCCCCCGCAGACTCCGCCATTACGCCGGGCGGAGGGCTTACCGCCATCCAGCGCCGGGTGATGCAGGCGGGCGGCACCATGGAGGTGCAGGCCCGGCCCCGCTACCGGCTGTGTGTGAACCTGCCAAAGGAGGAAACGATATGACCAGCGTTTTGATCGTGGAAGACCAGCGGATGCCCCGGGAGAACATGGAGCACCTTGTGGAGGACAGCGGCCGCTACCGCCGGGTGGCCTCCCTGAGCACAGCGGAAATGGCGCTGGCCCAGTGCGCCCGGCACGCCGTGGATCTGGTGCTGATGGATGTGTGCACCAAGGGCAGCCGGGACGGCATTGACGTGGCGGCAGAGATCAAGGCCCGGTACCCGGAGACCAAAGTCATCATCATTACTTCCATGGTGGAGGAAAGCTATCTGAAACGGGCAAAGGCCGCCGGGGCCGAGAGCTTCTGGTACAAGGATGTGTCCCCGGAGAGCCTGCTGGAGGTGATGGACCGCACCATGGCGGGGGAAAGCCTCTACCCGGACTGCACCCCGGAGACCCGCCTGGGGCAGGTCAGCAGCACCCAGCTCACCCCCCGGGAGATCGAGGTGCTGCGGCTGGTGTGCGAGGGGCTGGAATATGAGGAGATCGCCGCAGAGCTGGGCATCTCCTCCCGCACCGTGAAGCGCTTTGTCTCTTCCCTGCTGGAAAAAACCGGCTACTCCAACCGCACCCGCCTGGCCATTGCCGTCACCAAGAAAAACTTCATCCTCCCCCATCTGGAGGAGTGAGATTTTGCCGTGCAAAACCCCTCAGTCACGGCTTGCGCAAAGACGGAAGGGTTGTACAAAGGCGAAGCCTGCCCGTGAGACAGACCCCCCTGCAAAGGGGGGCTTTTTTTATGCGCATTTTGCTCCCAAAAGTGCCAAATTGTGGAACACGCCGGAAATACTGGAAAAACTTTGGGCAGAACACCGAAAAATTTTCACAGTTTTGTCCCTTATGGCCCATGCGGAGCCGTGGGGCGTTGTGGTATCCTTGATACAGTAAAACGTTCTGCATCCATGTGGCGAGACACTGCCCGGAAAGGAGGCCGTGGACATGAAATGTGTCGTAGTCGATATGCGCAACAGGCTCTTTGGCGATGCGATATCGGGTTCCCTGCAGCACTTTGACTCAGGGTTCCGGGTCTACCAGACCGAAGGAACCGCTGCGGAGGATCTGTGTGTGGATACCCATGCCGATGTTCTTGTTGCAGAGGTCACGGCCTACCCGCCGTGGCGGCTGGAACAGCGGCTGGACCTGTGCCGGAGGCTGCGGCAGGGTCTGCCCGGCTGCCGGGTGGCGCTGGTGGTAGATGAGGTGTGCGAGCCTCAACTGGCGGACCAGGTGCGGCGGGCGAAAAAGGACGGTCTGATCGACGGGTTCTTTTACAGCTCTGTCTCCTCCGACTATCTCTCTGCTATGATCGATGCCCTGTGATCCCTTGAAACAAACAGCATGATTCTGGAAAGGAGCAACTACCATGACGAACAAGAAACTGAAGATGGCGGCAATGTCCGTGGCCCTGACCGCCTGTGTGGCCGCAAGCCCTCTGGCAGCAAACGCAGATGCTCCGGAAGCAGCTCCGAAAGAACTGGAAAAGGAGCCTGTGGCGGAGGAAACCAAGAAAGAGGAAAACGACGCAGAACCTCAGGTCAATCAGGAAGCGAAAAACGCTCAGAAGACCCTGAAGGATGCGGAAGTCAAATACGATAAAGACAACCCCACGACCAACCCTGACGGCTCCCAGAAGCTGGATGGCGTGATCGTGACCAACCCCGAGGGCAGCGGTGAGACCGGCAGTGAGACCGGTGGTGAGACCGGCGGTGAGACCGGCAGTGAGACCGGCGGTGAGACCGGCAGTGAGACCGGCGGTGAGACCGGCGGTGAGACTGGTAGTGAGACCGGCGGTGAGACCGGTGGTGAGACTGGCGGCGAAACTGGTGGCGAGACCGGCAGCGAGACCGGTGGCGAGACCGGTGGCGAGACCGGTGGCGAAACTGGCGGCGAGACCGGCGGCGAAACTGGCGGCGAAACCAACCCCAACCCCGACAGCGGTGAGACCGACCCCAACCCCAACCCCGGCTCCGGCGAGACTGGCTCCGGTGAGACCGGCGGCACGACTGATCCCGAGCAGAAAAAGCCCGAGAAAGTGGAAATCGGCACCGTTGAAAAGACCGAGAAGACCGAGACCAACGTGGAGACGAAGCCCAACCCCGGCGCAGAGCCCATTGTGGACACCACCACCCCGCCCACTGTGGAGAAGAACCCGGACGGCTCCACCACCATCACCCAGCCCACCGTGACCCCCGGCAAGGAGACCACCACCACCACCGGCAGCGGCGAGGCCAAGGGCAATCTGCACGAGAAAGAGGAAGAGGTTCCGAAAAAGGACATCAACCTAAAGGATGAGCTGGGCGAGAAGCCGGACATCAGCTGGCAGATCAAGAAGGGCGCTGACGCGGTCAACGGCTACAAGGTAGAGGAAGTGACCAACTCTAAGGACGGCAACCAGCAGACCCTCAAGCTGAAGAAAGAGGAAGAAACCACCGCCGAGATGACCGCCGAAGACATCGCCAAGCTGGTGGATGCCGAAAAGCCCACGGTGAACCCCGACGGCACCTATACCCTCACCCGGACCGAGACCGTTCTGGACGCAGAGGGCAACCCCCAGACCCGCACCACCTACATCACCATTCAGGACAACAAGGTCACCACCAAAACCACCACCGAGCTGACCATCACCCGGCAAAAGGCAAAGCTGTATGGCGATGCAGAGATTGAAGACAAGGTGGAATACCCCAGTATCACGGTTACCAATCAGGCGAAGCCTGAGGATACGCAGACCATCACCCCTGACCAGCTGAAAGAGATGCTCGACAAGGGCGAAAAAAAGGATGACGGAATCCATTACACCAAGGACGGCAAGGAGTACGTTATTCAGGTGGGCCCCGAAATCGAAGGAGAGCCGCTGAGCAACGCAGAGATCGTTGCCAAGCTGAACAATGCGCGGTATACTCTGGGCAAGGACGACGGCGAGATCTACTACACCACCGATTACGGCGAGAAAGTTAAGCTGGAAAAGGTGCAGAAAGAACATCTCCGCTGGAGCCTCACTTATAAAGTGACCCTGAAGACCACGACGGAAGGCGAAAAAGGAACCGCCGGTGAGGAGATCGCTACGGAAAAAGCCAAGAAAGATGCCATCCGGAGCGCCCTGACCAAGGCAGTGGACAAGTTGGGCATTGAGGACGAGGCTACCGCCGCCCAGCTGAAGGCAAAAATCAGCAGCCTGACCTTTAAGCAGGAGCAGCTGGACAAGGGCGACACCTTTACGGCAGAGATTGGCGGCAAAACCTACACCCTGACCTTATAGCGCCGCTGGGGCAACGGTTACGGCCAGCACCCCCACAGAGGACAAAACCGACACCGGCAAGAACCCCGAGGACATCACCGATGTGAAGGACAACACCGTTAAAGGCACGGCGTATGTGACAAGCGGCACCATCAGCTGGACTGCGGAGGGCCAGAAAGGCGAGTATACCGCAACCGTGGGCGATGCCAGTGTGCTCAATGTACCGGATGGAGCGGAGAAGATCTATGTCAACGGACAGTTCACCGGCTATAAGCTTACCTCCACGGATAATGACGGAAATACGGTTACCACGACCTACACCATCACCTACGGTAACACTTCCAGCATGTCCCCTGAGGAGCTGAATCGGCTGGCTGAGCAGAACCTGATGGAAAAGACAGGCTGCAAGACCCTGGAAGAACTGGCAGCCGCAGGCTATACCAATATCCGGTTTGAGAATGCTTCCACCGTGACGTGGACGGTGACCCAAACCACCCAGAAAAAGACCACGAATACGGAGACGTTGAACAACAAAACGCTCACCTTTGAGGGCGACAAGAATTGGACAATTGCAGAGGACGGCAACACCCTGACCTACGACGGCCAGACCTATACAAAGGATGAAAAGGGCAACTTCACCCGTACTGACGAGAACGACAAAAATGTCACCTATACCGCTACGGAACAGGAAGAAGATGTTCTGTCTCCTGAGGATGCCAAGGCAATGCTGGCAAAGGAGTTCGAGGTTGAGACCAGCGCAATTGAGCTGAACGGAACCACCGCTACCTTTACGAAGAACGGTTCCACGGTTACGGTTGACTGCGCCAACCTGAAAAAGCGCACCCTGAAGATCGAACGCAGCGAGGCTGCATCGGTGCAGAAGACTGTGGTGGTCACGGACGAGGCAACTCTGCAGAAAGCCTATGATGACCTGTGGGACGAGATCAAGAAGAAAAAGGGCGAGCTTGGAGAAGGCGAGACCCTCTTTGTCGGTGACATTGAGGTCAAGGATACGGGCGAGACCGTCAAGACGCAGGTCATTGAGTATATCAAGAAATACGTCACGCAGGCTGATATGACCCCGGAGCAGCTGAAAGCAGCCCTGAAGGCGCAGGCCGAGGCCGCAAAGACGCATATGGTCACGGTCAATGCAGGAACCAAGTACGAGGAAACGCTGCCCAACTACTACGCTGGCGATAAGGCAGACATCTACTACAAGACAAAGGACGGCCAGCGATTAGAATGGTATCAGGTCGAAAAGGATAAGAACGGTTATTATTACTTGCAGTGGAACGGTGGTTTCGACTGGGAGAAGGTGTATGTCGAGAAGGTGGAAGTAAAGCCCACCAACATCAAGCACCTTGACCTTGCATCCGGCGCACAGCTGGAGAAGCAGGACGGCACATCCACGGATTGCGTGCTGGTCAACCCGACCCTGAAGTGGAACTACGAGGCCGATAAGCTGGTGGATAATGACCCGAGCAACACAGACGTGGGTCTGGACAGCAAGATCAGCTTTGACAACGAAGGTGGAAAGGGCCCGGGCCACTACGAGTACGAGCGCGGCGAGAACAATAATCCGAACCAGAGTGCTTTCTACAAGGTCACCGGTACGGTGGTCTACGATGCGGTGAAGGAAAACGGAAAGGTCAAGCTGTTTGGAAGTAGTAATGCAGCCTTCAATGCCTATCTGGAAGAAACCGGTCAGACGGAGACGTACCGGAACCTTGGCTGGCGGGAGAAGAAAGCATTCAGAGAGAAGATCAAGCAGACCTACATTGTGGAGATCGGGTCTTCCGATTCCAACCCCAACAGCCCGAGTGGCTATCAGGTCTACACCCAGAGCGCCGACATGACTGCCTATGGTTATATGACCCGGGATGCCAACACCTGCATCAACCGGACCTACAAACGGCAGGACGGTACTTGGGAGTACGTCGGCGGCTACGACCTGATGATCTCCAAGCTGGTTCAGACGAAGGAAGGCAAGGTGGTGGGCGAGACCGAATCCAAGGTCAAAAACATCTTTGCTCCCCTCAGCATCCGCACGTCGACAGACTACACCCATCGCAGCATGAAGCTCACCCAGATGACCACCGTGACTACTCAGCAAACAGAGGAAAAGAGAACGGATTTGGGCGGCAGTCAGGAGACGGTAAAGTACCTGTATAATAAGGAGATGACCGACACCCTCATTACCGATGTGAATAAGGTCGAAGGCCACGGCACCGGCTCCTACAAGAGCTTTACCAACCTGATCCGGAACATCTTTAAGGGTGAGGATACCGGCACCGTGGAAGGCGGCTTTATCAAGTACGAGTACCACACCGAGAAGACCAAGGACGGCGACCCTGTGAAGTTTGAGGCAGACCAGATGGTAGTGACCACCAAGCAGGATGCGGAAGTGCACTACACCTTTACCTCTCAGGAGAGCCGGGATGTGTGGATCAAGGGCTACACCCAGACCGTGGTGCCGCCCGTGAACCCGGGCCCCGATACGCCCGAACTGCCGCCGGTGGAGGACGCAAAGCCCGCCCCCGCCCCGGCTCCCGCCCCCGAGACCCCGGTGCTGCCCGTGGTGCAGGATGCAAGACCTGACCCCGCTCCCGTCCCGGCCCCGGCCCCCGCTCCTGAGACCCCGGTGCTCCCGGCGGTGCAGGATGCCAAGCTGATCCAGACCGGCACCAGCGGCTGGCTGGCGGACCTGATGCTGGGCGCAGGCATGGTGCTGTCCGCAGCGGGATATTGGATGGAGCGCAAGCGCAAGGCCATGTTCTACAAGTCCCAGCACTGAACCCCAACCCCCAAAGGCCCCGGGCAAACGCCCCGCTGACCCTTTGGGCCATGCATCACATTCCTGAACGATTCCCCCAAAAAGTTGCTCCCCAGAATCTCCTGTTGATCGCTATCCCCTGAGGCAGCGGGCCCGCACGCCGCTGCCTCGCCCCGGAGGGTCCCGCAAGCCCTCCGGGGCTTTTTTGTTGGCGGCATGGCCCGTTCCGGCAGAAAAAAACAGGGCTGCTCCACATCTCTGTGGGGCAGTCCTGTCTGGCTGCGCGGGGTCGGCGCACGGGCTTCCGGGGTTTCCGGAAGGGTGCGGCTCAGCGCGCGGTTTTCTTTTCCTCCGGAGCCTCCGGGTTGTTTTCCAGGTTCAGCTCGGGCATCAGCTCGTTGCTGATGATGGTCAGCATCTGTTCCAGCTTCTTCACGTCCTCTTTGGGGAAACGCTTGTTCACCCGCTGGACCACCGTGCTCAGGTAGGAGTAGCTGATGTTGTAGTAGTCGATATACTTCTGGGTGGGCCGCAGGTGATACTCCCGGCGGTCGGTGGTGGACTGGATCTTTTCCACATAGCCCTTGCGCACCAGCGAGCCGATCTTATACGCCGCGTTGGGGGTGGAGATCTGCATCATCCGGGAAAACTCCGCAATGGTGGGCTCCCCCATGGCCATAATGCCCTCCATGCAAAAGGATTCCACCGTGGTCAGGGTCGCCTCACGGGTGGCAAAGCGCTGGAACACGTTCTGGTAGAAATGGAGCTTGAACTTGGTATAGACATCGTTGAATGCTTTTTCCAGCATGGTACGGTCTCCCTTCGAACACTCAATTTCCTTTAGTATATCACGCTTTGGTCTTTTTGCCCAGCTTTACGCGCAGAATGTTCAGCACCACCAGCTCCAGCACAATGGCAACGCCCAGCAGGATCAGCGAGGTCCACAGGCTGGCGCTGCTGCCCAGGAACATCTGGGTCAGGCCGGTGATCACATAGCACGCGGCGGAACAGGAAGCGGCGGTAATGGCGTAGGGCAGCTGGGTGGAAACATGGTTCACATGGCTGCAGTGCGCACCGGCAGAGGCCATGATGGTGGTGTCGGAAATGGGAGAGCAGTGGTCGCCGCACACAGCGCCGGACAGGCAGGCCGCAATGGAGACCACCAGCATCTCGCCCTGCGGGAAAGCGTGGCAGACAATGGGGATCAGGATGGAGAAGGTGCCCCAGGAGGTGCCGGTGGCAAAGGCCAGGAACACCGCCACCAGGAAGATGATGACCGGCAGCAGGTACTGCAGGGCGGCAGCGGAGCCGCCCAGCAGGTTGGCAACGTAATATTTTGCACCCAGCAGGTTGGTCATGCCGGAAAGCGTCCAGGCCAGGGTCAGGATCAGCATGGGGCTGACCATGGCCTTGAAGCCCTCGGGGATGCAGGCGGCAAAATCCTGGAACGTCATCACGCTGCGGACACGGTAGAACACAAAGGTGAACATCAGGGCAATGCTGCTGCCCAGCACCAGGCCGGCGGAGGCGTTGCAGTCGGAGAAGGCGGTGATGAAGTCCACGCCCTCAAAGAAGCCGCCGGTGTAGATCAGGCCAAGGATGCAGGCCGCGATCAGCACCAGCACCGGGGCCACCAGATCAATGACATGGCCGTGGGCATCGTCCTCGGTATCCACATCGTCGCCGTAGGGGCGGTCGGCCGTGGTGAAAAGGTCACCGGCCCGGGCGTTGTCCTCGTGCTGCTTCATGGAGCAGTAGTCCGTGCCCGTGAAGATGAGGAACAGGCTCATCACAATGGTCAGCAGGGCGTAATAGTTGTAGGGAATGGTGCGCAGGAACATGGTAAAGCCGTTGATGCCGGAGCCTTCGGGCACGCTGGAGGTAACGGCGGCGGCCCAGCTGGACACCGGCGCAATGATGCACACCGGGGCTGCGGTGGAATCAATGAGGTAGGCCAGCTTTGCGCGGGAGACCTTCTGCCGGTCGGTCACGGGGCGCATCACGGAGCCCACGGTCAGGCAGTTGAAGTAGTCGTCCACAAAAATAAGCACGCCCAGAATCAGGGTGGCAAACTGCGCCCCGGCCCGGGTGTGGATGTGGGTGGAAGCCCAGCGGCCAAAGGCGGCGCTGCCGCCGGCCTTGTTCATCAGGGCCACCAGAATGCCCAGCATCACCAGAAAGACCAGAATGCCCACGTTGCTGCTGTCAGAGAGCTTGGCGACCATGCCGCCGTCCTCGTTGAAGAACAGGGTGGTGACCGCCAGCTCCAGGTTGCCGTTGGCAAAGAGCAGCGCGCCGGTGGCAATGCCCACCAGCAGGGAGGTGTAGACCTCCTTGGTGTTCAGGGCCAGCACAATGGCCACCACCGGCGGCAGCAGGGAAAGCATGGAGCTGTACACTGCGGGGGCGTAGCTGGCCGGGTCGGCAATGGTGCCGGGGGTGGCTGCGGTGCACCACAGCAGCAGGGCAAACACCAGCAGTGCCCCCACCCAGGAGAGATTTGTCTTTTTCATAAATGATTCCTCGCTTGATTTTTTGTCCCGGCCCGGGGCAGACTATCCCTATTGCAAACGGAAAGGGGGCCGCCGCCACGCCGGATTATAAAGCGCTGTATTTTGAGCTGTTCCGCGCCAACGAACAGGCCATCCGCCTGCTGACCGCCGCCCAGCAAAAGGCAGAAGCGCAGGTGATGGAAGAGGACAGAGAGCCGCTGTATGTGCACGGCCAGCCTGCCCACAATGCCAAAGGCTCCCCCTTTGGGGGAGCTGGCAGCGCCAACGGCGCTGACTGAGAGGGCGAGGCCGTTACCCCTTCTTCGCCTCTGCCTTTGCGGCAAACTTGGCGTTGTTGATGATGAACCGCTCGTGCACGCCGCCGCCCACGGGGCCTTTCTCGTCGTGCAGGGAGACCTTGAACACCAGCTTGCGGCCCTCCACGGCGGTCAGCTCGCTCTCGCAGGTCACGGTCATGCCCACGGGAGTGGGGGCCGTGTGCTCCAGCTCCAGTTTGGTGCCCACGGTGCCGCAGCCCTCATCCAGAGCCTCGGCCACGCTCATCCAGCAGGTCTTCTCGGCCAGTGCCACCAGAGCGGGAGTCGCAAACACGTCCAGCGTGCCGCTTCCCATGGTTTTTGCGGTGTTTTCGTTGGTCACAGCCACGGACTGCTCGCCGTGGATCCCAGTTGTCAGAGTCATAAAAATTCTCCTTTTCTTTTTGTGTAAGATGTCGAAACGACATGAATTTACGAACCAACAGTAGAATACCACATTTTGCGCCGCTGTGCACCTGTTTTGGAAATTTTTCCGCCAAAACACTTTCCTTTTGGATCGAACGAGCCCATAATAAAGGCAAAAAAGGCGGTGGAGCAGATGAGTGAGTTCTGGATGTCGTATGAAATGATCGCCCAGCGGTATGGCCCGGGGTATCAGGGCTACCCGCTATTCGGGGCGGTCCACTGGGCGGAGCTGGCAGCAGTGGCGGTCTGCATCCTGCTGACAGCCCGCTGGTACCGCCGCAGCCCGGAACGCACCCGGCGGCGCATCCTGTGGGGCGTTACGGTTTTGCTGTTGGCAGATGAAGCCGTGCTGGTCATTGCCATGCTGGCCACCGGGCAGTGGAACTGGAGCTACCTGCCTCTCCACCTGTGCAGCATCCATATTTTCCTCTGCACAACCTGCACCCTGACCGGAAAGGACTGGTGCAAAGAGGAGCTCTACGCCCTCTGCGCACCGGGGGCCGCCATTGCGCTGCTCTGCCCCGGTTGGCTGGGGACAAAGGCGTGGAGCCTCATCAACCTGCATTCTGTTACCCTCCATGGGCTGTTGGTGCTTTACCCGGTTCTGCTGGTAGCAGGCGGGTTCCGCCCGCAGGTGCGGCGGCTCCCGGCGGTACTGGCATTCCTGTTTGGCTCGGCGCTGCCCATTTACTTTTTAAATAAAGTGCTGTACACAAACTTTTACTTTCTGAACGGCCCCACCAGCAGCCCGGTGACGGCGCTGTTTACCCAGTGGTTTGGGGAACAGTGGTATCTCCTGGGCTTTCTCCCCGCCGTGGCGCTGGTGCTGGCGGGGATGTATCTGCCATGGGATATTCATCGAAAAAAATAGAAGCAACCTCATCTGGTTGCTTTTTGTCAAAAATTATGATACGCTAAAGATGCTGTCCGAAATGGCAGCAAGGCACTGCATACAACGGCAGGCGGTTCGGCTCTTCATCCCACTGAAAAGGGGGTGAAGCATATGCCTATTACTTTGACGTTCCATCTTTTTGGATTCACTTTTACGATCAGAGTAAAAAAATGAACCGCCACCCGGCACGGTGACGGTTCGAGCTTTGCTCAGCTGTTCTACTTAAAGGGCTAACCGCTTGTCGCAGTGCCTTTTCTATTTGTATTATAGCAAGGATGCGGTGGAAAGTCAAGCAGCAGCAAGCTGGATTTGAGGTCTTGAAACCGCACCCTTTTTGCAAAATAAAAATGCCACTTTTTTGCGTATTGGGGCAAAAAATATCTTTTTTGAAATTCCAATAAAATTCTTCTCCAAACCCCTTGACAGGAGCCTTTCCCCATGCTATCATGAACACATGAACAAGCGTTCATATAAAACCGACCCGAGAGGAGATGTCCAGATGCCGCAGCAGGAACCCGAAAAGAAAAGCGCCCCCGCCGCGCAGCCCATTGATATGCCCGATGACGAGGTGCTCTACGAGCTGGCCGACCTGTTCCGGGTATTTGGCGACTCCACCCGCATCAAGATCCTGTACGCGCTCCACGATAACGAGCTGTGCGTGCAGGACATCGCCAACGCGGTGCAGCTGAGCCAGTCCGCCGTGAGCCATCAGCTCCGGGTGCTCAAGGACTGCAAACTGGTGCGGTTCCGCCGGGAGGGCAAAACGGTTTACTACGCACTGGACGATGACCATGTGCGCAGCATCCTCTCCATGGGGATGGATCATATTGAAGAATGAGAAAGGCTGGTACTTACGATGAAGAAGACCTACAAGATCGAAGTGGACTGCGCCAACTGCGCCGCCAAGATGGAAGACGCTGCCAACACCGTTTCCGGCGTGGCAAAGGCAACCGTCAGCTTTATGACCCAGAAGATGAACGTGGAGTTTGCTGAGGGTGCAGACCCCAAGGCCACCATGCAGGAAGTGCTGACCGCCTGCAAGAAAGTGGAGGACGACTGCGAGATCTTCGGCATCTGATCTTCCGGAACCTCGGAGCCCCTCCCCCGGGAGGGGCCTTTTTATACAGCGGAACGCTTTTGTGGAAAAAGAAACAGGTTTTCCACAGTTTCCACCTTGTTTTCAACATTTCTTGCGGAAAAGTGCAAAAAGAGACGCCAAACAGCCTCTTTTTGTCGGGAAAAGTCTGTGGAAAAGGCGGGGGAAAACGTGGAAAAGCTCACTTACCGTGGAAAACAGGTGGAATCGGACGAAAACTCCCCCTGAAAACCCGTGCCGAGATCCGCGCAAAAGGAGAGACTGAGATGAACAAAAAACAAAAGAAAATGCTCAAGCAGATCATCGCAGCGGTGATCCTTGTAGCCATTTTGAAACTGCTGCCCAGCTTCCCCACGCCGGTGGAGCTGGCGCTGTACTGCATCCCGTATCTGGTGGTCGGCTGGGACGTGCTCCGCAAGGCCATCAAGGGCATCAAGAACCGCCAGCCCTTTGACGAGTGTTTCCTGATGGCGGTTGCCACCGTGGGTGCCTTTGCCCTGGGCGATTACGTTGAGGGCTGCGCCGTTATCATCTTCTATCAGATCGGCGAGCTGTTCCAGAGCGTGGCCGTGGGCAAGAGCCGCCAGAGCATTTCCAGCCTGATGGACATCCGCCCGGACTACGCCAATATTGAGGGCGAGGATGGCAAGCTGGAACAGGTAGACCCGGATGAGGTCGAGATCGGCACCACCATCGTGGTCCAGCCCGGCGAGCGCATCCCCATTGACGGCATCATTCTGGAGGGCGCTTCGGCCCTGAACACCGCCGCCCTCACCGGCGAGAGCCTGCCCCGGGACGTCAAGGCCGGGGACGATGTCATCAGCGGCTGTGTCAACGTCACCGGCCTGCTGAAGATTCAGACCACCAAGGAATTTGGCGAATCCACCGTCTCCAAAATTCTGGACCTCGTGGAAAACTCCAGCATGAAGAAAGCCCGGGCCGAGAACTTCATCACCCGCTTTGCCCGGGTGTACACCCCCGCTGTCTGCTACGGAGCTCTGGCGCTGGCATTCCTGCCGCCCATCGTTCTGCTGTTGACGGGCCAGCCCGCCCGCTTTGGCGACTGGATCTACCGCGCCCTGACGTTCCTCGTCATCAGCTGCCCCTGCGCGCTGGTCATCTCCATCCCTCTGAGCTTCTTCGGCGGCATTGGCGGCGCTTCCGCCTGCGGCATCCTCGTCAAGGGCTCTACCTATCTGGAAGAGCTGGCCCGTACCGGTGTGGTGGTCTTTGATAAGACCGGCA
>OFLY01000539.1_pt1 | contig 30661 bp, 26 predicted proteins | sample 1541161 | NCBI WGS metagenome assembly OFLY01 (sample SAMN04209247, study PRJEB22552) | human gut metagenome | biome: gut; material: feces | host: Homo sapiens | place: USA: Oklahoma | reverse complement strand
GTAGTCAAGAAACAAGCTAAATAGACCGCAATTAAGCTATGTAAAAGAAATTTTACATGCTTTTATCTAATATGTAAAAGCCTTTTGATAGACATTACTACTACGTTTGCTGTAATCTCATGGAAGAAGGAGGCATACAGAATTATGATAGCTGATAAAATTAAAAATGCTCGTACTATTCTTTATTACATAACTATCATTATAGTTGGGATTATATGCACATATAAGAAGAGAATAATATAACTTTTGTTATGATATCAAATGATTTTTTCATTTAATATAACATTGCATTGTATAGAAAAAATCAAATCAAATAAATTTGAAGAATACACTAAGTTAGATGAAAAGATAGGTGTAGAAGACTATATAGAAAAATTCAAAAAACTAGACATAAAGAATATATTTATCAGAATAAAGTGGTTATTGCATATTAAAATTAGAACTAAAGGAGAAACAAAATGAAATTTATTATAGCGTCAGATTCGTTTAAAGGAAGTTTATCTTCTAATCAGGTTAATAATATTATTGAATCAAAAGTTAAGGAAATTTTTCCAAAAAGCTTTTGTGAAAAAATGTTAATCGCTGATGGAGGAGAAGGAACTTTAGAAGCTATTTATGGTGAAGGTGGCAATGGATATGACAAAATAGTAATTGATACAGTGAATCCTTTAGGTAAAAAAATAGAGGGATATTATCTTAGAAAAGGTAATATTGCAGTTATTGAAATGGCGCAGGCTTCAGGATTAACGTTAATTGACGAAAAAGAAAAAAATCCTATGATTACAACATCTTTTGGAACTGGAATTTTCATAAAGCATGCAATTGAAAACGGTTGTACTAAAATCTATATAGGAATAGGTGGTAGTGCTACAAATGATGGAGGAATAGGTGCAATGATAGCCCTTGGTTATAGATTCTTGGATTCGGAAGGAAATGAATTGTCAGGAATAGGAGAAAATCTTGAAAAAATTGCAACTATAGATGATACCTTTGCTATAAAAGAAATTTCTGAAGTCGAAACCATTGTCATGTGTGATGTGACTAATACTCTAACAGGTGAAAAAGGTGCAACATACGTTTATGGACCACAAAAAGGTGGTACAGAAGAAAAGTTGGAAAAGCTGGAAAAAGGAATGATTTCCTATAGAAAAATTCTGGAAGAATATTTGGGACATTCAATAGAAGAAATTGAAGGGTTAGGTGCTGCAGGAGGACTTGGTGCCGCTTTATATGGATTTTTAAATGGAAAGATGCAATCAGGCATAGATGTGTTACTTGAGTTAAATAATTTTGAAGAAAAATTAGATAGTACGGATATTGTTATTACAGGAGAAGGTAAGACGGATTACCAGTCAGCATGTGGAAAGGTTATCTATGGAATTGCAAGAAAATGTAAGAAATATAATGTTCCGGTATTGGTTATTTCAGGAAGTTTAGGAGAAGAAATTAATCAATTGTATAGTATGGGAGTTAGCGGAATGGAAGCTTCTGTGTGTAACATTATTTCTTTAAATAATGCCATGGACAATGCAGAGAAATATTTATGCTATGCAGTAGAGAGAGTACTTCGTGTACTTAAAACAGGAATGGAGTTAGTACAAAATGAAAAAATATAAAGGAATTATTTTTGATTCAGCTGGGTTAGGCGAAGCATCAAAGTATAACAAAACTACATACAAGTTAAACAATTTTAAAGAAATATTAGATATAGTATAGTTGGGAGTAATTATAGCAGTAAAAACAGCCTAAAATTAAATATGAGACATATGTCAACTTGTTAACCGGTAAGGGAATGTGTAATACTAAACATACCTTATCGGTTTTTTATTCTTTAACATAAATTCTGTTAAAGAATAAAATTAAGTGTACATTATTTTTGCAAATCAGCACATAAATGGGAATGTGAAAATAATGGGAAATATAATAAAAATTTGGAGGTATATGTGATGAATAAAAAATGGGTAGTTATAATTTTAAGCCTGACGTTGATAATGTTAATAATGCCACAGAACATTACAGCAGAAGACAACAGTGTCAATTATGATAATTTGATAATAGTAAGCGATGACATCGTGTCCGAAGATGGAAGCCAATCCACGGAAACATTTTGGTTCAACAGTATGCTTTGAGGTGGCGCCCGACAATTATTTATCACGTAAGTTTATAGAAGCAGAAATTTGATTAATAGAGATGCAAAGAAAGGGTGCCTTGCAAATATTAGGCACCCTTTCTGTAATATGTAATAATAAATTTTAATAGATATCTAGGTCGTAATCACCAAAGTCGGCATAGTCGAATTTTAATGTTTCTACAACTTTTGTTTTCTTGTTTGTCATTGTTAGAACAGTAAGAAATGCAATGTTCTTTGATAAAAATTTTTTCATAGCACATACTTCTTCTTTTGTATAAATTATTATGTATGGTTAGAATATCAAATCACCTTAATATTTGGGGTAAAGATAAAAAAGACACTTATCCATACAACTTAATAATAACATAAATCACAAGTATATAAAAATAATTTTATAAGTATATTTAAAAATTTAAAAGAATATTTCGAAATACATTTCTAAAATAATGTAAGACTTTACATTGTAAATATGATACAATAGGTTTCATATAGCGAGTAGAAAGGATATTTATTTAATGGAAAAAACGAGGGACGGTTTTAAGAGCGGAACTGGGTTTGTTATCGCCTGTATTGGTTCTGCCGTAGGTATGGGGAATATTTGGAGATTCCCATATATGGTATCAGACTGGGGAGGAATGACTTTTTTGATTCCCTATGTTTTGTTTGTAATTTTGATAGGTTCAACTGGACTTATTGAAGAGATGGCTTTGGGACGTGCGGCTAAGGGCGGTCCTATTAAGGCTTTTGGAAAGTGTACTGAGGTGCACACAGGCAAGAAGAAGTCAGGAGAGATTGTGGGCTTACTGCCTGTAATTGGTTCTCTTGCATTGGCTATTGGCTACACAGTTGTTGTAGGATGGATTTTTAAATATGCATTCCTTGCAATATCAGGTCAGCTTTCAGGAATGGGAAAGAATATGGATGTCATAGGCGGTATGTTTGGAACTACGGCTTCAGCTTTCGGAAACAATACTTGGCTTGTAATTGCGGTGATTGTTACAGCAGTGATTATGGCATTTGGTATTGCCGGAGGTATTGAAAGAGCCAATAAGTTTATGATGCCTTTATTGTTTGCGTTGTTTCTTGGACTTGGAATTTATATTTTTACACTTCCGGGAGCAAGCGAAGGATACAAGTATATTTTTACAATTAATCCTAAGGGATTGCTGAATCCAAGACTTTGGATTTATGCTTTTGGACAGGCATTTTTCTCATTATCAATTGCAGGCAATGGAACAGTTATTTACGGTTCATATTTAAGTGAAACAGAAGATGTGGTAAGTTCAGCAAGAAATGTGGCTATTTTTGACACATTGGCAGCCCTTCTTGCATCATTTGTAATTATTCCGGGAATGGCAGTTGGTGGAGCAGAGCTTTCATCAGGCGGACCGGGATTAATGTTTATTTATCTTGTTAACGTGTTTAACGGTATGCCGGGTGGCAAGATTGTTGGAATTATTTTCTACATATGCGTATTATTTGCAGGAATGAGTTCACTTGTTAACTTATATGAGGCACCTGTGGCAACATTAGAAGAGCGATTTGGGTTCAAAAGACCTGTGGCAGTTGGAAGTATTGCCGTTGTAGGTTGTATTGTTGCATTGGTTATTCAGGGAATTGTTTCAGGCTGGATGGATGCAGTTTCAATTTATATTTGTCCATTGGGAGCAATGCTTGCGGCGATTATGTTCTTCTGGGTTGCAGGAAAAGACTTTGCGCTTAATGCGGTTAATCAGGGAAGAGATAAGAATATCGGTCCATGGTTTGTGCCACTTGGAAAGTATGTTTTAGTACCACTTGCTTTTATTGCTTTAGTTGCAGGAGCTATACTTGGTGGTATTGGTTGATAAAAAATCTCAATACAACTCCTTGTTGAGACAAAAGTTACCAGTTTACATAATGCCATAAACCTGGAATTAGAAGTGTTATCAGTTTACATAATGCCATAAACCTGGAATTTAAAGAAAAACTGGTTTACATAAAATCAAGAAAATATTTGGTGTATTGAGAAATACCCCAAAAATTCAGAAATATTGAATTTTTGGGGTACATTTTTTGCAACATAGCTAGTATAAGTAACATATTAGTTTACATAACAATATGAGAATGAGTCAATATGTGACAATAGCGAGCTTAAAGCAAGAATATGTGACATGACAAGTTTACATAAGTTGAAAACGTACCACAAAAAAATGAAAAATGGTGAAATTTGGGGTATGCTACCAAAAAAACGAGACAAACCGAAGATATGGGAAAATTTGAAAGCTAAGAGCCTAAAGGCTTTCTGTGATAAGTATAAGCCAAAATATGCGGTGAGAACATCCATGTCAGATTTCAGGCAGCAGGATTGGATGACAAACATTCCTCTGTATAACATAGATAAGATATCTGAAATTTTGGATGAATAAAGAAAGATAGAAAAATAAAATACTAAAATAAAAGACAGCCGATTCAGTGAAGCAACTCTTCAGTGGTGCGGCTGTTTTTTTGTAGAAAAACAAGGGGTCAGTTTGTGAAAAAAACGACCATTCCATAGTGGTAAAATTATATCAGAGCTCAAAGAATAAAACACATATTTAAGAATTAGGTTAATATTTGAAAAAAATCAATGAGATTTATGAATAAAATTTGTTGTATATGCCTAGAGTGACAATATGTGTCTATGCAAATTTGTATAATTCTTATAAACAAAAAATGGAGGAATGAATATGCAGCTTGAAAGCACTGATAAGATACAACGAGTTCTTGGTATATATAAAAAATTAGTCAGTGGTGAAATTGTTAGCAAGGTTGAGGAAGCTAATAATTATGGAGTAAATGAGAGAAGTATTCAGAGAGACATTGATGATATAAGAAGTTTTATGGAATCAGAAGTAGGGCGAACAGGAATTATAAATAATGTTATTTATGATAGAGAGAAGAAAGGATTTCGTCTGGAACAACAGAATCCGACGGAATTGACTAATGGTCAAATGTTGGCAATCTGCAAGATATTACTTGATAGCAGAGCACTTCTAAAAACAGATATGATAGAAATTCTGAATAAGCTGATTGAAAATTGTGTTACTAAAAATAATCAGAAAGAAATTCTTGATTTAATAAAAAATGAAAGATTTCATTATATTGAACCAAGGCATAAGGTTAGCTTTTTGGACACAATGTGGGATATTGGACAGGCAATCAGAAAATCACGATACATCCATATTAAATATGAAAAAGCAGGAACAAAAGAAATAGTAGAAAGAAAATTAAAGCCGGTGGCAATAATGTTTTCGGAATACTATTTTTATGTAACGGCATTCATCAGTGATGAAGAAATCAAAAAAGATTTTGAAGTTTTAAATGATTCGTTCCCAACAATATACAGAATTGATCGAATAAGAGAGCTTAAAATATTAGATGAGAAATTCTTTATACCATACAGAAACAGATTCGAAGAGGGAGAGTTTAGAAAACGAATTCAGTTTATGTACGGTGGCAAACTTAGAAACGTAAAATTCAAGTATACAGGCGACGATATTGATGCAATACTTGACCGACTTCCAATAGCGCAGATATTAGAAGAAAGAAAAGGCTACTACATTGTGAAAGCAGAAGTATTTGGCAAGGGAATCGATATGTGGTTGAGAAGTCAGGGGGATAAAGTTGAAGTGATGGGATAGGACAAATGCAGTTGTAAATGTCAATATATAATTGTACAATTTTAACTTTAAAAATGTGGTAGAATAGTTATAATTAATTACAAAGTAATAGTACGGAAGTGATTATATATAACGACAGCACATATAATCAGGACTTAATCGCATAGGAGAAGTTATGAAGATTGCCATTGTAGACGACAGCAGTTTGGATAGAGATTTTTTAAAGAACGGATTAGAAATAATCTTTGAAGAGAGAAACATAGAGAACCTTGAAATACAGGAGTTTAGCAGTGGGGAAGAGCTGCTTAATTATCTAAGAGAGAATCCTTCAGATTTTTTCCACATTATTTTTATGGATATTTATATGGAAGATTTAACAGGTGTGGAGACGGCAAAAGCAATTAGAAAGACTGATGAACAGGTGAAAATTGTATTTATTACAACAAGTAATGAGTTTGCCAGTGAAAGTTATGAGGTAAGAGCAGAGGATTATTTGATTAAGCCTTTTGACGGCCAGCGGATGAATAAGATTATTGACAGATTTTTTAGAAAAAACAAAGAAGTTAAGATTTTGGAATTCCCCAACGGCAGAAAGGTTTCTGTTAATTCTATTGTCTATACCAGTTTTTCAGGACATTACGTAACTGTTTTTATGAATGATGGCGAGAAGGTGCAGATAAGATGCACTCAGAAGAATTTTGAAAAAATAATCGGACCATATCCTCAACTTATATCAAGTTTCAAAGGTGTTATAGTTAATTTGGAACAGGTTGACGGAATCGAAGAGGACAGATTTAGAATGAAAGATGGTGAATTTGTTCCAATTAGCAGAAGAAAGTATGGTGAAGTGAAGAAGCAATATACAGATTTTCTTATGAAAAAATTAACGGAAAAGGAGGAAACGTAAATGACCTCTTTTAGAATGTTTGAAATTATATTGTATTCAATGGTTAGTCTTTTGCCATATTTAGGACTGGCGTTGTATCCTTTCGAGGACAAGTTTAGAATGTCCAAAATTAAGTTAAGCGGATGCATTGTTATTCTTACGGTAATTCAAAGTGCTCTTGGAATATATGCAACAATGTGTTCACAGGAACAGAAAGCTTTATTTTCACTGCTAAGCACAGTATGCTACGGTGGATTTTATTTTCTTGCAATAAAAGAGAATGTAGGAAAACTTGTATTTGTTTTATTAATAGTATCTAATTTTGCCAACTTTGTTGTAATGTGTGCAAAGTGTGTGGAAGGTCATATTTTTCCACAGCTTGCAGTTGAAAACAACAAATGGTCTTTTTCTTTATGCACAATGATAGTGCAGCTTATTTTTATTCCACTTTTATTTTTATATTTTAAAAAGTATATAAAAGTGGTGGCTCATATAGAAACGGGAAAAAAGATTTGGAGATTTTTGTGGACAATTCCGGCAACTTTTTATCTGTTCTGGTATCATGGGCTTTATTTTAATACAAAATCATCAATTGAGTTAGCAATGGACCCGGTTAATATGATTTTTACGTTTTTTATTAATCTTGGAGCTGTGGTTGTTTATACGGTTATTGTTAATTCTATTGCTGAATTTCAATATAATCTTAATTTGGAAGAAGAAAAGAAACAGCTTGAAATTGAAAATCTTTGTTTTGAAAATATGAAGAAGCAAATGGAATTTACAAGGAGGGCGCGTCACGATTTGAAGCATCATATGAAGGCTGTTCACACAATGGCAGAAAACAATGAGTGTAAGAAAATTACAGAGTACATAGAAACATATTTGGAACACGTGTCATTAAAGAAGCCTTTGGTTTATTGCACCAATTTTACTTTAAATGCACTGATTGTATATTATGTTCAGCAGGCAGAGGATCACAAAATAAAAATTAAATTAGATATTGAATTGCCGGAAGAAACCAATGTTAAGGAGGCAGATTTAACAGTATTGTTTGGAAACCTTTTGGAAAATGCAATTGATGCCTGCGATGAAATGGATGAAAACAAAAGATATATCAATTTGAAAATTTGTAAACCTAATTCAGATTCAATGGTTTTTTATGTTGAAAATGGATTTGAAGGAAATATTAAAAGAAATAATCAGCACTTCCTTACAACTAAGGCTAACGGAAGTGGCATTGGAATAGAGTCGGTAAAATATGTTGTTCACAAATACAACGGAGACGTTAATATAAAAACAGACGAAAACAAATTTATCGTTTCAGGAGTTTTATTACAACCACTTGATGCCACAAAATAACCGTTTGACGCCAGCTTATAGATTTCTTATATATTATTTTTTTATAATAATGTTGTAATAGACAAGGTACGATAAAAAAGGAGGATAATATATGAGGAGAAAATGGAAAAAATTACTAAGCACAACATTGGCATTGGCAATGGTTGTAACAACTATTGGTGTACGTGAAGTGCCGGTAAGTGCAGCGGAAGAAGAGAATACAAATGAGAGTGTGGTTTATATGGATAACATGGCATATGATACCACAACAGGACATTTTTATAAGTTAAGTAGTGTGGGAACATACGAGCAGGTAAATGCAGAAGCTAAGGAAAGCGGTGGCTACCTTGCCTGTATTTCTTCAGCAGAAGAGAATGAGATAGTTGCAAAGGTTTCAAGTACAGGAAAAACAACTACATCATCTTATATTGGACTTACAAGAAATGCAGAGAACCTTCAGGAATGGTTGTGGGCAGATGGAAGCGAAGTAAATTACACTAATTGGAACGAAGGTGAACCTAACAGTGAAAATGAAAAAGTAGCGGAAATTTACGATAGCACAAGAAGTCCAGGTGCAGAAAAATGGAATGACTGTACTGTGTCAAGTAGAAATACAGGTGTCATAGAATACAATGAATGCATTCATCCTGAATCACAGTATGTTGTAAAGAATAAAACTTTTGCAGACTGTGAGCAGGGAGGTTACACAGGAGATACTTATTGTGGATTTTGTAATGAAAAGATAGCAGACGGAAAAGAGACAGAGCCGGGAGGACATGCAGAGGCTGTTATTGATGAAAAAACAGTAAAAGAGGCAACATGTACAGAAGAGGGCTATACAGGCGATAAGATTTGCCCTACATGTAAGAAGGTTTTGGAACATGGGAAAACAACTCCGGTCAATGGACATACAGAGTCAGAAGAGCTTCGTAAGGTTAGGGAAGCAAGCTGTTATTTAGATGGTTATACAGGTGAAACATATTGTACAGTTTGTGGAGAAACATTAGAAGCCGGGGATGCCATTACAAAATTAGAACATGAATATGAAGATAATGTATGTAAAAACTGTGGAAGAATTAATAATGCCCAGTTAGATACAACATATACATCAAAGACAACAAATTTATATCCGTTCCAGGTAATACAGTTTAAGGCACCTGAAAATGGAAAGTACAAGTTTCATTGTGAAAATATTACAGTTTGGGATTCATATGGCTATTTATTTAAAGAAGAAAACTTTAATGACCAGGTTATAATAGACGGAATAGAAAAGTTTAACGCAAAAAAAGAGAATAATACCGGAGGCAATTCTAGATTAAAAGGTTATTGGAAGATTAACGATGATGATGGCGCAAACTCGGCACCTGAAATAACCGCAGAATTAGAGAAAGATAAGATATATTATTTTGTTGTAGGACCTCATTCAACAGCTACAGGTGAATTTAGCATAACAATAACATGTGCTCATGAGAAAACACACAGGGAAGGAAGAACACTTTCAGACTGTACAGAGGGTGGTTACACAGGTGATGTTATTTGTGATACATGTGGAAAACTTGTGGAACAGGGACAGACTTTGGAACCGGGTGAACATACAGTTGAGGTTGTGGATGCCAGAGAAGCAAATTGTTATATCGAAGGAAAAACAGGTGAAGAAAAATGTTCAGTATGTGATAAAGTATTAAAAGAAAATGAAGTAATACCAAAGCTCGAACATAAATATGAAAATGAGGTATGTGTTAATTGTGGAAGAATAGAGAATGCTAAAAAAGGCACAGAATATTCTTCATATATAACAGAAAAATTACCAATTCAGGTAGTAGAATATACTGCACCGGAAACAGAAAAAATTATTTTTGAATGTAACAATACAAGATATTGGAATAGCATCGGATACTTGTTTGACGAAACAAATTATAGCGATGAAATGCTTATGGACGAACTTGAAAAATATTATTCAGGAGATAGCGATTATATAAGCTTTAAAAACTATTTGGCAGAAAATGAGTATGGTGGAGGAACGGGTGCTCCGGCAATTAAGTATAAAGTTCAAAAAGATAAGAAATACTACTTAGTTATAGTGTCTCAAGAAAATGATTATGGAGAATTTACTGTAACAATTGATTGTCCACATGACAGAACACATGTAGAAAATAAAGCAATTAAAACATGTTCAGAAGGTGGTTATACAGGAGATGTTATATGTGATTTATGTGGAAAAGTTGTAAAACATGGTGAAAACATAGAACCTGACAGTGAACATAATTACATTAATTATAAGTCAATTGAACCTACATGTAATGAATATGGTAAACGTTATTTAAAATGTGTGAATTGTGGAAATAAGAAAGTTTTAGAAGATGAAGACTATGGATATGCAGATCATAGGTATGTCTTAGTTAATAGCGTAAAGGCAACATGTACAACTGACGGATATTTAGGTGACAGTAAATGTAAGTATTGCGGTTTGGAAAATGAAAACCAGCCGGAAAATAAGGTCATAAAGGCATATCATGATATGGATCCGGAAGAAATAGATTCATGTTTGATAAATGATTATAAAAGTGTAGAAGCAACATGTGAAAAAGAAGGCTACACAGGAGATGTATATTGCACAATATGCCATAAAGTTATTGAAGAAGGCAAAACAATTGAGAAATTAGAGCACTCATTTAAAGATGGCAAGTGTATGGAATGTGGCGCTGACGAGGAAGTAGTAAAAAGCGAGAAAGACGGTTACTATGAAATTTCTACATTTGACCAATTAATTACATATTTGAAAAATGTAGAGTCAGGAATCAGCGGAAAACTTATAAATGATATAGAGTTTCCGGAAAATTATGATGATGAAGATGACGTTATTGGAAGAAAAACACTGAAAAATAGTACTTTTGATGGCAATGGTCATAAAATATCAGGAATTAATTCAAATGGAACTCAAACAAAGTTATTTGATGATATTTACGTAAGTGAAATAAAGGATCTTGAAATCGAATGTAAAGAAAAAGAAGATGGCAGAGGTTTGGGCGTCTACCTTGCAGATTCTACTATTGATTCAAAATTTACAAACTGTAGTATTACAGGTAATAGGATTGAAATAGACGGTTATTGTTCAGCTATGATAAGGAAAGCATATGCGAGTGAATTTATACATTGTATAAATAATGCAGACATTATATACAACAATGATACGCAGATAGTGGCAGGATTGGTATGCGAGGCAGAGAATTGTATTTTTGATAAATGTGAAAATAATGGAAATATTGCTACCACGAAGGCATATGTAGTTGGTGGTATTATTGCTCAAGCTAAAAATTGTATTATAAAAGACTGTATTAACAGAGGTGACATTACAACTTATGGTTATACAGCAGGAATTGTTGCAGGAGTTACTAATACAGATAATAGACCATGTACAACATCAATAACAGGATGTACAAATGAAGGCAAAGTGGAAAGTATAGCAAAGGGTAATCATACTTATACAGCAGGAATATGTATTATATATAATGGGTCTAATGGATCAACATATGCCGATGAATTAATTATAAATAATTGTGTTAATAACGGTGAAATTGAAGGAGATACAGTAGCAGGAATAATTGGTAACAGTTCTGGAAATTTGAAATTATCAGACTGCGAAAATAACGGTGCCATTAATGGACGATATAGTGCAGGCGGAATCGCACAATGTATAGAAAATAAAAATAGTAATGAGGCTGAAGTAAGCAACTGTATTAATAATGGTAATGTATTTGGTGGCGCAGAAGCAGCAGGAATAATTGATTATGCGGAAGGTATAACTGTTACAAACTGTATAAATAACGGAAATATTTCATCAAATGGTTATGTAGGCGGAATATTTAGTTATACTTCTTCTGTAAAAGGAACAGGGCTTGTTAACAATGGTAAAATAAGTGGTTTGGAAGATATTGGTGGAATCAGCGCATATGATGAAGGCAATTCAATATTTAGCAAGTTATATAATACAGGTGTAATTGATGAGGAAAACATAGGTGCTCAAGTAAGTAATCTTGTTAAATTGGGAGAAAGTTCAACAGGCGAAGAACTTGAAGAAGAGCATAAGCATGATTATGTTGCATCATCAACAGTAACAAAGGCAACAACTGAAAAAGACGGTTACATAGAAAAAAGATGTAAATGCGGTCAGACAGAAAAACAGCCTATAAAACAGATTAAGAGTGTTGATATTTCAAATACAAAATTTGAATATACAGGAAACAGCATTACTCCAACAGTAACTGTAAATGATACAGATGACAAGGTGATTTCATCTGAATACTACACAGTAACTTACAGAAACAAAGCAACAGGCAAGGCAGTAGATGAAGTAAAGGAAGTTGGAACATACGAAGTAGTTGTAACTTTCAAGGACTTATATGAAGGTCAGGTTGTAAAACAGATTGTTGTTGAAAATACAAATAAGCCATCAAATCCAAAAACTGACAATCCTAATGCTGGAGGTAAGGTATCCGCAAAAGTAACAAAACCTGCAAAGGTTAAAGGTGTTTCTGCAAAGAACAATAAGAAGAAATCATTAACAGTAAAATGGAGAAAAGTAAATGGCGTAAAAGGCTATCAGCTTAGATATGCAACAAACAAGAAAATGAAAAAGGCCAAAACAATAATAATTACAAAGAACAAACTTGTAATCAAAAAATTGGCAAAGAAGAAATACTACATTCAGGTTTGTGCATACAAAGTAGACAGTAACGGAAAGAAAGTCAAAGGAAAATGGAGTTCAAAGAAGGCTATAAAAGTTAAAAAATAGCAAGTTAGAGAAACAGTAAAGTTAGAGAATTATTTAAGTTAGATAATCAGTAAAGCTAGAGAAATAGTAGAGTTAGATAATCATTTAAGTTTACCTAAACGGGGCGCTGTGTCGATGAAGCAATATCGATACAGCGCCTTAATAGTTGGAGAGGATGGAATTTTTTTATATTAATAAATGAATAAATATGTAGCTAAAGTATTGCCAAATAGGGTGAAAAAAACTATAATTTTTTTGGTGAAAAATTTTAAAAGACTATGTTAGTTGGTGAAAACCAGAGAGAAGATTAAGTAAAAAATATTAGAGGAGAGACTGAAATGAAAACAAGAATTGGTATTTTAGGTTATGGTAACCTTGGAAAAGGTGTTGAATGCGCAGTTAAAGAAGCTAATGATATGGAATTAGTTGCTGTATTTACAAGAAGAGATCCTAAGAATGTAACTATTTTAACAGAAAATGTTCCGGTATGTCATATTGATGAAGCAGCAGACTGGAAAGACAAGATAGATGTTATGATTTTATGTGGTGGTAGTGCTACAGATCTTCCTGTACAGACTCCACAGTTTGCTTCAATGTTTAACGTAATTGACAGTTTTGATACTCACGCAAGAATTCCTGAACATTTTGCAGCAGTAGATAAGGCTGCTAAGGAAGCTGGAAAAGTAGCAGTTATTTCAGTAGGTTGGGATCCTGGAATGTTCTCACTTAACAGAGTTTATGCTAATGCAATTCTTCCAGATGGAAAAGATTACACATTCTGGGGCAAAGGTGTTAGTCAGGGACATTCAGATGCAATTCGTAGAATCAAAGGCGTTAAGAATGCAAAGCAGTACACAATCCCTGTTGAAAGTGCTTTGGAAAGAGTTAGATCAGGTGAAAATCCTGAACTTACAACAAGAGAAAAACATGAAAGAGAATGTTTTGTTGTATTAGAAGAAGGTGCAGATGCTGCAACAGTAGAGAAAGAAATCAAAGAAATGCCTAACTATTTCTCAGACTACAATACAACAGTTCATTTCATTACTGAAGAAGAATTAGAAAAGAACCACAGCGGAATGGCTCACGGTGGTTTTGTAATTCGTTCAGGAAAGACAGGAATGAACAAAGAACATAATCACATTATCGAATATAGCTTAAAGTTAGATTCAAACCCTGAATTTACAACAAGTGTATTAATCGCTTATGCAAGAGCTGCAAAACGTCTCTATGATGAAGGCCAGAAAGGATGCAAGACAGTATTAGATATTGCACCTGCATACTTATCAGAAATGAGCGATGAAGATTTAAGAGCACATTTATTATAATAAGTAGATAGGATACAAATATTGAAGATTGAAAGTATTGAATTGTAGAGTAGTTGATTCAAAATTAAATTTGTATAATTGAATATTTGAAATAAAAAGGTCTGGTAGAAATATCGGACCTTATTTATTTTTAAAAAGCACCCCGAAAAGCATTTTTGCCGTATCGGGGTACTTTCTGCAACATTTAATCTACAGCGGACTTTTTCTCTTCCCGTTCATAAAACTTAGCACTTTTTTTTCCGTAGCATTGTCTTTTATTGGCGCAGGCTGCCAGTTGTTTGTATCTCCGGTGTAAACGTAACATGGAATTATGTTGCCTGTTTCCTCTGATATTTTATTATTTGAAGTAAGAGTTATTGTGTGCTGGTATATGATTGTGCGGTTTTCGGGATGGCGGTTGCCACCAAAAATAAAGTTGCCCATTGAATAAATAATTGTTTTATTTTTGTATTTCTCTAATGGCTGTAGCACGTGTGGGTGGTCGCCGATTATCAGGTCAGCACCGGAATCAATTAAAGTATGACAGGCGTTAACCTTCCAGTTTTCAGGTTCGTGAAGACCTTCAGTTCCACCGTGGAAATAAATAATTTGATAGTCACTTTTCTTCTCCGCTTTTTTCAGGGCAGACTGAATTGTAGGTAAAACATAATCGCCATACATAGATACACAAATTACAGCAATTTTAAAATTATGCTTTTCAAAATAAACAATCTTACCTTCCTCGCCCCATTTAACGTTAGCAGCATCTAAAGCTTTTCTTGTGTCTTCATGTCCCTCCAAGCCGTAATCATTAATATGATTATTTGAAATAGAAACCATATCAATTCCACCGGCTGATAAGATTTTGGCATTTTTTGCAGGTGACTTAAACCAAAAAGCACGGACATTAGGATCTGCATATTGTCCCTTGTCGCTAACTTTCAATTTCTTGCTGTCTGAATAAACATTTTCGCAGTCAGCAATTGTAAAGTCATCATTTAAGAAATAAGAGTTAACTTTCTCTAAAAAATATGAAGGATTCTTAGCCTTTGCAACGTCATTAAAACAATTCTCATAAGAAGTATTTTCGTCTGTTGCACAGAGACAATCACCAACAAAACTTAACTTAATAGTATTAGCAGGAGCGGTTGTTGCAACAGTACTTGAATCTTTAGTAGTGGTTTGCCCTGAACTTGAAGATTTGCTTTCATCGGATGAATTGCCTGTGTTGCTTCCAATTGATTTTGAATTGCTATTATTTTGAGCTGCGTTTCCTATAGTGTTTTTCTTCGAATTTTCATTCTGACTCATCGTTTCTTTCTGACCCAAACCATTAGTTGTCGTATCCATGGGTTTAACCGAAAGGTTAAAAAATATTGCCACGGTTATAATCGACAGTATTATGGGAAAAATTACTATAATATTTTTTTTCATTTTCTCTCCGTTCTTCTATAATTATGTAGAATAAATTTGAGGGTGTTTATAGAAAATATACAAAACCCGACCTTAGAATTTATTGTACCATATGAGTCGTTAAGATGAAAAATAAAAAACAATAAAAAAGAAGATAAAATATATACAAAAATAGATTGGCCGTATATACAAGGAATAAATAAGTGTGATACAATTATCGAAGTTAAAATTTATAGGAGAAATCATATGTCAAAATACATATTAGAAGTTTGTGTTGATTCAGTAGAATCAGCAATTTCCGCATATAATGGAGGAGCAACAAGAATTGAGTTATGCTCAAATCTAGTTATAGGAGGAACAACTCCGGATTTAGAATTGTTTAAAACTATTAGAAACCATATTCAGATTCCAATTAACGTAATGATACGTCCTCGTTACGGTGATTTTTGCTACACAGAATATGAACACGAAATTATGTGCAGACAGGTGGAAAACTTTAAAAACGAAGGTGCGGATGCAGTTGTAATTGGGAGTTTAAATATTGATGGAACATTAAATGAAAAGCAGATGAAAGAACTTATTAAAGAGGCAGGTCAGTGTAAAATTACGCTTCATAGAGCTTTCGATATGTGTAAGGATTATTTTCAAACAATGGAAGAAGCCATAAAACTTGGTGTGGATACGATTTTAACTTCAGGAGGAAAACAGAACTGCATTGTAGGTGCTGAAACCATTAGAAATTTGGTTGAACAGGCGGAAGGAAGAATAGAAATATTAGTTGGTGCAGGTGTAAGTCAAAATAATATTGCAGAACTGATTAAGAGAACAAAAACCAAAAGCTTCCATATGTCGGGAAAAACAATTATAGAGAGCACAATGAAATATAGAAATCCAGACGTTTTTATGGGACTTCCGGGAATTAGTGAGTATAAAAAATATCAAACAGATGAAAAAATTATAAAACAGGTAGTAGAAATACTACAAAGAAATATAGAGTCCAAAACACAGATTCAGGAATAAAAATTTTAATTTAAGAAAATTAATATAATCTGAAAACTAAAAAGTAACTTGCAGGAAAATGCAAAAGAAGGAGGAAAAAATGTATTCAGCATTATTAGTAATTATTTATTTAGCATTTATAAGTTTAGGTTTGCCTGATACTCTGTTGGGCTCAGCGTGGCCACAGATGCACATCGAACTTAATGCATCATTGTCTTCAGCAGGAATTATAACAATGATTATATCAATGGGAACGGTTATATCAAGTTTGTTTTCGGACAGATTAAACATTAAGCTTGGAACAGGAAAAGTTACAGCTATTAGTGTATTAATGACTGCAGTAGCATTGCTTGGATTTTCACTATCACATAGTTTCATAATATTATGTGTGCTCGCAGTACCATATGGATTAGGTGCAGGAGCTGTAGATGCGGCATTAAATAATTATGTTGCACTACATTATTCCTCAAAACATATGAGCTGGCTCCACTGTTTCTGGGGAGTTGGCGCGTCAATAGGACCATATATTATAGGAACATGTATGGCTCACGGTTTAGGCTGGCGTGGTGGTTACAGTGTTATTTCAGTACTTCAGTTTACACTTACAGCAGCATTATTTATAACATTGCCATTATGGAAAAAAGTAGAAAACAGCGAAAACAATGTAATCAATGGAAATAACGAAAGAACTCAGGAAGAGCCACAGGAGAGAAAAGCTAAATCATTATCAGAAGTATTACATATTAAAGGGGTAATCTACATTTTATTTGCATTCTTCTGCTATAGTGCAGTTGAGCAGACAACAACATTGTGGTGTGCAAGTTACCTTGTATTAAATAGAAGCATTGACAGCAACATAGCAGCCAAGTTTGCAGCATTTTTCTACATAGGAATTACATTTGGACGTTTCCTGTGCGGATTTATTGCAGACAAGTTAGGCGACAAGAATATGATAAGACTTGGAATTGTAATAATTGTGGCAGGTATTGTAATGTTATTTATGCCAATACCGGGTTCAGCTATAGCTTTGGCAGGACTTATAACAATAGGTCTTGGTTGCGCACCAATATATCCGTCAATTATTCATTCAACACCATTTAACTTTGGCGCGGATAATTCACAGGCGGTTATCGGAATACAGATGGCATTTGCTTATGTGGGAACAACATTTATGCCACCATTATTCGGACTTATTGCCCAGTATATTAACATAGGATTATTCCCGGTATATATTTTAATATTTACTGCAATAATGCTTTTGACAACAGAAGTGTTAAACAACATTAACAAGGATAAAGCATATAAATAATCCAAATAAACAAAAGAAGTCAGTGTTTTTAAAATGGGATATTCTAAGGAAAACTGTTTTGGGCTTTTTATGTAATTAGAATTGAAAGAGTCAGGAAACAATAATACTAGAAAGTGCAAAAAAAGCCCTAAATTAATACCACAAAACTATGTACATAATTAAAAAAAGTATGTATTATTAAAGACGCGACGGTTAAGACTGTCGCGTTTTGTGGAAAGAAGGGTGAAAATTATGAAATATATGAGACAATTTGGGATTATTATGTTAGTAACCTGTATAGGTGAAATCTTAAAATATTTAATTCCGTTGGCAATACCGTCAAGTATTTATGGATTGTGTCTGATGATGGTTTTGCTTGTGACAGGCATTGTGAAAGTAGACGATGTAAAAGAGTCAGGAACTTTTCTAATAGAAATAATGCCTTTAATGTTTATTGCATCGGGAGTAGGAATAGTTGTTTATTGGAAACAGCTTAAAACCATGCTTGTTCCACTTATAATTATTACTTTTGTGTCAACAGTCCTTGTAATGGCTGTGTCAGGAAAAGTAACCCAGTATGTGATAAAGAGGAGAAAAAAATATGAATCAGATGATAATTAATTCTACGACAATAGGTGTAGTAATAAGTGTAATGGGATACGAGTTAGGCTTATTATTAAAAAGAAAATTTAAGTCAGCTATTTTTAACCCACTTTTAATTTCAATAATATTTGTAATATGCTGTCTGCTCTTGTTTAGGGTAGATTATGATAATTACAACAAAAGCGCACAGTATTTAAGCTATCTTTTAACACCGGCAACAGTATGTCTTGCAATACCTTTGTATCAGCAGATTAAATTACTTAAAGAGAATGTGGTAGCAATATTTGCAGGCATAATTTCTGGTGTACTTACAAGTTTGGTTTTCATATTTGTATTTGCTTTAATATTTAATTTCGGTCATGAAGAATATGTAACATTGTTGCCTAAGTCCATTACAACAGCAATTGGAATGGGAATTTCAGAAGAACTTGGTGGATATGTTACAATTACAGTTGCGGTAATAATCATTACAGGAGTTCTTGGTAACATATGTGGTGATGCAGTTTGCAAAATATTTAAAATAACAAATCCTGTGGCAAAGGGAATAGCTCTGGGAACATCTTCCCATGCCATTGGTACTGCAAAAGCAATGGAAATGGGCGAGATTGAAGGGGCAATGAGCAGCCTTTCAATAGTAATAGCAGGAATTTGCACAATGGTAGGAGCATCTGTTTTTGCAAATTTTATATAAAGAGTTATAATAATGGCGGACAGATTTTTATTTAATAAGAAATTAATTTGGAAATTCTATTAAGCAAAAATCCCACCGAGGATTGAAGAGGTGCGGATAGGAGGCATATTATGATAATTACAATTGCAAGACAATGTGGTTGCGGCGGACATGAAGTTGCAAAAATATTGGCTAATAAACTTGGCATGGAACTTTTTGACAAAAAGAAATTGCTTGAAGAAGCAAAGCAGCTAGGACAGGCTGAAGAACACAGTAATTTTTTTAACGAAGTACCTATTAATAGTCTTTTATATGGAATAGCAATGGGGTTTGGAAATACGAAGCCAATGGATAAGTCATTAAAACTTGTTAAGGCTATTACCGAAAACAAAGACGCCATAATTATTGGAAGATGTGCTAATATAATATACAAAGATAGCAAGGATGTTACATCAGTATATCTTTTTGCGGACAAAGAATTTAGAATAAAACATATTATGGAAAGAGACGGAATTTCAGAAAAAGAGGCGGAAAAGTATATAAAAGAAGTTGACGAGAAAAGAACATCTTTCCATAAATACTGCACTGACACAGTGTGGGGAGATGCAAAAGAATATCAGCTTTGCCTTGATACAGGTAAGATTGGTTTTGAAAAGACGGCAGAGCTTATTATGAATTATATTAATGCAAAAAAAGAATCCTAAAAATTTGGAAATGCAAAAAATATATAAATAATTATACGATAATATTAGAAATGATTATAGGAGTTGATTATTATGAAACAGACAAGGCAGATGTCAGAGACTATAAAACTTGGAATACTTCTTGCACTTTCAGGTGGATTTATGGATGCGTACTCTTACATACAGAGGGATCAGGTTTTTGCCAATGCCCAGACAGGAAACATGTTGCTGTTTGGTGTAAATTTGTCAGGGGGAAATCTTAGGGGAGCGCTTCATTACTTCTTCCCGGTTTTTGCTTTTGCAATAGGAATTGCCATAGCAGAGCTTGTTCGTGCCAAAGAAAGAGACCTTTTACATTGGAGACAGGTGGCTGTTTTATTTGAGGGAATTATACTTGTGGGCGTAGCTTTTATTCCACTTGACATGAACCTTATAGCTAACTCACTTACATCTTTTGCCTGCGGAATACAGGTTGAAAGTTTTAGAAAAATCAGAGGTAACGGCATTGCCACAACTATGTGTATAGGAAATTTGAGAAGTGGTACACAGAACCTTTGTAATTTCATTCGCAAAAAAGATAAGGAAGATTTTAAGAAAGCAGCATTGTATTATGGAATTATTGTATGCTTCGTAACCGGGGCAGTAATCGGTAACTTCTTTATACATATGTTCCACGAAAGAGCAATTCTTTGTTGCTCAGTAATTTTATTCTTTGCTTTCTTCTTAATGTTTATTGATTATGAAAAAGATGACGCTAGAGCAATTTAAAGAACAGTTTAATATAAAACTAAATAATCAACAGTTAAAAGCAGTGCAGTCGGTTCAAAATCCTACACTGCTTTTAGCAGTTCCGGGCAGTGGAAAGACAACGGTTCTTGTTACAAGACTGGGTTATATGATTTATTGTCTTGGAATAGAGCCTGAATCAATTCTCACTATTACATATACAGTTGCGGCAACTAACTACATGAGACAGAGATTTGAAACAATGTTTGGTGAACAGCTGGCGGCAAGACTTGAGTTTAGAACAATTAACGGAATTTGTTCAAAAATAATTAACTATTACGGAAACTGCATCGGCAGAAAGGCTTTCGACCTGATAACGGAAGAAGGCTTTAAATCTAAAATATTGTCTTTGATTTATCAGAAAGAACTTAACGAATATCCGTCGGAAAATGACTTGCAGACAGTTATTACCCTGATTACATACATAAAAAACATGATGCTTTCAAATGAAGAAATTGAAAGCCTTGGCAAGAAGGAAAACCTGCCACTTGCTGAAATTTACAAGGCATATTGTGGGGAACTTCGCAGACAGTCATTAATGGATTATGACGACCAAATGGTTTATGCCTACACAATGCTAAAGACCACACCACAGGTTTTGGAATATTTTCAAAATATGTATCAATATATTTGCGTGGACGAAGCACAGGATACATCAAAAATCCAGCACAAAATTATTGAAATACTTGCAATGAAAAATAAGAAGCTGTTCATGGTTGGGGATGAGGATCAGAGTATTTACGGATTTAGGGCGGCTTACCCGGAAGCATTGCTTTCTTTTGAGTCAACTTATCCTGAAGGAAAAATTCTTCTAATGGAAGAAAACTTTAGGTCTGACGGAGCAATTGTAAGTGCAGCAGACAGATTTATTCAGAAAAACAAATTAAGACACAAGAAAAATATGAAAGCTTCAAGGGATATGGTAAAAGATATTCGACTTATTGAAGTAAAAACAAGAAAGTCTCAGTATAGCTATTTAACAAAGGTGGCAGAAAACTGCAACGTAGATACGGCAGTTTTGTACAGAGATAATGAAAGCATAATTCCAGTTGTGGATATGCTTGAGAGAAGTGGCATTGATTACAAAATCAAAAACGCTGACCTGACGTTTTTCAATCACAAAATAGTTACAGACATAAAAAACATAATAAGATTTGCAGAAAATCCAAAGGATACGGAAATCTTTATGCAGATATATTTTAAAATCGGAACATATTTAAGCAAAATGGGAGCAATTGAAGCCTGCCGTATAAGTGAAGAAAAAGGCATTCCCGTAATTGACAGTGCATTAAGATATGGAAGAATCCCAAAAGGCACGGAGAAAAGTCTAAAGGCAATGAAGACTCATATAGAAAGCATTTTAGAAGAGTCGGCCTACAAAGCAGTTTATAGAATTGTTAATTTCATGGGCTATTCTGCTTATCTTGAAAGAGCAAAAATAAAAGATGGTAAGATAAGTATTCTCCAGGCTTTGGCAGCAAATGAGAAAACACCGGAAGATTTTCTAAATCGTCTTGATGAACTAGCAATGATTATAAAGAATAAAAAGAACAATTATGATTGCAAATTTACTTTGTCTACAATTCACTCAAGCAAAGGTTTGGAGTACGATACGGTATACATAATGGATGTAAAGGACGGAGTTTTTCCTGAAAAGGTGGTTGCCAACAGAAAGAAAGCAACAGATGAGGAAATAAAAACTTACGAGGAAGAGCGAAGACTTTATTACGTGGCAGTTACAAGAGCAAAAAATCAGTTGTGCATATTTGACTTTAAGGACAGCTCAACTTTCAACAACCAGTTGCTTGGCATAAATGTTAAAAGCAGTGCCGACAAAACTAAGTTTCAAAAATCGGGGAAAAAGGGTATAATAGCTACAGACAGGAAGACCTCCAAAGCAATAGAAATGCTAAGGTCAAAATCTTATCTAAGATAATTGGAAAATCTTTAATTAATAATTAGGAATAAATGATTCAAAAACTAATTAGGAATCTAGGGTTTCAAAAATAATCAGGAATCATTTTGAAAATAAAAATTACGAATGGAGTAAATATGAATAAAGATAATTCAAAAGTGGACAAGGGACTGCAGGGCAATGAAAAAATCGAAGAAGCCATTGCCACACTTCAAAGTCAGTCTACACCTGAACTGTTGGCACACGCACTTACAGTTATCAGAAGAAGAATGAAAGAACAGGGACAGCTTATTATTGCAGTTGAACCTTCACCATTAAGCAATGAAATGAACGTTCAGGCAGTAAAAACATCAGACGGAAAAAACTGGTGGGTTGCTTTTACAGGTTTTGATGAAGAGTTAAAAGGTGGCGACAGTGTAAAATCTACTTTTTTAACAGATATGGATAAGCTTTTTCAATCAGCATTAACAGTGGATGAAATTGAGGGTGTAATAATCAATCCTTGGAATAGAACAATAATGTTAAACAAGAGATTGATAAGTATAATCCTTGGAACAGCTGATAATTAGATAAGATTAGCAAGTTAAAACATAATTGCACGGCATATGTGGGATAAGACCTTAGACAATGTAATCTAAATAATAAAGAAGAAACGGAGAAAAGTATGAATGCAATAATTAACAAAACAGGAAATGTAATTCAAAAAATAATATGGGGAATCCTTGTGGCAATGTTTGGAATTCTATCAATTTTTAATATTTTGGGAACAACAAAAATTGATATGAAAGTTAACGATTACAAGGAATATGCAGAGTATAGCCTTAACAATATTCTTATGATAATTTTGTATGTGGTAACTATTTTTGCAATTCTGTATATTATTGACAGATATACAAAATTACTAAAAATGGATACAAAGAAGTTTGCCAATATTGCAACAATATATGTTATTGCAATTGGAATCGCATACATAGTTATGGCAAGGGCATACCCTATAAGTGACCAAAGTATTGTTCAGAGAATTGCATCAAGTTTTCTTGATGGAGATTACAGCGAGCTTACAGGTGAAGGATATTTGGTAGCATATCCGCAACAGCTTGGAATAATCGGCATTATCCAAATTATTTACTACATATTCGGAAAAGATAATTACATCGCAATAATGCTTTTTAATGTTCTTGCAATGGCAGGAATTTTCAATATGCTATATAAGATTCTAACCAAAATGACAGATAATATTAGAATCCACAATCTGTATTGGGTTATGGTCTTTGGATGTTTCCCATTGATTTTCTATAGCTTCTTTGTGTACGGAACAATATTTGGACTATTCTTCTCATTAGTAGGCTTCTATAATCTTATCCTTGCAAAAGAAAATGGAAAAATCCTTAATTTTGTAATAAGTTTTCTGGCTTTCTGCATGGGAACAATAAGCAAAAGCAATTGTTTGATTTTTGTAATTGCAGCAGTTTTGGTTACTTTATTTTATGGAATAAAAGAACAAAAATTAAAATATGTAGTTTTCTCAATAATCTTAATGGGAGCGTTGATGGCGCCTAAATGTGTAAATCTGTATTATGCAAAAAAGGCTAATGTAACTATTTCAAAAGGTGTTCCGGCGAAATGCTTTATAGCCATGGGATTGCAGAAGGGTACAAAAGAGTTAGGTTGCGGTGTTGATGGCTGGTACAATGCTTATAATTTGACAACTTTTGTAAACGCAGGTCGTGACAGTGAAAAAGCATCAGAAATAGCGGGAGAAAACATAAGTGAACGACTAAGTGAGTTTAAAATCAAACCATTAGAGTTTGTGGATTTTGCAAAAAATAAAATCACAACACAGTGGTGCGAACCAACATTCCAAACTTTCTGGATGCTTCAGGCAATGGATAATCACGCAGAATGGTCAAAGGTAGCTAAAAGTATAGAAAAGGGAAAAGTAAACAAAATCATATTCGTAATAATGAAACTATATCTTATATTTATCTGGCTTGGAAACCTTGCATACCTTATAGCAAAAAGAAAACAGCTTACCATCTGGAACATGTTACTACAGGTGGCAGTACTTGGAGGTTTCATATTCCATTTTCTGTGGGAAGGCAAGGCACTGTATATTATGCCGTACTATGTGATTTCCTTTGTGGCAGGAGTGCAGGGGATGTATATGTTATATGAGAAGATAAAAATAGAAACTTTAAATATACAGGAACAAAATAAAAAGGCTGTGAGTGAGGTGAACCACAAAAGTTAGACTTCAATTAGTCTAAAAACCAACACTTTCATTAATTAATTGAACACTTTACTTTATTAATAAGGGAAAAACAAGGCGATTTCAGTTGAATTTACAACGAAAATATGTATAATATCATATTAGGAACTTTGTTTTTTAGTTCCACAAGGTTGATATAAGAGCCAGCGCAAGCAGGTGTTCATTATATTACTATATTTAAAGAAAAGAGGTTTAAATAAGATGGCAGAAATCAATTTAAGCAAGTATGGTATCACAGGTACAACAGAAATCGTGTACAATCCTTCATATGAAACATTATTTGAAGAAGAAACAAAACCAGAACTTGAAGGTTACGAAAAAGGACAGGAGAGCGAACTTGGTGCTGTTAACGTTATGACTGGTATTTATACAGGTCGTTCACCAAAAGATAAATTTATCGTTGAAGACGAAAATTCAAAAGACACAGTATGGTGGACAACAGATGAATATAAGAATGATAACCACAAGGCAAGCAAGGAAGCTTGGGCTGCTGTAAAGGATCTTGCTATTAAAGAACTTTCAAATAAGAAACTTTATGTAGTAGATGCTTTCTGTGGAGCAAACAAAGATACACGTATGGCAATCCGTTTCATCGTTGAAGTTGCTTGGCAGGCTCATTTTGTAACAAATATGTTTATTAAGCCAACAGAAGAAGAACTTAAAGACTTCGAACCAGACTTTGTTGTATACAATGCTTCAAAGGCTAAGGTTGAAAACTATAAAGAATTAGGACTTAACTCAGAAACAGCAGTTGTGTTCAACATCACAAGCCGTGAACAGGTTATCGTTAATACATGGTACGGCGGAGAAATGAAGAAGGGTATGTTCTCAATGATGAACTACTTCCTTCCACTTAAGGGAATTGCTTCAATGCACTGCTCAGCTAACACTGACTTAAACGGTGAAAACACAGCAATCTTCTTCGGTCTTTCAGGAACAGGTAAGACAACACTTTCAACAGATCCTAAGCGTTTACTTATCGGTGATGATGAACATGGTTGGGATGACAACGGCGTATTCAACTTTGAAGGTGGATGCTACGCTAAGGTTATCAACCTTGACAAAGAATCTGAGCCAGATATCTACAACGCAATCAAACGTAACGCTCTTCTTGAGAACGTAACACTTGATGAGAATGGAAAGATTGATTTTGCAGATAAGAGTGTAACAGAAAATACTCGTGTATCTTACCCAATCAATCATATCAAAAACATTGTAAGACCTATTTCATCTGCACCAGCAGCTAAGAACGTTATCTTCTTATCAGCAGATGCATTTGGAGTATTACCACCAGTATCAATCCTTACAGAAGCTCAGACACAGTACTACTTCTTATCAGGATTTACAGCAAAACTTGCTGGTACAGAACGTGGAATTACAGAACCTACACCAACATTCTCAGCATGTTTCGGACAGGCTTTCTTAGAGCTTCATCCAACAAAATACGCTGAAGAATTAGTTAAGAAGATGGAAAAGAATGGAGCTAAGGCTTACTTAGTTAACACAGGATGGAATGGTACAGGAAAGCGTATCTCAATTAAGGATACACGTGGTATCATAGATGCTATCTTAAACGGTGACATCTTAAATGCACCAACAAAGCAGATTCCATACTTCAACTTTGAAGTTCCAACAGAACTTACAGGTGTTGATACAGGAATCCTTGATCCTAGAGATACTTACGCTGATGCTTCAGAATGGGAAGCTAAGGCTAAGGACTTAGCTGAAAGATTCATCAAGAACTTTGCTAAGTATGAAGGAAATGAAGCTGGTAAGGCTTTAGTTTCAGCAGGACCACAGCTCTAATTTAAAGGTTAAAAGACACATATAAGTGTCATATAAATATATAGAACAATATATGTTTAAATAAAGAACCCGGGTGCATATTTTGTACCCGGGTTTTATACAAGAGGAGAAAGACAATGATAAATTTTACTGTCTATGATTTATTATGGATGTTTTTTATATATTCATTTCTGGGATGGCTATTTGAAACAGTATCAGCATCATTAAAACAGAAAAAATTCGCTAACAGAGGTTTGGTTAATGGACCTTTTTGTGTTCTTTATGGAATAACAGCAGTAATAATTACGGTGGGTTTACAGGAATTAACAGGAGTCTGGCTATTTTTATTTGCAATGATTTATGCCACTGTAGTTGAGTGGATAGCAGGACATCTTATTGAATTGGCATTTAAAGAACGTTGGTGGGATTACTCCAATGTTAAATGGAATTTTGACGGATACGTATGCGTTCCTGTTTCAGTGTTTTGGGGATTTTTAGGTTATGTTATTGTAAAATGGGGAAATAAGATTACATTAAAAATTCTTACAATTTTGCCGGAACTGTTAATGAACGTCATTTTATTAGTTCTTGTAGGGGTAATGATAGTAGACATATTGGCATCTTATCTATTGTTAAAAGGAAAAAGCAAAAATATAAAAAAATGGGAAAGTGCCAATGATAAGATAGACAGCGTTAGGGTAAAACTTGGAACTTTAATTTACAATTTTGTAGACGGACGTATTCACAAAGCTTATCCTAAAGCACAAAAAACTGAAAATATAAAAGTTCAGTCAAAAGAAGAAAGTGAAACTAAGGTTTTTGCCTACGGATGTAGTTTTTATAAAATAGTATTGTTGTTTTTTATAGGAGCGTTTCTTGGTGATATAACGGAAACTATTTTTTGCAGAATAACTGAAGGCGTGTGGATGAGCCGAAGCAGTGTGGTTTGGGGACCTTTTAGTATTGTCTGGGGACTTGCAATAGCTGTGGTTACTCAGATGCTTTATAAATATAAAGACAAAAGCGACAGCTTCTTATTTGCGGTAGGCACTCTCCTTGGTGGCGCTTATGAATATTTGTGCAGCGTTTTTACGGAGATAGTTTTTGGAAAAGTATTTTGGGATTATAGCGATATTCCTTTTAACTTGGGTGGTAGAATTAATCTGTTGTATTGTTTTTTCTGGGGCATAGCAGCAGTTGTCTGGTTTAAAAAACTTTATCCATACATATCTAGAGCAATAGAATTATTACCAATGCTATGGGGCAAAATTGTCACATGGATTTTGATAATATTTATGGTAATAAATTGTGGTGTATCAAGCTTAGCCTTAATCAGATATGATGAGAGAGATAGGGGCATAAGTGCAACTTCCCAATGGCAGAAGGTTATGGATAGTCATTTTGATGATGGCAGAATGGAGAGAATTTATCCAAAGGCAAAGTCCACGAAATAGAGAGATTAGAATTACAGAATATCAAACATAACAGAGAATAACATATATAATATAGAATGTGTTGGATAGGACGTGTAATAGAGGAACGAAATGTTAAAAGATCAGGATATAAGAGAGCCGTTATTTGATTTTTTTGATGAAAAATTCGGTAAGGTACGAATAATAGAAGAAAAGCAGATTGCAAAATCAAGAGCTGATGTAATGCTTGTTCTTGAAGAGAAGCTTATTGGCGTGGAAATCAAAAGTGATGCGGATACATATGCAAGGCTTGCAAGACAGGTGAAGGATTATAATAAGTTTTTTGATTATAATTATGTGGTTGTGGGAAGTAGCCACTCAAAGCATATTGAAGAACATGTTCCGGAATACTGGGGAATTATTGAGGCGATTAGTAAGGAAGAAAGTGTGGAATTTAATGTTTTAAGAGAGCCGGAAATTAATAAGCGTGCCCAAAGAACTTATAAGATGAAGCGTAAGCTAAGTATATTGTGGCGACCGGAACTTTCCCATATACAGGAGATTAACGGTATGCCTAAGTACAAACAGAGGAGCAAGGATTTTGTTATAACAAAGATAATGGAGAAGGTGCCGTGGGATTTGTTACACAGGCAGATTAGTGAAGAACTTTTTCAAAGGGATTATAATACTATAAGTGAAGCAATAAAGGAGTGGAGAAGCTCTAATAAACATTAATATATATGACAGACTAAAATTGTTGAAATTGCTACATAGAATATACAACTGTTTTGGTGTAGAATAGAGGTATATTTTTTAACAAAAGGAACAGACCTGCTTAGGGGCAAGGAGGTAGGTATGGCAAAAGGAAGCAATCAGAAATTAAAGATAGTATATCTGATAAAGATATTAACTGAGAAAACTGATGAGCAGCATAGCATAACAATGAATGAAATCATTAGTGAGTTAAAGGCGTATGGGGTGAATGCTGAACGTAAAAGTCTTTATAATGATATTGAAAATTTGCGTCAATATGGATTGGATATTGTAGGAGAACAGCACGACAGAACATATTACTATTATTTGGTAAGCAGACAGTTTGAATTGGCAGAGTTGAAGTTATTGGTAGATTCGGTGCAGTCAGCTAAATTCATTACTGAAAGGAAGACTAACCAACTTATTAAGAAGATTGAGGGTTTGGCAAGCAAATATCAGGCATCACAGCTTCAGCATCAGGTTTATGTATCTCAGCGCGTAAAGACAACTAATGAGAAGATTTATTATAATGTGGATAAGATACATACTGCAATTGACAGAAATTCTATGATTAGTTTTCAGTATTTCCAGTGGAATGTGAAGAAGGAAATGGTTTTGAAAAAGGACGGAGAACCTTACATAGTAAGTCCTTGGGCTTTAACTTGGGATGATGAGAACTATTATATGGTTGCAATTGATTCAAGTGATGAAAAAGTTAAACATTTCAGGGTTGATAAGATGCTTAACATTGAATTTTTGGACAAACCACGACTTGGAGGAGAAAAGTTTAGCGGGCAGAATGCAGATGTAGGTTTATATGCTAAGAAAGTATTTGGTATGTTTTCCGGCGAAGAGGAAATAATAAAACTAGAGTGCAAAAACGAAATGGCAGGTGTTATTATTGACCGATTCGGAAAAGACACTATGTTTATACCAAAAGATGATGAACATTTTATTGCAAATGTAAAAGTAATAGTAAGCAATCAGTTTATTTCATGGATATTTTCTTTAGGTGACGGTGTAAAGATTGTAGGACCTGAGGATATTTTGGAAAAAGTTAAGACAGAGGTTAAAAGACTGTCTAAACAGTATTTTGAATAAGGAGAGATATGTGTACAGCAGCAACTTATAAAACTAATGATTTTTATTTTGGAAGAACTTTAGACTATGAATTTTCATATGGTGATGAGGTGACAATAACACCTAGAAATTATAGATTTGATTTTAGACATATGGGAATATTGGAGAGCCATTATGCAATTATCGGTATGGCATATGTGGCAGGAGGGTATCCATTGTATTATGATGGAATTAATGAGAAGGGACTTGGAATGGCAGGGCTTAATTTTGTGGGCAATGCTAAGTTTCAGCCTATAGAAGAGGGCAGGGACAATATAGCCCAGTTTGAATTTATTCCATGGATTCTTGGTAGATGCCAGTCAGTTAAAGAGGCGAGAGAACTTATAGGCAGAATGAATCTTGTTTCAACACCTTTTAGTGAGCAGTTGCCATCAGCTCAGTTACATTGGATTATTTCAGACAGTGAAGAATCCATAACTGTAGAACCTGTGGCAGAAGGATTAAAGGTTTATGACAATCCTGTAGGAGTGTTGACTAACAATCCACCATTTCCACAGCAGATGTTTATGTTAAACAATTACATGAACCTGTCCCCAAGACAGCCGGAAAACAAATTCGCATCAGAACTTGATTTGACAACTTACAGCAGAGGAATGGGAGCGTTAGGACTTCCGGGAGATTTATCATCAGCCTCACGTTTTGCTAAGGTTGCCTTCACAAAGATGAATTCTGTTTCAGGTAATTCAGAGGCAGAAAGTGTAAGCCAGTTCTTCCATATTTTGGGCTCTGTTGACCAGCAGAGAGGCTGTTGTGAAGTAGCGGAAGATAAGTACGAAATCACATTGTACACTTCATGTTGCAATGCTAAAAAGGGAATTTAAACGATATATGAGTGCATCAGAAAAAGGAATTGTAGAAGATGTGATCTTTAGTG